>ENA-UONU01000914-UONU01000914.1-human-gut-metagenome-genome-assembly--contig:-CS51-NODE-914-length-25597-cov-6.207188_pt1 | contig 25597 bp, 18 predicted proteins | sample MGYA00242462_ERZ724009 | MGnify/ENA metagenome assembly ERZ724009 | reverse complement strand
GTTCAATGCCCGTTCAAAATTTCCGAAAAGCTCCGAGTTAAAGTCCGTTTCGCAAAAAACGGATTATTCGGATGTTTCCTTAAAAACGAATATCAAAATCAAAAAAGTTATCCGCAGTTTATGATTAAAATGCGGATAACTTTTTGCAAATTTTTTAATTCCAATGCCCAACGGGAGCGCGGGGGCGGCGGATTACAGCTTTACAAGCTCATATTCCTTGCTGCCGAACCCCAACTCCGCTGCGGCATCAACCGTGTGTGCGCCGTTGCGGCTTTCAATGCGCTCAAGCAAATGATCCCTGCCGGGGTCGTCGGAGGCATAAACAAGGTCAAGACATGCGCGGTCGACAGCTATCGGGTCAAGTGATGCAAGAATTCCGATATCTGCCATGCAGGGATCTTCCGCAACGGAACAACAATCGCAGTCAACGGACATATTCTTCATGACGTTGATAAAAACCATATTGCCGTTGAAATGACGCACGACGGCTTCCGCCGCGTCGGCCATGGATTCAAGAAACGAGTCGTGGTCGCCTGTCCAAATCTTCTCCGGCTCGCCTGCACCGTGGATATATGCCTTGCCGTAGGAGGAGGCGCAGCCGATGGAAAGCTGCTTCAGCGCGCCGCCGAACCCGCCCATCGGATGCCCCTTGAAATGGGAAAGCACAAGCATGGAGTCATAGTTAAGCATGTTTTTGCCGACCTGAACCTTTTTGATGCGCTTGCCGTTCGGAATCAAAAGCTCGGCATCCGGCCCTTCCGCATCCATAATGTCAACGGTGAAATGCTTGCTCCAACCGTGTTTTTCCATGGTTTCACGGTGTTTTTCGGTTGTGTTGCGTCCGCCGTCGTAGGCGGTGTTGCATTCAACCACGGTTCCGTGCACATCATTGACGACAGGCTGCCAAAATTCCGGTTTCAAAAAGTTTTGATTGCCGGGCTCGCCCGAATGCAGTTTTACGGCAACTTTGCCGGGAAGAATTCCGCCGGGCAGGTCATTCGATGCCGCATGAAAAAGCTCAACCACCTTTTCAGCCGTGATTTCGGAAGAAAAAAACACTTTTGATTTCATTTACGAGACTCCTTACAATGTATAAATTAAAAACTGATTAGCAATAACTTCATCCGCATCCTGCTGTCCTGTTCCGCATTTTCAAATTTATTCCGCATGAATGCTTGCCTTGTAGCGGTTCAGCTTGACTGCATCGTCAATCTCAAGATCGTTTGTGCCGCTGAGTGACTCAAGGTGATGCGTGAATTCGTGCCGCAAGATGTGCCGAACCTCGGCCTTCAGCTTTTCGTCCGGTAAATTCCCGTAACTGCGCAAAATCGAACCGCCGTACAACACAATGCTCCGTCCCATCTGCGGCGAGTTCCTGTATTCACCCAACACAAGCAGCGGTTTTTTCGGATCGGATTGCGGGTGCGCTTTTGTAATCGGAGAAAGTATGATTCCTCCGTTCAGCTCACGGTAAAATACCTGCGGAAGCTCCTCCGCCGCTTCATCGGCAAATATGCGCAGCTTGTCCAATCGTTCGGAATAGGTCGGTGCGCGCTTTGCCGCACATGCTTGCGGCGCAGCTGAAGAAATGTTCGGATTAAAAACCTTCTCTCCCGAACAGGTTTGCGGCGCGGCGGAAAAAACATTGACATTTATGTCTTTTTGCTCCAAAGCTATTCCTCCGTTTCCTCTCAGCATCGGAACCGGCACTGCACGCAAATTTGTAAATCCCTTGCGGATTGCACTGCCCAATGACGGCTCCCGATTGCATTGTACATCATATTTAAGAATATTTCAAGTGAAAACGAAGGGCGATCCGGTTTGGTTCGAACGCCGGCAATACAGATAAAATTAATATATTATCGCAGCGGAACATAAAAATGTACAGCAGCGTTTTATCATATCGAATTGAATATGCCCCAATGAAGGAATAATACCGTCAGAAATATAAAAAGAACAGGTAAGCACATAATAAGCGAAGTCAATATTTGTGGTGAACAGAGAGAATGACGCTGAATGTCAAATGTTGCTTTTTTTGACGGATAAAGGTATAATATAACCGATTAGTTTTCCCCGCACCTGCTGGGGTGATCCTACGAGGTTAAACTCAAAAACCGAAAGGAGCGTAAACGAAATGAAAATTAAATATATTGGCCCCTCTTTTGGTGTGGATAGTTTAACCAACGGTAAAACATACGAGGCCATCGAGGAGGATGGTATGTATAGAGTTATTGACGATAGCGGCGAGGACTACCTTTACTCAAAGGAAAACCCGCACCGCTTGACGGTAGCTCCCCCGGCGGCAAATGGGTTATTGTTGAACAGTAACCCCTCATAAACCCCATAACGGTTGTTAAAGTTTTCCCCGCATCCGCGGGGGTGATCCGGCTATTATGGGTGCTGTCAAAAAGGGTAAAGCGTTTTCCCCGCACCTGCGGGGGTGATCCGGTATTGAACAGCTATTAGAAATTGATAACGGCGTTTTCCCCGCATACGCGGGGGGTGATCCCATAGCAACCGTAATCCTGGTTTTTCCCAGAGCGTTTTCCCCGCACCTGCGGGGGTGATCCCATAATCCCGTGCCGATTCAGCATACCTGCCCAGTTTTCCCCGCACCTGCGGGGGTGATCCCAACGCTCACAACTGCAAAAACATATACTGATAGTTTTCCCCGCACCTGCGGGGGTGATCCCAGTAAAAACGGAAAAGGGTGTTGAATTGCCCGGTTTTCCCCGCACCTGCGGGGGTGATACGCCTTCCGAGGATATTTGGGGACAAATTCTCGAGTTTTCCCCGCACCTGCGGGGGGTGATCCTGAGTTGTATAAATATTTCAAGTGAAAACGAAGGGCGATCCGGTTTGGTTCGAACGCCGGCAATACAGATAAAATTAATATATTATCGCAGCGGAACATAAAAATGTACAGCAGCGTTTTATCATATCGAATTGAATATGCCCCAATGAAGGAATAATACCGTCAGAAATATAAAAAGAACAGGTAAGCACATAATAAGCGAAGTCAATATTTGTGGTGAACAGAGAGAATGACGCTGAATGTCAAATGTTGCTTTTTTTGACGGATAAAGGTATAATATAACCGATTAGTTTTCCCCGCATCCGCGGGGGTGATCCCTATGGGCAAATAGTTTAACGCTGCTGCTTTTTGTTTTCCCCGCACCTGCGGGGGTGATCCCAAATACACGCGGCAATATCCGCCATGAACGTGGTTTTCCCCGCACCTGCGGGGGTGATCCTCATCAGTTGCAAATGAATTAATTTTGTTTCATATTCCAAGTATTTTGCGCACATATTTTATTACCGAACGTGCGCTAAACGGTTGATAAGGGATAAAAAGGATGCTATAGCTAACATTGTAGCCTACAGCATCCCCGCCGTGCATACGGGCAATCTATGCCGCTGCTGTGCAGTCGACCATCCTTTTGCACCTTGACTTTTGTCTCCTGCCCTGATATAATCAAGGGGCGATACAGGCTGGTTGATCGCCCCTGGGTTGCTCTTCTCGGCAGTGTTTACGTTAGCTGGTATGCACTGCCGATTTTTTTACTGCGTGATATAACGTATGCAGTTGATGATAGCTTGGGCATCTATACCCTGAGCGCTAATCCACTCGGGGATTCGGTGATATTGTCTCCAATTATTCAACGGTTGACACCGAGCGCGGAAGGCAACGTCGAAATCAACAGAAAACACGGGAAGCACTGTCCGTTACGGAAGGCTTCCCGTGTTTGTTTTTGAAGAAATAACCGGTTGCTTGCCGAAACACTGCGGCAGAGCGGAGAACTTCAGCCCGCGCGGCAGGTTCGGCGGCTGCGGTTATCGGAGGTCTTCCGGTGTATCGGAATTTTCCGCCGTATCGGAGGGGGCTGTTTTGCCGGAGTCTGCATTGGCATTTGCATTTGAGATTTCGCCGTCGGACTCTTCCCCGCCCTTCTGCGGTTCGTCATCGTTATGCGGCGCAAGCGCAACGCTTGCAACCCTGTGTCCCTCGTCGATTTTCATCAGTCGAACGCCCTGCGTGTTGCGGGAAATGACGGAAATCGTATCGACGGGAACGCGAATGACAACGCCGTCATCACGGATAAGCATCAGATCTTCATTGCCTTCGGAAACTTTGAGGCAAACAAGCTTGCCGGTTTTTTCGGTGATATTCATTGCAATAATGCCCTTGCCGGCGCGGCCCTGAACGCGGTAGGCGTCCTCTTCCGTGCGCTTGCCCATGCCGTTTTCGGTGATGGCAATGACGCAGCTGCCGGGTTTGACCATGGACATATCAACAACGCAGTCGCCCTCGGAGAGTTTGATGGCACGAACGCCGGAGGCATTTCTGCCCATTGAGCGAACATCCTGCTCGCTGAAACGGATGCTCATTCCGTCCCGTGTGCCGATAATGAACTCATCATCGCCTGCGGAGAGCGCAACGCTGATAAGCTCGTCACCCTCGCGGAGGTTTTGAGCAATCAAGCCGCCCTTGCGAATGTTTGAAAAATCGGAGAGCGGGGTTTTTTTGATAACACCCTGCCGTGTGCAAAGAACGAGATAGCCGCCCTCGGTCTGCCTGCCGATGGGGAATGCGGCGGTAACGAACTCGCCCGTCTGCAATTGCAGCAGGTTGACTATGGGCGTGCCCTTTGCGGTGCGGCTTGCTTCCGGAATGGAATAGCATTTTATGCGGAAAGCGCGGCCCTTGTTTGTGAAGAACATGATATAGGAATGCGTGCTTGTGACGAAAATATCCTCAAGGAAATCCTCTTCACGGGTTGCTCCCGCACTGATGCCGACGCCGCCTCTGCGCTGCGTGCGGTAGGTTGCTTCCGCAATGCGCTTGATGTAGCCGTGATGGGTGCAGGTAACAACCATGTCTTCTTCCTGGATGATGTCATCCATATCGATGTCTTCAACGATCTTTGTGATTTCGGTGCGGCGCGGGTCGGCAAAACGGCGCCGAATCTCGAGCATTTCATCTTTAACAACGCCCATAAGTTTGCCTTCGTCCGCAAGCAGGGAAGCAAGGTATTCAACCGTGCGCTTAAGTTCGCCGTACTCGGCTTCCAACTTTTCGCGCTCAAGCCCCGTCAACCTTTGCAGCCGCATGTCAAGTATCGCCTGCGCCTGCCGTTCACTGAAACCGAAACGCGCAATCAGCCTTTCCTTTGCTTCTGCGCCGTTTGCACTGGCTTTGATGATGGCAATGACTTCGTCAATATTGTCGAGTGCGATCATAAGGCCTTCCAAGATGTGCAGCCTTTCGCGTGCTTTGTCAAGGTCAAACTGCGTGCGGCGGGTGACAACATCCTTTTGATGCGCAATGTAGTGATAAAGCATTTCGCGAAGGTTGAGCACCTTGGGTTCGCCGTTCACAAGCGCGATCATGATAACGCCGAAAGTATCCTGAAGCTGAGTGTGCTTATACAGATTGTTTAGCACAACGTTTGCATTGACATCCTTTTTAAGCTCGATAACAATGCGCATTCCCGCGCGGGAGCTTTCGTCGCGAAGGTCGGAAATGCCGTCCACGCGCTTCTCGTGAACAAGCTCCGCAATTTTTTCAACAAGCTTTGCTTTGTTGACCTGATACGGAATTTCCGTGACGATGATTCGTGAACGATCGGCCTTGTATTGCTCGATCTCGCTCTTTGCGCGAACAAGGATCTTTCCCCTGCCTGTAAAATACGCATGGCGAATGCCGACATCGCCCATGATGACGCCGCCGGTCGGAAAGTCCGGGCCGGGGATATAGTTCATCAGCTCGTCGATCGTGATATCGGGATTGTCAATCATTGCGGCACAGGCATCGACAGCCTCGCCGAGATTATGCGGCGGAATGTTTGTTGCCATGCCGACAGCAATGCCGTTTGAGCCGTTCACAAGAAGGTTCGGGTATCTTGCGGGCAATACCGCGGGCTGCATCAGCGTTTCGTCAAAATTCGGATAAAAATCAACCGTGTTCTTGTCAAGATCGCGGAGCATTTCGAGAGTAAGTCTGCTCATGCGCGCTTCGGTATAACGCATTGCAGCGGCGGGGTCGCCGTCAACGCTGCCGAAATTGCCGTGACCTTCAACAAGGGGATAACGGGTCGAGAAGGGCTGGGCAAGGCGCACCATTGCATCGTAAACCGCCGTATCGCCGTGCGGATGGTATTTGCCGAGAACATCGCCGACAAGGCGCGCACTCTTCCTGAAGGGCTTGTCGGGCTGCATACTCAGCTCGTCCATTGCGTAAAGAATGCGCCTGTGAACGGGTTTCAGCCCGTCGCGCACATCGGGAAGCGCACGGCTGATGATAACAGCCATTGCGTATGATATAAAGCTGCGCTTCATTTCACCCACAAGGTTTATGGGCAATATTCTGCCGCCTTCAACATCGGTCGGCAGCTCGTTTGTTCCGAGCATTTCAAGATTGGGTCTTTTTTTGTTTTCGTCCATCATATCTCCTGCATGAAAGGTGCGGAGCCTGCCGCAGTCGGTGCATCGCACCTTTCGTCGGTCGTCAAGTCATTGAATCGTGTTAATAATTTCGGATTGCAGAGCTCAAAGCTCTTAATCTGCCGTTTGAAAATTGAAACGTTTCCGAATCAAACGTCAAGGTCGGCAACGAGCTTGCTGTTCTGCTCAATAAATTCGCGGCGCGGTTCAACCCTGTCGCCCATCAAAAGGGTGAAAGTTTCGTCCGCAAGCATTGCATCGTCCATTGTGACGCGAAGCATAATGCGGTTCGCGGGATCCATTGTCGTGTCCCAAAGTTGTTCGGGGTTCATTTCGCCCAAACCTTTGTAGCGTTGAATGTAGATTTTATCCCTGCCGATTTCGTCAAGAGTTTTGTTCAGCTCTTCGTCCGAATATACATAGCGTTCCGTATTGCCCTTTTTGATGAGATAGAGAGGAGGCTGGGCAATGTAAACATAGCCGCGCTCTATCATCGGCCGCATGTGCCGATAGAAGAACGTCAGCAGCAGCGTGCGAATATGGCTTCCGTCAACATCGGCATCGGTCATGCAGATGATTTTGTGATAGCGGAGCTTGGTTTCGTCAAAATCCGCATCCATGCCCGCACCAAATGCGGTTATCATGCATTTGATTTCCGCATTGCCGAGAATTTTGTCCAAACGGGTTTTTTCAACGTTCAGAATCTTTCCGCGCAGCGGAAGGATGGCCTGAAAATGCCTGTCGCGTCCTTCCTTGGCGGAACCGCCTGCGGAGTCGCCCTCAACGATGAACAGTTCGCATTTTGAAGGATCTTTTTCGGAGCAGTCCGCAAGTTTGCCGGGCAGTGCGGCGGAATCCAAAACGGACTTGCGTCTGGTCAGCTCGCGTGCCTTGCGCGCCGCTTCCCTTGCGCGGCTTGCACTGAGGCATTTGTCGAGAATAAGCTTTGCCTGCGCCGGGTTCTCTTCAAGATAGGTCGTCATGCCGGCCGTCACGGCGTTGTCAACAAGGGTTCTTATGTAGGCATTGCCGAGTTTTGTTTTTGTCTGCCCTTCAAACTGCGGCTCTGTCAGCTTAACGCTGATGATAGCGCTCAAACCTTCGCGGATGTCGTCTCCGGTCAGGTTCTGGTCGCTGTCTTTAAGGATTTTAAACTTTCGGGCGTAGTCGTTGATGACCCTTGTCATTGCCGCACGGAAACCCGCAAGGTGGCTGCCGCCCTCGATGGTGTTGATGTTGTTGGCATAGGTAAAAACATTTTCGCTGTAGCCGTCGTTGTATTGCAGCGCAACTTCAACGCTTGCCGTTTCAAGCGGATTATCGTTCTTTACAGCGGAAAAATAAATCGGGTCGGGGTGCAGAACTTCTTTGTTTTTGTTGATATAGCGAACGTATTCAACAACCCCGCCTTCGTAATGGAAGCTGTCCTGCACGGGCGGGTCGCAGCGTTCATCCGTCACGATGATGCGCACGCCGCCGTTTAGGAACGCAAGCTCGCGCAGCCGTCGAACAAGGATATCGTATTCATAGTTCACTTCGTCAAAAATTTCTTCGTCGGGAACAAAATGAATCGTTGTGCCGTGCTCATCCGCTCCGCAGTTGCCCACGATTTCAACCTCCGTGACCTTTATGCCGCGGCGGCAGATCTGCCGGTAAATATGCCCGTCCCGACGCACCTCGGCGGTAAGTTCCGTGCTCAATGCGTTAACAACGGAAAGACCGACACCGTGAAGGCCTCCGGAGACCTTATAGCCGCTGCCGCCGAATTTGCCGCCCGCATGAAGCATGGTAAGTGCGACTTCAAGCGCGGATTTGCCGGTTTTGGGATGAATATCGACGGGAATGCCCCTGCCGTTGTCAACAACGGTAATGGAGTTGTCCGCATGAATGGTAACATAAATATGAGTGCAGAATCCCGCCATTGCTTCATCGATGGAGTTATCGACGATTTCATAAACAAGGTGGTGAAGGCCTCTTGAATCGGTTGAACCGATATACATGCCCGGGCGGCGGCGAACGGCCTCCAATCCTTCAAGCACCTGTATTTGCGAAGCGTTATAAGTCGTTTCCATTTTTAAAATTATTTCCTTTCAGAGTAAAACCCGCGGCATTTTTGAAAAACCGCCGCCGGCGGAGCCCCGTCCGCCGGGATTTTTATGTCGGGCTGTTTTGGGGAGAACGCCGACCGTATGATTTAAAACAACCACAAAACGGCGTTTATTTATACAATGTTAAATCAACACAGAATCAATTTTCTGCTGACAGAATTTTTTTGAGTTTGCCGCCGCTGCATTCAAACACCGTCATGTTCGGCACCTGTTCAAGGCCGTCGAGAGTTGTGGATGTTAAAAAGCATTGGCAATCAAATGCGCTTGAAAGCAGCTCTCGCTGCCTGTCGCCGTCCAGTTCGCTCAGAACATCGTCCAAAAGCAGAACCGGCGCCTCGCCCCGAACGCGGCGCATAAGCGCAAGCTCACTCAGTTTAAGGCTCAACGCTGCCGTGCGCTGCTGCCCCTGGGAACCGAAAACGCGGACGTCGCGCCCGTTGAGCAGAATGCCGATGTCGTCCCGGTGCGGCCCCTTGGTTGTGCAGCCGCGGCGGATATCCTCCGCCCGTGCCTTGCAGAGTGCGTCCCCGAGTGCGGCGCGCGCGCCGTCGCCCTCGAAGGGAACGGAGGGTTTGTAGTAGGTAAAAAGCTCTTCCGGTTCATGCCCGACAGAGGAATTGCCCGTGATGCTGCGGTTCAGATCCCGCGCAGCGGTGCTGAGCCTGTCAAGAAAATCGCGGCGAAGCAGCATGACCGAACCGCCGAGCTCCGCAAGCTTATCGTCCCACATGTCGAGAAGTTCAATGTTCGGTTCGAACGGAAAACTTGTTTTCAAAAGCGCGGTGCGCTGCTTGAGGGCGGCATTATATTGCTGCAAACGGTAAAAATATGCAGGTCGAAGCTGGCAAAGCTCCATGTCCATAAAGCGGCGGCGGGTTTCGGGAGAGTCCTTGACGAGGGAGAGATCCTCGGGTGAAAACATTACGGCGTTCAGAACGCCCATAAGTTCGCCCATGCGTCTGATGCGCTGCCCGTCGATAAAAACCTGTTTCGGTGCGCCGGAAAACAGCTTGAGTTCAATGCTGTGCTTCCCCGTTGCACTCACAAGCTCAATGCCCGCATATGCCTTGTCGGAAAGGGAGTTGATAAGTTCCGCATCGCGGCGCGTTCGGTGGCTCCTGCCCAACGCAGCAAGGAAAACGGATTCCAGAATGTTCGTCTTGCCCGCCGCATTTGCGCCCACAATGACGTTAAGCCCCTTTGCAGGCTCAAACCGCAGCTCCGTATAACTTCTGAAACAATAAAGTCTTACGGCGGTGATGTACACGCAAAGCCTCCGCCCTGCCGCATTATGCGGCATTATTACCTTCATTCTATTATACCATATTTTAAGGAGTTCGGCAAGCCCGAAAGGCGCATTTAAAGGTACATTTATATAGGTAGGAGAAATGAGGAATCAGGAGCGGAGAGCGGAGTGTGGAAAGTTAAGAGCGGAGTTTGGAGAGTTAAAAGCGGAGTGTGGAGAGTTAAAAGCGGAGTGTGGAGAGTTAAAAGCGGAGCGTGGAGAGTGGAGCTGAAGGCACTCGTTTGCCTCCCCTGCAAGGGGAGGGGGACCGCAGAGCGGTGGAGGGGTTTTGATTAAGGGTGTGGAGAGCGGAGAGTGGAGAACGATGTACATTGCTAATTTCTAATTGCTGATTTCTAATTGACAACGTCAATCAGAAATGATACAATACTTATTGCCGACTGAGGCCGAGTACATTCCTTTCGGAGGAAAACCATGAAAAAAAGCGTAAAGATTATTGGCATCGTTGTTTGTGTCGCAATTCTTGCGGCGGCGGTTGTGGGAGTTGCTTCGCGTGCAGTGCGTGCGGAGGACGGCAGGCGCATCCGCAAGGCGTTCAACGAATATGCCGAGCGTGTGGCACGGCTGCGTGAAAGCGACGAATTTGAGGATTCCGACGACGATTCCGCTCTTTCCGACTGGTTCACCGCACCCGAAGGCTTCCTGCCCGTAAAGGACGGAAACGTGTATAAAAGCGTTATCAACCCTTACGACACGCCCGAGGAGTGGGATTTGCTTGAAGATGCGGAAGAAATGCGGGAGGTTTCCCAATTGCCGGAAACTGCGCGGAATGCAACAACGGCGGAGCTTGTGCTGTACTGCATGAACTATAACCTGTTTGATGATATGTTCGTTTACGAATCAATGCTGGAAGGATTCGACGTTGTCAAACAGGATTATGACGGACTTCGGCTGCTTGCCGCGCGCGAGGATGCGGGAACGGTTCTTGTCAATCTCTACAAGGCATACAAGCTCAACGATCAGAGCCAACTCGACAGATATGCCTGCCTGAGGTTGGACTATCTTGAAACAATGCTTGCACAGCCGGAAATTCTTGCAAAGCTCACCGATGAACAGTGCCGCGAGCTTGCGGCCGAATGCTACAACAAGGCAACGCAGATAATGAATGCACGGAACGATGAATACGGCATCACCCAGACGCTTTATCTCGGCGTGAAGAGCCTTATGCGGGCGGATTCGGAATTTGCGCGCATTGTCAACGGTTCCGACGGCGCAAGAACTTTTGCCGAAACCGGCGTTCTTGTCCCGAGCAAAATAAGCAATGCGGATCTCGGAGCAATGGCTGCAAGGGTACGGCTTGTGATTGGATGAACACTGATTCACCTTGACTGAAATTTACTGAGAAGAAGAGAAGAAATGTTGATGCGGAATGCGCAGTGCATAATGCATAATGCGGAATGCGGAATGCGGAATGCATGTGCCTCAGGCGTATTGTACGGATGACGTTTCTTCTCTTTTCAATTTTTAAATGTTCCTCATACTTGCGGTGCAAGCAAAAGACGGCTGAAGAACGAGCTCAAAATATATCTTCATTCTGTCCCGAAACGGTCTTGACTTTGTACAAAATCCGAGTATAATGTGATATGCACTTGAAAGAGTGAATGCACCTTTAGCTCAGCTGGTAGAGCACCTGACTCTTAATCAGGGTGTCCAGGGTTCGAGCCCCTGAAGGTGTACCAACAAAAAGTCCTTGTTTTGCAAGGGCTTTTTTAATTTGCTTTATACTTAATTTGCTTAAAGGGACGTGCGGGTCTTTTGCGTGCCCTTGACTTTTCCCCGAATCGGTTCTATAATCATTGCATATAAAAAAAGAGTCTGAAGGAGGGTTAATCCATGCAGCTTCTTGTTATCACGATCGACGATTGCGATGAATTTCTTGCAACGCTTGAAGGGCTTCGCGCACACGGAATGAACGGCATCGTTTTTCAGTCCACAAGCCTCAAACACGCATTGCTGAACAGCAACGTTGACGCACCGCCGATTTTCGGTCGAGTCAGCAAAATCATGAGCCATGATTTTGAATCCAGTCACACTGCGTTTTTGCTGCTGAACGATGATCAACTTGAACATGCAAAGCGCGTTATCCGCCGCAACACGCACGGATTGGGCAAAAAAGGCGTCATGTTCACGCTGCCCGTTCTTTCGTTCGAAGGAATCGATGCTGAATAACGCACGCGGAATGATAATCGAAAATCGACTTAAGTAAATATAAAACGGAAACCGCCGTTCGGCGGCATTCCGAAGAATAAGCGCGCTGAAAGATACCGACAGCGTGTCCATTGGTGCGCGGCAGAAAAGCGGCGCACGTTCCACCGCGCCGGTGTGCGCGAAATTTGTCGAAAATTCGCACCGCCGGATAAAAGGCGGAATTCGAACTGAAAGGAAAAACAACATGAAAATTCTGCTGATTCTTGCAATCGCAATGGCGGGCGGCCTTGCCCTGTCCCGCCTTATGAAGCTGCTCAACCTGCCCAATGTCACGGGCTACCTTATTGCAGGCATTCTGATAGGTCCCTTTGTGCTGAAACTTGTCACAAACGTTGATATCAAAAGCGCAAAGATTATCACAACCACCGCATTGGGTTTCATTGCTTTTTCGATCGGCGGCGAATTTAAGCTGTCATTGCTGAAAAAACTCGGCGGCAAGATTGTCGTTATCACCGTTGTGCAGGCTCTTATGACCGTGCTTCTTGTGCTGCTTGCGCTTTTGCTTGTGCCGGGTGAATACCGCGTTCCCCGTGCGCTGCTTCTCGGTGCAATTGCGGCTGCAACCGCACCTGCCGCAACACTGCTTGTTGTTCGCCAATACAAGGCAAAGGGCCCCGTTACGGACACGCTCCTGCCCGTTACGGCGTTTGATGATGCGGTCGGCCTGATGATCTTCTCCCTCTGCTTTGCACTTGCACAGGCATTTGCCTCCGGCGATGCGCTGACGGTTCAGGCAATCGTGCTTGATCCGCTGCGTGAGATCGGCCTTTCCCTGCTGACGGGCGGCGTTATGGGTGCCGTGCTTGCGTTTGCAATGCGCTTTTTCAAGTCCAAAGCAAACCGTCTCTGCCTGATGCTTGCGGCGGTTTTTGCCTGCGTTGCACTTTCGGAAATGTGGGAGCTTTCTTCACTGCTGACCTGCATGATGCTTGGTGCGGTGTTTGCAAACATGCGCAGCGACTCTGTCATTGCGATGGAGCTTTGCGAGGGCTGGACGCCTGCATTATTCATGCTTTTCTTCGTGCTTTCGGGTGCGGAGCTTGATTTTTCAATCCTGCTGACGGTCGGGATTCCGGGCGTTATCTATATCATTGCACGTTCCGCTGGCAAGTATTTCGGCGCGTTCACCGGAGCGGCAATGTCCCATGCCGATCCAAAGGTGCGCAAATACCTCGGCGTTACGCTGCTTCCGCAGGCAGGTGTTGCAATCGGCATGGCGCAGATGGTTGCCGCAAGCGACCTTCCGCAAACGCTTTCCGCGCAGGTTGTGACGGTTGCACTGTTTGCAACACTTGTTTATGAACTTGCGGGCCCCGTGCTGACAAAGCTTGCGCTTGCAAAAGCAGGTGAAATTTCGGCTGAAAATCTCGGAAAAAAGAAAAAGACAGCTGCTGCCGTCGAAAGCACTGCGGATGCACCGCAGGCATAAGCCGGGTGAACCGGAAAGCCGAAACATATCAGATTAATATTGAATTAAAAGAAAAGGGAGAACGCAGACCGAAATGCGTTCCCCTTTTTAATTCAACTGTGTTCCGCCGAGACTTGCACCGCAAGATATTGTGCCGCACCGATTGTGCATAATCTGTTTGGCCGACGGAACTTTTCCGCATTTGCCCCAAGATATTGTGCCGCCCGGCAGGGTTATCCACATGAGTTTTCCACAATCAGACCCCGTTTTCCACAGAGTTATCCGCAATAGAGGGAGTTATCCTCAACCTTCGTGAGCAAAACAGCCGCAAAATGCGGAAAACTCCGAAATTTGGCGTTGTACAGGCTTGTTTATGTGTGGATAAGTCTGTGGATAATGTGGAAAACCCTGTTGACAGTTTCGGAAAACCCTGCAAATATACCAAATTTCGCCCGCCTTTGACAGGGTTTTCCGCAATTTCCACACTCTTCGCCGCAGAATAACCCGCAGAAAGTCAACAGGTTATCCACAAGGGAAGGAGGAATTAGGAATTAGGAATTAGGAAGGAGGAATTAGGAATGAGGAATTAGGAATTATTTTTCTCGGTTGAACAGAGGAAGCAGGTGCACCTTTAATTACTCATTGCTCACTGCTAATTGCTCATTGCTCATTGCTCATTGCTAATTGCTCACTGCTAATTGCTCATTGAAAATATATTGCTGCTTTTTCCTCTTTGCGGAACATTTTTTTAAAAAACCTTATTGACAAACGGGATTTGATGTGCTAAAGTACCAAAGACGTCCCCTCGAGGGGGCTTTATTTAGCTTGAGTTCATATCGTTTGCCCGAATTGCGGCTTGCCTTGTGCTGGGGGAAGCGGGTTCAGCGGCGGCGCGGGCTCAGGCAGACTACAAGGAGGCTCTACCATGCGCGTAAAGATCACACTCGCTTGCTCCGAATGCAAGCAGAGGAACTACAATACGTTCAAAAACAAGAAGAACGATCCTGACAGGCTCGAGTTCAAAAAGTATTGCCGTTTCTGCCGTAAGCATACTCTCCACAAGGAATCCAAATAAGGAACAAGGAGAACGCTATGAAAAAAGAAGTAAAACAGACAGGCGAAAAGAAGCCGGGCTTTTTCAAAAAAGTCGGCGGATTTTTCTCCCGCATCGGAACTTATTTCAAAGAAGTTTTTGCTGAAACCAAAAAGCTCAGCTGGCCCGGCAAAAAAGAACTTGTCGGATATACCCTTGCTGTTATCGGCTTTGTTGCACTGATGGCAGCTCTCATGTGGGTGCTGGATCTCGGCTTCAGCAAAGGCATCGGCGCACTTGCCAAAATCGTTGTTAAATAAGGATTGCCAATGACGGACGAAGTAAGGACTCATTACGGGGATGACACCCCGCTTGATGCCCGGTGGTACGTCGTCCATACCTACTCCGGATACGAAAACAAAGTCAAGGAAGACCTTGAAAAAACAATTGAGAACCGCAATCTTCAGGATTTGATTCTCGAGGTTAAGTATCCCACAGAGCAGGTCACGGAGCTCAAGGAGGGTTCAAAGAAGCCCAAGACGGTGCTTCGCAAGGTGTACCCCGGTTATGTCATGGTCAAAATGGTCATGAACGACAACACATGGTATATTGTTCGCAACACCCGCGGCGTTACCGGCTTTGTAGGCCCGGGAAGCAAGCCGATTCCCCTCACCGATGAGGAGGTCACGGCAATGGGCGTTGAACGTATGCAGCTTGAGCTGGATATCAAAGTCGGCGAACACGTCCGTGTTGTTTCCGACCCGTTTGCGAATTTCATCGGTACGGTTCAGGCAATCGACCCCGAAACGCAGCGGATTCGCCTCATAATTTCCCTTTTCGGCAAGGAAACGCCGATCGAGCTGGATTTTGTCGAGGTTCAAAAACTCTGATTTTTTTCAAACACCGTAACCCCGTATGTTTTTCCGTTTTAAATCAAACGGATTTGCATAGTGGGAGGAAAAGCGGACAGCTTGCGCCGCTTGCTCAACAGCACGGAGCAGCGCGCCGGATAACGCTCCGCCGTTCCGCTCGCACCACATTATTTTTAGGAGGAATATCAAAATGGCAAAGAAGATTACAGGCTTTGTCAAGCTGCAAATCCCCGCAGGCAAAGCGACCCCTGCACCGCCCGTAGGCCCCGCACTCGGCCAGCACGGCGTTAACATCATGGGCTTCTGCAAGGAGTTCAACGAGCGCACCTCAAAGCAGGCGGGTCTCATCATTCCCGTTGTCATCACGGTTTACCAGGATCGTTCGTTCACCTTCATCACCAAGACCCCTCCCGCAGCCGTTCTCATCAAGAAGGCTTGCGGAATCGAGAGCGGTTCCGGTGTGCCCAACAAGACCAAGGTTGCGAACATCACCAAAGCACAGGTTAAAGAAATTGCTGAGCTCAAAATGCCCGACCTCAACGCAGCAAGCCTTGAAGCGGCAATGAGCATGGTAGCCGGCACCGCACGCAGCATGGGCGTTGTCGTTGTTGACTGAGGAAACAGCGTGGGAGGCATCAGCCGTTATCACCACAAGGAGGATTAAACAACTATGAAGCATGGCAAAAAGTATATCGAAAGCGCAAAGTCTTTCGACAATCAGAAGCTCTATGATCCCGAAGAGGGTATTTCCGTAGTCCTTTCCACCGCAAAGGCAAAGTTCGACGAAACCATTGAAGCGCATATCCGTCTGGGCGTTGACTCCCGTCACGCAGACCAGCAGGTTCGCGGCGCAGTCGTTCTGCCCCACGGCACCGGTAAGGTCGTTCGTGTTCTCGTTTTCGCAAAGGGCGACAAGGCTCGCGAAGCACAGGAAGCGGGCGCGGATTTCGTCGGCGATGAAGATATGGTCAAAAAGATTCAGACCGAAAACTGGTTCGGTTTTGATGTCTGCGTTGCAACTCCCGATATGATGGGCGTTGTCGGTCGAATCGGCCGCGTTCTCGGCCCGAAGGGCTTGATGCCCAACCCCAAGAGCGGCACCGTCACCATGGATGTTGCAAAGGCAATCACCGATATCAAAGCAGGTAAAGTTGAATACCGCGTTGATAAGACCAACATCTGCCACTGCCCCGTCGGTAAGGTCAGCTTCGGCAAAGAAAAGATCGGCGAGAACCTCAACACTTTGATGGACGCTATCATTAAGGCAAAGCCCGCAGCGGCGAAGGGTACCTATATTAAGAGCCTCGTACTCTCCACCACCATGGGCCCCGGCGTCAAGTTCAACGGCATGAAGTTCTGATTTCACCTTTGATATGACCCAAATCACGGCGGCGCACCCCCCAAAAGCGGGGTGTGCCGCTTTTTCGGTTCAATGCTGTATGAGGCTGAGACTGTACACATGTACAGGTTGCATTTTTCCGAGCGGTTTGCTATACTTATTTCAGGGGAACATTCGTTCCGCAGCGTTTGCTGACTATTAACAGGGAGGATGCTGCAATGGCAAAGAAAAAGAAAAATAAATACACGGTCAATATCCTTTGGAAGGATCGGCGGCGCAGGCTCGGAATGCCCCTGAGTTTTCAGCGTTACCGTCTGGGCGAGGACAGGTTGTTTTATGAAAAGGTCTTTTTAAGTACTTCGGTTGACGATATCCTGTTGTACAGAGTTCGGGATATAAGTGTAAAAATCTCATTTTGGCAGCGACTTACGGGCGTCGGCACGGTAACGGTCAACTCTTCCGATCATACAATGCCTGTGCTTGTTATGCGCGATATTAAGCGTCCCCGTGAAGTTAAAGAAATGCTTCATCAACAGGTCGAAAAAGCGAAAATCGCCTATCGCGTCCGCTATAATGAAATGATGGGCGCGGCGGGTGATGCAAACGGGGATGGGATCCCCGATGTGCTTCAGGATGGAAATTTTGGCGCATAGTGCAAAACAGTTTTCAATGCGCAATGCGCAGTCAACGTGAGCCGGTGGGAAGAAATACCCTCTCGGCTCACGTTTTGTTTTGAATTCTGCCGCCGCAGCCGGTTTTAAACTTAAACCTTTCTGCGTGAAGCCCGTTTCGGCGCACGGTTTTCGGAATAATCATATACAATCCGGAATCAGGGGCATATAAGAAACTTATGTGAAAAAACTGTGACAAATTTTTAAAATAATGTTGCAATTCGGAAACAATGATGCTACAATATATGCGTACAACATATTTGTGCGTTAATTATCTACATCCGAAGGAGAGTCCAACATGAAAGCATTTCGCAAACCCATCGCATTGCTTGTGGCCTTGCTGATGGCAATCATTCCTTTTTGCGGCTTTGCAGAAGCCGGCCCCGTTCGAACCGAGCTTGACGACGCATTGAATGTTCCGGGCGGAACACTCAGCTTTTCCGACGGCGGAACAGAATATCCCATGCAGGCTGTCACAGTTGATGAGCGTGTCTGCGCAAAGACAACAAACCAAACCGTCGGCAGGGCAACCTCCTCTGTAACGCTGACTGCAAGTGTTGCGGCGGGCACGGTTTTGAAATACGACATCAAAACCAGCACGGAACCTACCTATGACAAATTCACGCTCACCGTGAACGGTGCCGTGATTGCAGCGCACACAATACATGGCATAAACGATTGGACGGAAAAGTCCTATGTCGTGACAGAGGCAGGCGACTGCACTTTCGTTTTCGGCTATACCAAGGATTCTTCCGTTGACAGGAACGAGGATACCGTCTGGTTGGACAATATCCGCTTTGAAGAGCCTGTTTCCGTGACGGGAATCGAACTTCCCGCAAATGAAACCGTCTATATCGGCACGCCGCTCACGCTTGTTCCCGTTATCTCTCCCGAAAACGCAACGATTCAAACTGTTGCATGGGCAACGGACAACGAAGAGGTTGCAACCGTCAACGCGGCAGGCGTTGTTACCGCTGTTGCGCAGGGTGAATGCAATATCACGGCAACAACTGCCGACGGCGGATTCACCGCAACAACTCATATAACCGTCCCCGCGCCCGTATCGCCGGAATCCGTTGAACTGAATTTCACCGAGGGCGATCTCGCGGCGGGCAGCTACGTTACCAATGTTTTTGCAACGGTACTCCCGGAAAATGCATACGATAAAACGGTAACTTGGGAATCTTCCGACACAAGTCTTGTGACCGTTACCTCCGAGGGCAAAATCTCCGCAATGAGCAATGTAAGCGGCACCGTCGTTGTCACTGCAACGACAGTGAACGGCCTTTCGGCTTCAATCACCGTCAACGTTATCGCGCCCGATGATATGCCCGGGCTTGCGGATTTTTCGTTCACTCCCGCTGAAGTGGACACCGACTACACCGGCGTTATTGCGTGGAACGTTGTCCCCCATCTGCGTTTCCCAAGGTCAACGGCAACAACAAGCTACCTGTCAACCACCAACGCTGTCGGATACGAATTTGAGCTTGTTGAAGGCAAAACATACGATTTCCTGACTTATTCGCCCAACGGGCTGCGCTTCGACACATATCTCAACGTTATCGCACCCGACGGCAGCTATCTTGTTTGCGACGACGAATCCGCAGGGCTCGGATTCGGACAGAAACTTGATGTTACTGCACCGATGAGCGGCACATATCGCGTGCTTGTTTCCGCTTATCATTATTACGGTGCCGGCGAATACGGTCTCCGCGTTGCGGAACATCCGTACATTGCGCCGACCGGCGTTGAGTTTGCGGCGGATAGCACGGAACTCCCCATCGGCGGAACGGAGCGGCTTGTTTACAGCCTTATTCCCGCAAATGCAACAAACCAAAACGTAACGTTCACTTCCTCCGATGAGTCCGTTGTGACCGTCAGCGAGAACGGCATTGCATCCGGCGTTGCAGTCGGTTCGGCAATTATCACCGTAACAACCGAAGAGGGCGGATTTACCGACACGATTACCGTCAACGTTGTGAACCGCACGGTTCTGTTCGAAGAAACATTTGACAACAGCCCCAACGACAGATGGGTTCGCCGAACGGGTGCTGCAAGCGATACCTATTGGTATTTCTCAAACGGTGCAAAGGCACATGGCGGTTCGGGCGGTTTTGCGGCATCCGACTCCTTCGATGAAGACTATTCCGCAAGCCCCGACAACTGGCTCATCTCCCCCGCCATTGAGCTTTCCGGAGACAGTGCGGTCTATACTCTTCAATATTTCGTCTCCTGCGACGGATTTGCCGGTGAACATTACGAACTCAGACTCAGCACGACCGATAATTTGAATACGAGCTTTACCGAGGTGCTTTTGAGCGAAACACTCTCCAACACTTCATATGAGGCACGCGTTATCGATCTCTCCGCATATAAAGGACAGACAATTTACCTTGCATGGCATCACTGCGATTGCACGGATGTTATGTCCCTCCTGCTTGACACCGTAACGGTCATCGGCGCGGGTGGCGAAACCCCCGAACCGGTTCCCGGTGATGTAAACGGCAGCGGCGCGATTGAAACAGGGGATGCACTCCTCGTTCTTCGCTATATGCTCGGCGTGGAAACTCTTACGGAGGAACAGCTTGCAGCGGCGGATTTTGATGGCAGCGATACCGTTGATCAGGCGGATGCACTGCTCATCCTTCGCGCTGCACTCGGAATCGGTGCATAAAGCGGCACGGTTCAGGCTCCTTTCCGCAAAAGCGGGTGAAACGGAGCAACTCACACATTCTTAATGCATTTTTCTTTTGCGGAGTGCTTGGAACTCACTCCGCACGATCGGGGAAAACAAAGTGCACGAAAACCACCTGCCGAACGGCGGGTGGCTTTCGTATGCTGAATTATATGCTTTTATGTCCGGCAGCTTTCTGCGGCGAGGCACGGTGCGCCGGCGCAGTGTCAGCTTTTGATGCTTTCCTCAATAAAGGCATTCGCCGCCGCAAGCAGCTCATTGGCTTTCTGCTCGGCTTCCTCAGGTTTTTTTGCGGAAGCACTGATGTAAAGCTTCAGCTTGGGTTCTGTTCCGCTCGGGCGGACAATAACGGAGGAGTTTCCGCCTTCGCTGAAAGTAAAACGAAGAACATTGCATTGCGGCAGCTGAGCAGCAAAAGAAAGATTAAACTCGAAATCCTTTGTTGTTCCGTTGGAATAATCCTCAAAAACTTTAACCTTGTGCGCACCGAACTGCTGCGGCGTTTTGCTGCGGAGGTCGCTCATTGCGCGGCAAATGCGTTCCATGCCCTCACGGCCCGCAAGGGTGTAGGATTTTGTTTTTTCAAAATAGCAGCCGAATTTTTGGTAAATCTCCTGCAGCATGTTCCAAAGAGTTGACCCTTTGCTCTCGCAGTAAATTGCTGCTTCGCAAACGAGAAGAGCGGTTGAGATTGCATCCTTATCGTGAACGAAATCGCCGGCAAGGAAGCCGTAACTCTCCTCAAAACCGAACATGAAAGTGCCCTTGTGCTGCTTTGCGGCAAGATCGATTTGCTCTGCAATAAAGCGGAATCCCGTCGGAACGGTGCGCATTTCAACCCCGAAAGAAGCGCATATCGCATCCGCAAGCCCGGTGCTGACGAGGGATTTAACAACGAAGGCATCATCGGGCAGCTCCCCGCGTTCGCGCCGCATGGTCAAAATATAGTAAATCAGAAGGCAGCCGATCTGGTTCCCGGTAAGGGGACGATATTTTCCGCCCTTTGAGCGGCAAATGACGCCAAGCCTGTCGGAATCCGGGTCCGTTGCAAGAAGAAGTTGTGCATCGGTTTTTTTCGCAAGCTGCAAGGCGAGTGTAAATGCGTTCGGATCTTCGGGATTCGGTGCCGCAACGGTCGGAAAATCGCCGTCGGGCTGTGCCTGTTCTTCAACAACGCGCAGTTTTTTTAGCCCTGCCCGCTTTAAAATCTCCGTCACGGGAACAAGCCCCGCGCCGTGCAGCGGAGTGTAAACCACGCGAAAGTTTGCGCCGCGCTCCTGCATCAATTCGGGATTGAGGCGGAGAGAAAGAGCTTTTTTATAGTATGCTTCATCAACAAGATCGCTGACGGTGCAGATCATCTGGCTTTCGTTCACCGAAGCGAGTGAGCTCGTGTCGATGTCAAAATAATCTGCGCGGCGGATGCTTTCAAAAATCTTTTCCGCAAGCTCGGGGCCGACCTGTCCGCCGTGCGACCAGTAGACTTTATAACCGTTGTACTGCGGCGGATTGTGGCTTGCGGTGATTACGATGCCCGCTGCGCACCATAATTCCCGCACGGCAAACGAAAGCTGGGGAACGCTGTGAATGGATGAAAAAACAAAACTGCGAATGCCGCAGACGGCAAGCGTTCGCGCAGCTTCATAAGCAAATTCCTTTGAGCAGCGGCGCGAATCATACGCAATGGCAACTCCGCGCGCCGCCAGTGCCGGGGATATTTTTGAAATGACGGCGGCAAGCCCCGCAGTCGCTCTGCGAACGACATATACGTTCATTCTGTTTGTGCCTGCACCGAGAATGCCGCGCAGACCGGCCGTTCCGAATTCAAGCTCGGTATAAAATCTGTCTTCCTGCTCTTTTTCGTTATCCTTAACGGAAAGAAGCTCGGCGCGGGTTTTTTCATCGATCGCGCTGCTGTTAAGCCAACGCTGATATTCTGTTTTATAATCCTGCATTTCGATCCTCCTTTGTATTTTGCGGGTTAAAAACGTGCGGAGCAATCAACGGAACATGCGGCTTTTTTCAGCTGCCGGTCTTTCCGCTTTATTTGCTTTTTCCGTACCTTCCGTATTTTCCGTATTTTCCGTATCTTCCGTACCTTCCGTATCTGTCGGAATACCTTCCGTAGCGGGAATATCTTCCGTAATTCAAACCGGAAGCGGAGCTTTGAGCATTGTTCAGAACATAGCCGATGAACCTGATGCCCGTGTGCGAAAGGTTGCCGATGCCGTTGACAAGGCTGCTTTTGCGCGTGTATTCACGGCAAACAACATACACCGCACAATCGGAATATCCCGCAAGTACCTGTGCATCCGCAAGGATGGCGCAGGGCGGGGAATCCAAAATGATAAGCTCCGCAACCTCGCGCAGAGCGTTGATGAGCTCTGCCATTTTATCGGTGCGGAAAAGCTCGGCGGCATTGTCCGCAGTGGTATTGCCGTTGATTACAAAAAGATTATCCACAGGCTGGCTGATAATGTCCGCAAGCTCCGCCGTGCCGTTAAGGTATTCAACCAATCCGGCCGGTTTAAGTCCGCGGAAATCGCCGATAGTTGCAGGCTTGCGCACGTCGCAATCGATAAGCACGGTGCATTTGCCTTCCTGTGCAAGTGCAACGGCGGTGTTCAGCGCAACGGTGGTTTTACCCTCGCCGGGAACGGAGCTTGCGAACAAAACGACTTTGTCGCCGTGTTCCTCGGCGGATTTTTGAATCCTGCTGCGGATAAGCTTTATTGAATCGCCGAAGTTTTTTGTAACATCGTCATCGCGCAGCGAGACGGAGTCCTTGTTGCGCAGGCGGCGATTCACGCGCTCATAGGGCAGCGTGCCGATGCAGCGAAGGTTGAGAATCGATTTGAGTTCGGCTGTGCTGCGAACGGTTTTTCGCGTTGCGGCAGCAATAACGGCCACTGCAATGCCGAGAAGAATCCCGAGTGCGGCACCCTTTTTGATACAGCTTGCGTAACTGAGGCTGTTATAGGGTGCAGAGGGAACTGCGGGAGGGCTGATGAGCGTGAGCTCCGTGTTGCCGACAACATAGTTTGCAACCTGCGGATATTTGTCGATTGCAGATACAAGAACTTTGTACGCAAGCTCGGGATCGGCAGCGGTTGTTTCAAGGGTGAAGAGCGTGGTCGTTCCTTCAACATAGGCATTGATGGAGGCGGGAAGCGTTTTAAGCTTCAGATCCTCGCATATAAGGTTGCGAAGCACGCCGCTTGTGAGAATATACGGAAAGGTTCGCGCAAACTGCTCCGCAGTTGATTTGGAATAATAAGAAGCACTTGCACCGGACATGCCCACAACGTTGACAGTAAACGTTGCGGAGGCTTTGTACATCGGCCGATACGAACGTTTTGCGTTGTAACAGAAGAGCGCGCTGAACACAACGGCAAGCAAAAGCGGAAGCCAGAAAAGCCGAAGAAGCATCCGCAGGGAATCCTTTGCAAACGCCGAAAGATCAAATGATGAATCCGCCGCATCGGCAGAGCTTTCTCTTCCGTGTGCATGTGTGCCGAAACCTGCGCGGCAGTCGTATTCGCTCATTGACGTTTCCCTCCCCCGTTATTTTCGGATGAACCGCGGCTGCCGTAGCCGCCGTAGCCGTATTTGCCGTAGTCGCCGTATCCATATTTGCTGTAATATTTTCCGTAACCGTACTGCCTGCCGTAGCCGCCGGACAAAAGCCCGCTCAGGAATCCGACCTTGCGGACATCGTTTAAAATGCAGCCGAGTATCTGCGTGCTGCCGGAAAGCGTGTCGACCGCATCGCGTATGCTTCTGCCGGAAGCGACGCCCTGCCGAACAACCATGACAGCGCAGTCCGAAAGCTCCGCATAGTATTCCGCAAGCCCGGAGCGGCACAGTGCGGGAGTGTCGATGATTATGAAATCATATTGTTCGCGGGCGGCTCGAATGAGCTTGTTCATTTTTTCGGAAACGATAATATCGGCCGCGTCGCCCGAAAAATCGTTGTTCGGAAGCAGCCGAAGGTGCTTTGCGCCCTCCGGAGAAGGCAGACCCGAAACATTGCCCGTTTCAAGGCGGGCGCAGAGGCAGTCCTCATCTTTCGGTGTGATGTCGAAAAGTTTTGAAAGCCCGGGGTTGCCGTTGGTGTCGCAATTTCCGTCAATCAGCAAAACTTTGTTGCCCGCATATGAAAGCATGACGGCAAGATTAGCTGCGGTAATTGTTTTGCCCTCGCCTTCGGCAACACTTGCGATAAGCAGGGTTTTCTGCCCGTTTTTGTTCAAAAGGTATTCAACACGCGTGCGGAGCAGGCGGAAGGTTTCCGCATAGCCGAAGCTCGTTGTGGGATTGCTGACAAGCAGGCTTTCGGAAGCGGCTTTTTTTGCGCTGCGGCTGCGGCGGAGGCGGCTGCGAAGGGTGCGCCTGTGTTTTTCGCAGCCGAAAGTCGAAAGCCGTTCACAGCTCGGCAAAAGTGCGGAAAGATCTCTTTCACTGCGGACTTTGTCGGAAAAGATGATATAAACAACGGTTGCCGAAACAATGACGGCAAACAAAATTGCGGTGTACTTAATAACGCCGCTGCGGCGGTTGAGCGCGTGAGTCGGAGCTTTCGGAACGGTGGGCTGCATAAGCACGTCCATCGCGGCGTTGGACATGACATTGTCCGTTATAAGATGATGGTTGTTTATAACGGCGCGGATTATTTTGAATGTCAGCCCGGGCGAGTCCGATGTCACTGTGAGCGACATGATGTTGGTTTCCGGAAGCTGGGATGTTGTTATCGTGCCGGAAAACTCCGTTTCGCCGATTGCATCAAGCACCGTTCGGCGCATTGCATCGCTTTCAAGCAGATACTGGAATGCTTCGGTAAGGCTTTTTGCGGTTTCGATATTTGTAAAAACGGTTGAAGTCACCGACCCCTTGCTCGTTACGAAAAAGGTTGCGGTGGATGAATACTCTTCTTTGTAAGTCTCCGTAACAAAAACATAGGACAGCATGGCGGATATGAGCAGCCCGATGAGCAGCAGCCAACGGCAGCGGATAAGCTCGGCGGCAACAATGCCTGCATCCGGGCGAATCTGCCGCTCCTCAGCCGCGGGAAGATCGTTTTTTGAAAATATTGACATAGTTTGTTGCTCTCCCTTTTTATGAGGCTGAAACCGAATCGGTCACGGCAACAAGCAGCGTCGCCGAACCGGTCGCATCCCCGCGCTCGCAGTAAATCGTCACCTTGTATATTCCGGGCTTTGCAATGTTAAGCTCCGAATCGTCAATAACAAGGTTTTCCGCACCGTATTGCTCAACCGTGTAGCTTTCACGCAAAAATGCGATCTCACGAACATAGTCGATGGGATTGATTCTTTCGCCGGGCTCGGTGTAAACAAGGTAGTCGGAAAGAACTATTGAGGGTGCGTTATAGGATGAACGCTCATAAACGACGATTTCGGTTTGCAGCGACGAAACGTCGCCGAGGCTGTTGGTAACGCGGAACTCAACCGGATGAACGCCGATTGCTGATATATAGTCGCCTGATTCGAGCAGAG
>ENA-UONU01000885-UONU01000885.1-human-gut-metagenome-genome-assembly--contig:-CS51-NODE-885-length-26388-cov-15.229446_pt1 | contig 26388 bp, 27 predicted proteins | sample MGYA00242462_ERZ724009 | MGnify/ENA metagenome assembly ERZ724009 | reverse complement strand
GAGAAATAGAACGTTTTACCGGCTTTTGAAAAGTTCGCCTGCAAAGTACTGTTCGAACTTTGCAACTGCACAGTGGTACTGGCTGAGGAGGCATTCATAATTTTTGCATCTCCTTTAGTCACAGTCCATCCGGAAAATGTGTATCCGGATTTTGCAACAGCGGTGATGGGGATATTGGTTTTTACTTTGTATGTTCCCCCTCCGGTAACAGTTCCTCCGGAGGTCGGATTGGCAGTCAGGGTCAAAGTACGTTTCTTTTCCTTGAACTTGCACTTGAATTTATGATCCTTGCCATTCAGAAAAACTTGATATGATACAGAACTTCCACTGCCTGTATAATTGTACTTTTGGGGTTCATCTGACGGTCCCCCGTAGAAATAGTCTATCTCATATCCGTCAGAGGCTTCAGCACCTACCGTGGGTCTTTCTTTACCATCATAAAGTCCCTCTCCATAAGCGGTACCACCGATAAACGATACGGTACGTGAGTCCGCATCCTCTTCTCCGTCAACCTCGATAGTCACCGCGGTCTTTCCGGTTGTGAGCTCTTTTTCAATTTCTTCACTGCATGAGCAGCCTAAGAAGATGGTTGCCAGCAGCACAATGTAATGTAAATGATTTGTTTTCATAAATTGTATTTTGATAGTTTTTAATATGCAAATGTAAGTGGGAAGCAGCACAACCTTTTTGTGCTGCCCTTCACTAAATTTTAATTTTCAGTTGGATATCAAAAGATTTCTTGAAATAATATGTATTTCGTTCATTGTCATATTCAATCTCTGCACCCATGGCCCGGAGCTCTAAGAAGTAATTAATGATTGTATTGCGATGTACGCCCATTTCCTTCGCTATTTTTGCGGCACTTCCTGTATGTTCTTTTTTCAGCAGACGGGTCAGTGTCTGTAATCTTTCCATGTAGTCCAGTATTCTCATAATCCTCTTCTTTTTCTGATGTATGGCCTGACCGGCCTTCCGTACTTTCTCACCTCATAATGCAGATGGTTTCCCGTGCTTTTTCCGCTTGATCCGATGAATCCGATCACTTTGCCACTCCTGACCTCTTCACCTTCCGGAACATAACAGGCGGACAAGTGCCCGTACAGGGTCACAAAACCATAGGCATGGCGTATCATCACACAGTATCCATATCCTCCCTTTCTTCCTGAGTATATGACTTTTCCATCAGCTGCGGCATGCACGGTCGATGCAAGTTCCGCCGCAATATCCACTCCTGAATGGAACCTGCGCTGTCCGGTAACCGGGTCGCTCCTCCATCCGTAGGCGGAACTGATACGGTGGAACCGGTGTACAGGGGGATGTACCGGTATCCTGTATTCCAGATGATGCCTCTCCACGATGTCCATGATCTCCCCGATGCGCTCAAGACTGGAACACCGGGAGAGTGCGTCCTCCAATATGGCCCTTTCCTTATCAGGTACCGGACAGAAGAGGCATAGGAACAGAACTAGTTTCGTTATCATGTGGTATTCTTTATGGTTTTCCTACAATCTCCGGGAACAGTATCTCCGCATTGATCAGCTGTTTGTTCTTCAATTTGTAATAGAAATGTCTTCCCCCGTTTCTCTCCTGTATCTCTATGATGAGCACCTTCTTGTCCGGTATGGTGAATTTCGGAAGGGCGACCGTAAAGTCACATGAGGAAAGCGCAGCCACCTCCTCCGGACGGTTGAAAGAGAAGAGGGGCTGCTGCTCCAGCTGCTGGACGGCGGTCTTTTTCCGTTTTTTCGCATCCTGTATATAAAAACGGATGAAGTCTATGGTATAGCCGATCTGGGAACGGTTGTGCAGCCCGAAGCGGAACAGCAGGATATCATTGTCCACAAAGATATTGGTCACGCAGAATCTCATGCCGGCCACCTCGTCCCTGATATTGGTCAGCAGCTTCGGCCTCCGTGATATCTCTTTTTCAAGCAGTGCTTTCTGCCGGGTATTCCGCTCTCTTCCCTCCAGTATGGCCACCTGCTTCTTTTTGGTGTCCTGTTTGTCCACAATGAAGGAAAATCTCTCACATCCGGGCGCATACCGCAGGTCAAACGTATAGAACCTGCCGCTTTCGGTGATGGCTGTAAGGTTGGTCTGCAGGGCAAACGGCGACACGGCCCTGAGTGCGACAATATTGTTCACATTCTCCGCTTTCTCCACCTGTACGGTGGTGTTTCCGAAATCGACATACACGATTTTTTCCGGATAGATCACATGGGTCAGTTTCTCGTCAGAAACCGGAAGAACCGCCGTTTCCGGCATGGTACCGCCCTCCTTGTAGACAGCCTGCGCTCCCTCGTCGAAGGATATGCAATAGGTGTAATACCTGCTGTCCTCCGTAACAACCGACAGGTTGGTCTCTCCTTTGAAATCCCTTACCGTTGATTTCAGCCGGATGACGGACGGACATACCTGTATGACTTCCCCTATGATGTTCTCATCCCCCATGTTCAGGTATTTCACGGGAGTGGGGAATATCATATGGAGCGTCTTCTCATAACCGATCTTCAGGTTTCTGCACTCCAGCTCGTCAATACGGGGCTGCTGGGCTCTTCCTGATAAAAAAGCAAACAGGAGAAGTATCCCTGTGATGTAAATTCTGTTTTGTCTCATATCTTGATAAATTATATTTTAATAGTTTGATGTTTATCTTTGCATCCGGCTTTAGAATTTGATTCGTGATGAATTTCCTGTCCGGCATTCTTAACGTTTGCTATTTGATTGTCTGTCCCTTTGACATTTGTCCGGTTCATCTTCCGATTGCCCTCTTCCTGTTTCCTTGAATATTCACGGTAACTTTTCCAAAACCCCAAAATGTGGAAAACAATGGTAAGGGTGAGAAGAAAGCAGAAAAGCAAGATGGTCACAGAGCCGTCTTTCGATAGGAATTCTTCCATTTCGTACAGTTCTTTTAATTATCATTCGTTATTGTCACTTCCCGTGTCCGTTTATAATAGTTTACAGGCACTTCACTTTTTGAGCGTCGGATGTTCTTGTAGGCACGGCTTTAAACGTCCGGAGCAGCTGCCGGTCTTCAACAGTGCCGGATCGACCAGGTCGAAAATCCAGTGTGACTGGGGTATGAGCAGTTCAACCCTTACGGGTGCATCATCCGGCTTCAATCCGGGAAGTCCCGGCAGACCGTTCATGTCCGGAATAAGGCAGCGGCCGTCAGCCGGTTCATGAAGATACAGTCCGGTCCGTCCGTCTTTCAGGACGAGCCATGCCGGAAAGCATGCCTCCGGTTCATATTCCGACTGTTCCACTTCCGTGTCGTCTGTTCCCGGATAACGGACACGCATCCTGATCCGTATCGAAATCCCGTATTCAGGAAGGGAAAGAAACCTGTCAGCATCATCCGGTGTGAGGATTTCATGCAGTACGGATACATCAGGGGACAACAACCTTCCACGGGAGTGTGTCTTACTGTCCGGATACTGTTCACTGTTCATATGCAAGGAGGCCTTTCCGTCCGGCATGAATACACACCATACAAATACTCCCTCCTCCATGAGGTCACCTGTTATTGTCCTGCTGTCTTTCATATCTTTATTTTAATGTTTCAATATGCCGTTTCCGGTCAGCTTTCCCCCGGTTCTTTTTTCTCCATCAGAAACACGGCATAGTTGGTTTTGATGGTGACCTTCACTTTCTTGATATTCTTGCTTGCGGCCTGCTTGGTGGCGTTCACCACACCGTTCACGCCTCCGGCAATAAGCTGGCTGCCCATGTCCAGGCCTCCGGTTATCTGCGGATTTGTCCCGTCCACCGCCCCGGCCGTGGCATCCTTGTTGATTTCCGCCTTTGCGTTCCCCGGTACATAGATACCTTCCATTGCGTCAGAAGAATATACTTCTTTTTTAAACGGAAGGATATTGCCGCCCACATTGACTGTCCTGATCTCCACAATGACCCTTTCGCCGTCTATCTTCCTCACTTCCCCGTACACCGGCGAGTCCTTCCTCACCCGACGGCCGTCATCGGTGAGACAGTCCTCACCCAGACGCATCTTCAGCGTGGATCCGGCCATCACGACCTGGTCGGAATGCACGTACGCGCGGATGGCGTTCCGCCTGCTGCTCTTGTGCAAGGCGACCGTGTTGAATCTTGTCCTTGCCTCAGGGGCTTCCTTTGTCTCTTCCTTCTTCTCCACCTTCTTTTTCTCCTGTTTCCTTTTTTTCTTCTTCCGCAGTTCACGGGTGATACTGTCCAGGTTCTCTTGTGTGGGAAGGATATAGGAGGCGGTATCCGCCTTCCGCCCGTATTCCTCTTCCGGCGGCATCTCACTGTTGATGATGAGTTGACGCATACGCTCTATGTCCACCGGATTGTCCCCGCCCTGTCCCTCCGCCTGCTTGCGCAGGGGGGTACGCTCGAGCTGGGCCTTCACATCCGTAATGGTCACATCCTTGTTGTCCGTGCTAAGACGGACGGTGTTCTGATTCTCTTCCTTTCCTTTCATCGCGGAGATTGTCCAGATGACAAGAAGGACAAGTAACCCGAACACGCTGACAATGATTACTTGAGTCTTCTTCATGTTCTTCTGTTTTATTCAATTTCTTTCTTTGTTTCCATCCGAGGTGTCCAACAGCTCGTATTCCTGTGTATAGTTCCGGAAGAAGAAGCCTGTCACATTCTCCGGATAGGACGGGGTGGTGCGTATGGCGTCGCCCCGGCTGTATATCCTTATACGTTTGACCCCGCCGGCATCATGGATGGACAGGATGGAGGTGAACAGCACGTTGTAACCGTCATCACGTATCCCGACCCTGTGCAGCTTCTCAAACACGCACTTGTAGATGACACCCCTGTCCGCCGCGTCGGCATAGGCGCGGTCGTTCAGGTATTTGTTCCAGATGGCGTTCAGCTCGGATTTCTCCACCAGAAACACGGCCTGCGCCTGGTTTCCGGAGATGCTCATCCTGTCGAAAGAGTTTACATAATAGGCCACCGCGTTGCAGTGGGCCTTCAACAGGGTCTCGTATAACTTGTCCGTTTCCATGGACTTCAATTGCAGGAACTCTCCGCCGGTATTCACGACAAGGATCCTGTCCGTCACTCCGCGGACGGTCATGTTCATGAAGAACAGCACCAGGGCGACGATGGCCGCACACAACAGGCTGACCGCCTTGACATAGACGGAGGACCGCTTCTTGGCCTCTCCCAGTGAGGCGAAGTCCCTCACCATATTCTTTATATCCATTTTCATATTCTTCCGTTGTTTTAAAAAAGGTTATGGATCCTGCCTCTCACAATCGCCAGCAGGGACAGTTTCAACGCAAGGGAAAACAACACCTGCAGGACGACATTCCACGAGGTGTTCATGACATACTCGCTGACGATGGCGTCCGAAAACTTGCTGGCAAGGATGAAGGCCGGTACCATCAGATAACAGACCAGCAGGTTCTTGCACCACGTATGGAAATACGTCCGGGTACTCTCGTTGTAGAAACAGGCTATCGCCACAGGGGATATAAGTTCCAGCAGGAGCAGGAACATGTATCTGCCGACTATGAACAGGGTCTGCGCGTACATGTAGAAAGGGGCGGCTATGACGCCGGCCACATACGCCAGCAGATAATCGAACGAACTGCCGACCGGATTGAGCAACACGCCGGCAACGTCCATTACCGACATGTCGCTGAACTGTTTCTCGAACTGTGCGATTATCGGCTTCTGGAACAGGTCGGCCACATCATAGACCTTTCCGCCGAATCCGGCCTGCAGATCGTCCATCAGTTTGCCGAACACCGTTTCCAGGGCTTCCAGCAGCACGGGGAACAGTGCGACGGCGGCTATACAGAATACATACTGCCACACCAGGTTCATGTAATCCTTCATGGTGGGCGTGCCGTCCTCGTTGGACTGCACCTCCCGGTATACCGTATACAGACGGTGGATGAGCGTGACAGCCATGAATCCCGTCACTACCGCATAGAAGGCTTCCACGGCGATGTTCCCCCGGATACTTTCATAAGCATTGTGGATATGCTCGACCGATATTTCTGTTATTGATGCCATATTCCTATTCCGTTACAAGTCCCAAATTCCGTCTGATGGTACGCGTATGTGACATGATCTGTCTGATGGTGCCCAGTGAAGCCTCCAGGCGACGGACTTCCTGAAGACATCCGTCGAGCTGCTCCATCCGTTCGCTGTCGTTCATTTTCAGGTCACTGCTGAGTATATCCCCGGTCAGGGAGATAATGGCGGCGTTGTTCGCCACCACGTCCTGCACGGCCGAAGTGATGCCCGGCAGCCCCTTCATGTCCATCTTCTCCGCCTCTTCCAGCGTCCTGAGGCAGTTGCTGTTCAACCGGTTCTGCCGGTCTATCAGGTCCGTGAACATCCGTGCGCGTCTGACGGTGGCGGACACCTTCTGGACATAGTCCAGGGCGGTCTGGAGCCTGTTCACCTGTTCCACCGTCTGCTTCACCGTACTGGCCGTATTGGCGGCATTGATGATTCCCTGTGCCGTATTGCCGGGGTCGGTGACCACCCACTGGGCTCCCGCCGTCACGCAATGCAGCGACATTCCTGTAAAAAAGAAAAAAATTGAAAGCAATCTCATGATATTCCTCCTTTGTTCTGATTCCTATTTTGTTACAAGTCCCAAATTCCGTCTGATTGTCCGTGTACGGGAGATGGTCTGACGGATGGCGGACAGTCCCGCCTCCTGCTCCCTCAGCTTTTCCAGACACTTCCTCAGATGCTTTATCCGTCCGCTGTCGTTCATTTTCAGGTCACTGCCGAGTATGTCCATGGTCAGGGAGATGATGGCGGCGTTGTTCGCCACCACGTCCTGCACGGCCGAAGTGATGCCCGGCAGCCCCTTCATGTCCATCTTCTCCGCCTCTTCCAGCGTCCTGAGGCAGTTGCTGTTCAACCGGTTCTGCCGGTCTATCAGGTCCGTGAACATCCGTGCGCGTCTGACGGTGGCGGACACCTTCTGGACATAGTCCAGGGCGGTCTGGAGCCTGTTCACCGATTCCGTCACCTGTTTCACCGTTGCTGCGGTATTTCCCGCGGTCAGTGTGCTCTGGACGGTGTTGAGAGGGTCGGTAATCGCCGCCTGTGCGGCAGCCTTCAAGGTCATTCCGCCGCACAGGAGCAGAAGCAGAAGCGGCCTGTATCCCTTTAATCCTTTTTCCATACGGTCTCCTTTCATTTCCTGTCCTTTGACGGGTGTCTCTCCATGTATCTGCCTATCGCTTCCTCCATCGGCATGGTCCTGGAATAGCCGTCAATCTCAGCCCATGTCTCCCCGTCGGTCTGGAAGGCGAGGAACTTCTCCCGGCTCAGTTCGTTGCGCACCACCACCGCATACCTCCCCTGGCCGCCGGTGAAGCGGATGAAGCACTCGGAATGCGGACGCTCCCCGGAAAAGTCGTTGCGGATGGACCGCATCATGTTGCACTGGGCGGGGTCGCCCCCCATCTCGAACCTTTTCTCCACGGCCCTGTATACCACATCCGTTGTGGGAAGGATGTACAGCAGCTGGGTATTGGTGATCATGCCTTTGGTAAATTCGTCATCGGGAAGCTGGTCGGGACTCTGGACGATGGTCATCACCGCACCGTTCTCCTTGCGTATCTTCTGGTAGCAGAAGGCGACTGCGGAATGTATGCTGATATCCTCGCCTCTGGACTTCATCTGCGCCGTTTCGGCATACTCGTCAAAAATGATCATTCCCCTTCTGGTCCGGTCGGAAAGGATCTTGTCATGAATCACGTCGAAGATCAGGGCCATGACCAGGTCGGAGAGGAACTTGTCCTGTTTGATCTGCGTCAGCTCGAACACGACCAGCCGCCTGTTCCCGAAATCGGGCACTCCTTCGGTCCTGCATACATTGGCATACCGTTCACCGGGAAGGAACTCGCTGCATATGAGGCGGAAGGAGGACAGGTCAAAATAATTGGGGTCTACGTCCTTCCGCCGGCAAATATCCTCATAATGCTCCGTCACGTGGCGGTAGAAAGAGGGAAAGGAATGGGGTGGCAGGCAGGTGGCGTAATAATCCTGGATGAATTTTGTGAGGGCTACGGACTGCTCCTCCTCGTCCTTCCCGAACATGCGGCGCCAGAAACGCTGCACGATACCCGATAGCACCTCTATCTTGTTGTTGTCAAGGGAACAGCCCTCCAGATCGAAGGGATTCAGACCCAGCGGTGTCTCCCCGTCATAGTCCACATGCAGCGAGATTTCAGGATAAAGCTTGCAGAGCTGTCCGAAAGAGTACCCGAACTCCACCACCACCACGATATAGCCCTGCTCGATGAGCTGCTGCACGATATTCAGTGTCAGCACGGACTTGCCGCCGCCGGTGGATGCCACCACGATGCCGTTGCGGGCCGGTATGCGTTTTTTCTTCGCGTCCCAGATATCCTTTTTCAAAGGTATCTGATAAATACGGTCATTGAAATACACCCCTTCCTCATCCGGGGTGAATGTCGTGTAGTTGATGAACAGACAGAGCGCGAGGGAAAGCGGGGTCAGGAACAGGAAGCCGCTGTCAAGCCCTTTCTCCTGTCCGGGAACCGAAGCCAGGTATATGTTGGCCAGATGCTCGTAGGACGGTATATAGAATTTGAAGTCCGAGACGGTCAGGTATTCCCGCAGTTTCTTCTCGGCCCGGTCCAGCAGTTCCGGGCTGTCATCCCATATCATGACGGAAAAATTGGCACGGCAGAGGAGCTGCCTCTCCTCCATGATCTCCTTCTGCATGTTCTCGAGCTCGTCCGCCTTCGGCTCCAGCATGGCCCTGTCCCATCCCTTGTTGGTGCGGTAGACCGCCACACGGCGGGAGAACTCTTCATAAAGTTTCTCCGAGCCCTCGAAATAGAGGATCTGGTTGACCGCATGGTTGCAGTGCAGGTGCACGCCCAGGCCTTCCAGTTCCGCCATGTACAGGCTGCATCCGGACACGGGCAGTGTGGTGTCCTCCACATCGCTTCTGACGGTGCGGTCAGGCAGATAGTCACCGTCACAGACGGTATAGCAACGCGCTTTCTCCCGGTCGACGGTGATCTCTCCGGAGAAATGGATGTCACGGTCGCAGTCAGCCCGGGGGAAGAAGTTGATGTACCGGATGACATACTCCCTCAGGCTGGCGGCGGCCATCCTTTCCAGACGGGTGTCCCTGATACTGTTTATCACACCAATGGCGGAGTTCACCCCCTCCAGAAATTCGGTGAGTTTCTCCCGGTCGGACACATGCAGCCTCTCCCGGTAGGAGAACGGGTTGGCATTGTACGAGGCTGCCAGGGAGGACAGGCCGGACAGGGTGAATATCAGAAGACAGTCATGTTCCAGATACTCACGGCCGGAGAAATGCCTCTGTTCCGCCTTGTCGATGAAGCTGTCCCCTTCCAGCTCATGAACGTACTCCCTTTTAAGGAACACGTCCTGCTTGTGCACGAAGCTGCCGGAGGGCAGGTGTTTGAACGCCTGGTAGAGACGCGCGTTGCGCTCCTCCAGGTCGGTACGGTGCAGGCTGTAACATTCCGGATTGTACATGCGGAACGCTACAGACACGCAGCCGTTTCTGGTAAGGATGACACCGTATTCGTCATTGATGACATCCAGTATGGAATATCCTTCGTTTGCCATTTTCTTATTGTTTGTTTATTTTTTATCCATTCGGTTGTTATTTGTATCTTTGCACAGGAATCAAACACTATTATTGTCTAACTTGATCTGTCTTATGATATGTTAAATGAATTGGGAGATATCTACCAAAAAATGGAAAGGGGCATACGGTATACTATTGTTTCCCTTGCCGCCTGCACTATTATTGTGTATCCGTTTTTGTTTATGTATATATCATCTTTCAGTAGCTATACTTTTGTCGTACAACTGATGTTGGCTACGGGAACTGCCGGAGCATATCTCAGTTTAACCACTCTTGTTTCCTGTCCGGTACAACCACCTCCATATGCTGTATTCGTTCCGATTCCTGTTCTCGCTTTTGGGGAGTTGATTTACCTTTATCTGATCGAAAGTAAAGGAATACAGATTTCTTTGGCCTGTTATTGGACAAGGTTTCTTGTGCTATATTCAAGTGTTGCCTACTTTAGTATTCTTCTCCTGTTTGCAAAGATTTGTTTGGGTAAGATTACATTGGGGGGCAAACACTGTTGGCAGCTCCTTAAAAAAAAAGTTGAATCATGCAGACGATGAGTCGTTCCTTTCTTTAGAGGGATCATTGATTTTTTTTTCGGTATCATTGCCACTCTTGCCATACTTTTTTAAGAACTCCATGTTCCCATGTATGGCAATTCTTATCAAAACATGCAGTGTCAGCATCCCCATGATAATGATGCATATATAATCAATTGGCATTCCGATTGTTTGTTCCAGCCAGTTTCTAACACTTTCCATACTGTCAATAGTTTATCTGTTTTTTCATTAAAGCATTTCTCACATCACGGTTTGTAACCGTCTTCTCCCAATGCGGCGGCCTGTACTTCTTCCTTGAGGCATTCTTATAGAACTTCCTTGCCAACAACAGACCACATCCGACAAGCAATACGAATATGAAAAGCATTTCACCGCCTGTCGTACCGTCCTCCAGCCAGCTCTTGACGTTCAGCAGGAGCACGGCCACGGCGAATCCGCCGTAACCGAGCAACAGATAGAAGTCGCGTACCAGCAGCCCGTGTATCTTGCACGGGTTCTCGATCCCTTTGCGCACCTTGTACTCCATGGCGGTCAGATTGAGAAGCTGACACCGGCTATCTTGCCCACGCAGAAGCTGATGACGGTCACCGCGATAAGGACATAGCCGACCATGTAGGCGACGTTCATCCATCCCTGTTTCTTGTTGCCCTCGCTGTTCTCGTCATTGATGAGTCTCCAGTTCTTTCCTATGCCTACGGCAAGCGCCATGACCATCACACCGAGGAAAACCGGCAGTGCGATGTCGTTCAGGACGGTGTTGATGTCACTTTTGATGGATTGTGCCCCTGCCGGAAGAACCGCCGCCAGCAGGACGGATAAAGTATAAATTTTCTTTTTCATTGCCTTTCTTGTTCTTTTTCAGTTATTGTTCCTTCATAATTGCCTCCGGGCTGCCAGCCGGTGATGGTGATGTCCTCTATCTCCACCCCGTTTCCGGCGGTTTTCAAAGTGTAGACATATTCCTTTCCGGATCGGAATGCCGCCGCCGGCATGACGAAGTCGTATGGATGTCCGCCGGCCACCAGCGCCACGTGCATGGCCGGACTGTCACCGGGATAGAGCAGCAGGCTTCCTGTCCCGGAGGATATTGTGCCTTTTTCCGGTTTTATCTCCAGTGAGCCCGTCAGAAGACTGTACGAAGCGGAGTAGCTGTAATCCGCCACTCTGACCGCGGTGACGGCGGCGGGCATTCTGAAAGTCACCTTCGAAAGAAGATGATACAGGGTGATGGAGGCGGAGGGTGCGTTCCCGGACACCATGGTCCTTTCCGAATACAGATAGTCTGTCTGGCTCCTTGCGTCCAGGCCCATCTTTCCGCCGCTGAAGGACGGGTTGTAAGGATAATACGCATATATGCCTTTATCCCCGTCCGACAGGGAAATCTCCGCGAATGTCCATTTCCCGGACCGGTTGAGGACTCGGATGTTGTCCGGATACAGGTTTCCCGCCGTATCCGTTACAAACATGCCGAACTCGCTGACGGACATTTCCTGCCCGTCATCACCACGTGCCGTGCAGGAGCTGATGGACATGACGGCGTCCTGCTCCGGACTGTCGTTAGGGCCGGAGCAGCCGCTGAGGGCTGCAACCGGCATTACAAACGTCAGACAAATAATGAGATGATTGAATGGTTTATCCATATTTATAGTTTTTAGTTTATGTCCACCGATACCTTTCTGTCCTGGTATACAGTGATTGACAGTTTCCTTCCGCTTTCGTTCTGGGTCAGCGTAATCGTGCCGCTACGGTCGGAAGTTGTCGGGTTTTCACTGACGGTTGCCGAGTTTGTGCCGGCACTGATCCAGGACACGTTGGCGGAAGCCGACCAGCCGATATTGCTGCGGGAGGTTTCGCTGCCGTTGGTGTATGTGATCTTCTGTGAGGTGACACTGTAGGTGACGGTTCCCCCGGTGGAGACGACGTCATCACCGCTGACGGCTCTGAGCGTGAATATGTACCCGTAGGTGATTACATCGGCGGGCTTTCCATCCTGATGGATTGTCACATGGCCTGATTTTCCTCCGTAACTTGCCGTATAGGTACAATTGCGGGATGAAGTGCTGCCATTGGCCGCCACTGTGACAGTCGTGCCGCTCCGGCTGAAGCCCGACGCGCTTCCTGACCATGAGGCGGATGAGCTCACATCCACACTCCGGTATTCTGTGGTGGTGCCTGTTGTTATGCCGTTCCACTTCGTGTATTTCGGACGGCTTTGTGATGCTGTCGCACTCAGGCGGCTTGTGCCTCCGGATGAGCCGATACCGGACGGGCTGGCGGACACTGACAATGAGCCCGTGGTCCAGTTGCCGTACTCCGTTGTCTGACTGCCGGCGGACTGTCTGACCGTACAGGCGGCCGACCTGCCGTTTGAAGTGGCCGTGACTGTGCAGGACCTTTCAGACGCTGTTGTGTTGTTGCCTGCTGTCAGTGTTGTTCCGGACAGGCTGAATCCGCTGCCGGCTGCCGACAATGACGGTGTGGCCCTGTCTGTTTCCGTACCGCCGGAACCGCTGACACCGTTCCACGTCCATGTGCGGGTACGGGTTGCCGCCGCGCTGATGGAGGATGTGCCTCCGCTTGCGGCTATCGTGGCCGGATTGGCTGACACTGTCACGTTCCAGGCACTCCATGACGCATATTGCCTGTTTCCTGCAGACTGGGTGATCGTACAGCTGGCTGATTTACCGGCATGGGTTGCCGTATATGTTATACTTCGCGTGCTTGTTGAGGTGTTGTTGCCGGCGCTGACTGTTTTTCCGGACAGGCTGAATCCGGCTGCACTGCCCGAGATGACAGGTGTGGCGGTTTCCGTACCGGTCTTTACCCCATTGGTATATACGTCACGCGCAGCCGAGCAGGTCAGCGTTGACGTTCCTCCGGCGGCCGCGATAGTGGTCGGACTGGCGGATATGTTTACTTTCCAATCTCCGTAACCGGTTGTTCCGGCCGGCTGCTTGACTGTACAGGTCGCTGATTTACCGGCATGGGTTGCCGTGACTGTACAGGATCTTTCAGATGTTGTTGTGTTGTTGCCTGCTGTCAGTGTTGTTCCGGACAGGCTGAATCCGCTGCCGGCTGCCGACAATGACGGTGTGGCCCTGTCTGTTTCCGTACCTCCTGAACCGCCGACACCGTTCCACGTCCACGCACGGGTACGGGCTGCATCGGCCGTGATGACGGATGTACCTCCCGTGTTTGCAACCGTTTCCGGATTGGCCGATACGGTTACACTCCAGTCGCTCCAGGATGCGTATTGTTTTGCACCGGCATCCTGTGTTATGGTCAGGCTGTTATCCGATGTTATGCCGTTGTAACTGCCTTTTACGGTAATACTTCTGGCATTTGTCGTAGTATTGTTGACAGCCAGGACCTGATTCCCGGACAGGCTGAATCCCGTCCCGGTTCCACTGAGGGAAACCGTTACATTTTCTTTTTTATCAGGATCCCGGTGGTCGTTATAATAAGTGCTGAGAACGGCTGTGACAGCCTTGTTTCCTCCGGCAGCGGGTATGTTTCCCGCAGTTGTGCTGATTTGCAAGGTCTGCCGCGTGGTAGCGGAGGACTGTTGTACCGGCAGGATGTAAGTCCTTCCGGATTCTGCCTGGGTAAACAGAACCTTGCCGTTTCGGGGAGCGGTATTCAGGTTTTCCGCCACCTTTATTGTTTTGCCCGCCTTGTCCGGGGTTATCCAGACGTCTGTCGTTGAAACCGTGTAATCCAATGGACTCTCAGTGCCGGGCAATGGCTTCCCGTTTATTGAATAATATTTGTTTGAAACCGTTTCGTAGTTATAGATGCCGCCGGAATAGCCGCTGCCGATGGTTTCCGGACTGACGGTAAAGGTATACTGCAGCTCTTTGCCCATGAACGGAATTACGGTAGTATGCCCCGCAAGGAATTCTTTCTTTGCCGTAAGGGTGTAGTCCTTTTTTGTGCCGTCGGCAAATAAAAGGGTAAGGAATGTACCGTCGGCATCCCGGTCCTGCGCCGGAATGACCGCAGTGAATGTGCCGCCGTCATTATACATCCGTATATCCGAGGTGGCTCCAAGGGTATTGGCGGTGCCGGTTCCCAGGTTGATATTGGCTGTAGCCTTGGCCCTTTGGATGGTCACGCCGGAAAGTGCCTCTCCCGCTTCCGGCGTATAAGTGACCTGCAGCCGGGACAGCCGGTGGGAGAAGGCGAGCGTTATGACCTTATCGGTTGTTCCGCTCCTGTTGGCCGCATACATGAAGTCGGAAAGCGTGATGCCTTCCCGCTGGTCCCCCTGTATGCTGAAATCATAATCCAACGGATTGCCCATGTCTTCCCTGTAGGGGTAATAGGCATAATAATCCGTTTCATAGCCGGCGGCTATTTCGTTGGCGTCCCCGTCCGCCACGAACTGCGAGCCGTTCCAGACGAACCGCTTGTTGTCCGCATAGTTTCCGGACGTTTTCAAGGTTGCAGGCGCTGATGACATGCGTACTGCCGCATAGACGCCGATGGCATCCCCGGTCTCAAACGTTGTCTCGGTTGCCCGTGCTCCCCCTGCGTCAATTTCAAAGGACACGGTATCACGGCTGTGGATTGCGGTGCCTTCCTCATTCTCACAGCCCTGCAGGGACAGGAGGGTTGTTACGGCCAGCCAGGGGAAAAGGCTGTTTAAAATATTCTTCATTTTCATCGTTTTGTCTGATTATGGGGGATTGGCAGCCCCGATATGGTTTGTAACAGGGCGGGAAGAAAGGCTTCCCGCCCCTTAAAGTCAGATTACAGGTACAAGCTGGATTTCACCTTTCACATCGTCTGTCCAGGGTTCGATGGTCACACCGCTGCCATCGGCACCGCCGATGACCAGACCGTTATTCCCCAGTACGATGTCGTAGATATTACGGTAAGAGCGTTCCCATTTCGTTCCGGCCGGGAAGGTGAATTGCAGCTGCTTTCCGTCAATGGTGAACACGGCCTGCATATCCTTGCCCGCTGTCGCATCAACCGGAACGACAATGGATGAAAAGGATACGGCCTTGTCTGTCAGAGTGGCGCCGGCGCTGAATTCCACATTGCCTGCCGTCGTTTTTGTCAGGGAACCTGTTGAAATATCCATAGTGGCACGGGTATACAACGGAGTGGCGGAACCGACATTCTTCAGTGTGATTCCGGTAAGGATGCCTTCCTGTCTGTATCCTTCCGTTTTCTTCATGCGGAATACGACCTGTGAAAGGGCATGTTTCATCGTGATGTTCACATTACGGTTCAGGATGCTCGCCTTGGTGTCGCCCTGTCCGTACAGATGGTCCGTCTGGGTGGTGATGTCCACCGGAAGGGCGGAGGGGGTGGTCAGCGTGGCATCATACGGATAATAAGCGAACACCGTCGCCTCGTTCTCATCCAGCAGGATCTCTTCCGAAGTCCATCCGGCAGCTGAATAGGTGAAAGGGGTGTTGGTATAGACGGCATTCTGGTTGTACGGAGTGCCCAAAGTACCGTTGCAGACATAAAGACCCAGCTTGTCACCGGCTTCCCAGGCGGTCTTTTCCGCGCGGGAAACAGCGGGAGCACCGATGTTGGCGTTGATTTTCAAGGAGGCACGGACATCCTTGACGGTTCCTTCTTCATTCTCGGAACAGCTGCATGCCAATACGGCAAGACACGCTGCGAACAAAAACATTTTCTTCATTTTGTAAAATTTTAAATTGATGATAAAAAAACAGTATTAATAAGTAATTATTCCCTGGCCCCATTCCACATTCTGCCAGTCCTCGATGGAAGCGGATGCGGTATGTAGGGACGGGGATACGCGGACGGTGATGTCCACACTGATACCGTCAGCGGTGAAGTCCTTGAACACATCACTCAGGTCAAGATCCGCATCCACGGGCATGTCCCCGTCCAGATGAAGACGGATGACATTGCTCACCCCGCTATTGATGCCGAACACCAGCACTTCCTTCCGGAAGAAATTCTCCTTTTCAGGGGAGACGGTGAAAGGCAGGGTGGCGAAACCGCTTCCCTTTTCCCTTGTACGTACATACCGGCTTGTGGTCACGCCGTCAAGTTCGGCGGTGATTCCGGTATATTCCAGGATTCCCGTATTCGTCACCGTGATGTTGAAGACAATCCGCTGCACCATCAGTTTGCTCTCGCAGGTGACGTGCAGGGTGTCGTCAGTCATGACCGTACCGGTCACGGAAGAGGAATACGCGTATCCCTGCTCCGCCGTGATCTTTCCCTGTTCCGTCGGAACACGCAAGCGGACGGTGGCGGCGGAGCCCGCATCCTCCAGGATGTTGACATCCTTGTTGCAGGCGAGAAACTCGTAACTCCCGATATGCAAGGTCCCATACGCATCACCGCTTCCATTAAAAGGAATGGAAAGATTGTCATATTCCGCCACGCCGTTACCGGTCAGCGGAAAAACCATCAGGTTCATCTCCGCCTGTTCCGGTGTGCCCATATCGGAAGGGTGATGGAACCCGTTACGGGCGTGCAGGTATCCTTTGTAGATACAATCCTCGGTGAACAGGCCGTCACAAGAGGAAAGTGACAGCAGGGACAGGAATATGCCGGGCAGAATTCTTACTATTTTATTCATATTGCGACAGGTTTAAATTATACGTTGTTATCAGCCGGTTGATTTCCGGATCAAGACGACCGCGATAGGCTTTGGAACCGTCCAGTTCCAGTGAGCGCATGAAGGAGGACACGGCTTTGCCGTCGTCTTTCAGACGGCTGTACAGGATGGACAGCAGGTAGCACACATTGGAACTTTCCGGCAGGGATTCCAATATTCCGGCAGCCCGTGCATCATAGCCCAGTGACATCAGGCAGATGGCCGTGTTGTAGTCGTTATAGTCCGACAGTATCACCAGCGCGTCCTTGTACTGCCTGTCCTCCATCAGGTCAAGACCGTGCATGTAGGCCGAGTCAAGGACGGTGGTGTATTTGAATTCCTCTATCATATCCCGGCGGTGCAGGTAGAATGCGAAGTTCACCGCACGTGCCAGAGGATAATAGTTCTCCCTGATATGCTTGTAGGCATCCGGAAAACGTTTCCGGATCCCGGCCTCCCTTGCGTCCGGATCCTTTACGGAGGACATGATATCCAGAACGGCTGACCTGTCATCCATTTCCGTATCCTGTTGTACCTTGCGGACAAGAAGCTGCCAGTCCTCGCCAATCCACCGGGGACGGATCAGGGTGTCGATGCCGGTCCTGTCATCCGTCCTTCCGGACAGGTACTCCTTCAAGGCAACGGCACGCTGCCTGGACAGGATACGGTTCGCGGCCGCGCTGCCTTCCGGGGATGCGGTGGCGGTCATGTCAATACTGTCCATCACCAACTCACCGGTATAGGTCAGCTTGTTGATCGCTTCCAGGACTTTGTCTATTTCGGAACGGTTGTTCCCGTATTCCTCGTCAAACAGGTATCTGCCTGCCGGATAATTGATATAGGCGGTCGTATTGGCCGTGGCCTTGCGGTATATCTTCTCCTTCCTGTACCGGGGCGCATGGTCCAGGAACTGCACCATACTGCTTATATAATAGGTAATGGTATCCGAGGACGGTAAATTGGCGGAACTGCCATTGACGGCAAGTATCCTTCCGTCTACTGTCAGGTCAATACGTTTCGTGTTATCGGTAACATCCATCTCCTGCCGGTAATAATAGCTGAAGGTATTGTTCCTGTTCCTGATGACCGTATCCAGACGGGCGGCCTGGTAAGGGAAACGAACCAGCTCCTCATATTTGCGTGACACCGCGTCACGTTTGCGTTCGTTCTCCGCAATGCGCTTGTAATCGAAGTATCTCTCCGCTATACGCGCCGAATCTTCCGGCGTCACCCTGCGTACCTTCAGAGGGGTGCCTTCCGAGAACATGCGGTAGCGGGACGGAATCAGCGTGGTGTCCAGGTCACGGCGGAGCCAGTAGGCGGGAAGTACGGACAGGATGGTGTTGTGGCCGGCGATGGCCATGCGGTTCCGTTCCATCTTCGCGTTGAAGTGCTGGTAACGGCGGTTCCATCTCTCAGTCCAGTCAATCCATTCCTCGCGGGCGATATAGTCATGCTTCCATGCCTGGTAGAACTCCTCCTCCAGCTCGGCCATGGCACGGCGGTAGCCTTTCATGTCGAACATCTCTTTCAGATAGGCGGAATCCGGGATGATGCTGTTTATGAAGGCCTGGTACTGCGCGTATCCTTTTTTCTGCCGCTTGACGAAGTCGGCGCCGGACAGGAAGATCCTCTCCAGTTCTATGCGTCTGCCACGCTTGTAGGCCACAGGGGTCAGCTGTACCTGCCATTTGTCATCTATCAGCCTGCCCGGAACGGTCACGACAAAATCCAGATTCACTTTCCCGGCACGCTCGGGGATGTTCCTGTTACGCGCGACAATGGTCACCTCGTCCAGCTGCAACACGGTCATCTCTTCACCCGTAACGCTGTCACGTTCGGCCATGGTGACAATATGTTCCACTCCCGAACTGTCCTTCCAGGTGATTTTTTCGGGAACGGAATAGCATGTCGTGTCCGGTGCAGGCCGCTTGCCGGCCTGTGAGAGACCGACCTTGCTGATGCTCCTTTCCATCTTGTGGGACAGGGAACAGGATAAGGACAGCAGTGGAAGTAAAAGGATTACAGGTATGTTTCTTTTTTTCATAGGACCGTACATTTAGAAAAGATATATCATGTTCAACGCCACACGTGAAGGTATCAGATACCATCCGTGTTTTCTGCCCAGGAAGGCGCCGCATTCCCGGCAACGGTATTCGTTGTACCTCGCCCAGACCGCGGCGCCGCCGAGTTCCCATTCTATGTTCCATGTTTTTGACAGGGGGTAGGCCTTGCCGATGGAGAGGCCGATGCCGTAGCCTTCTCCCTCATAGCGTTTCTTGTTCCATATCCTGCCGATCGAATAGCCGCTTGCCAGGGTGTTCATCCCGACAAAAAAATTGGAGTAGGACTCCACGAACCAGTAGCGCACGCCCGGCATGACAGTCAGGTTGCGGAACTGGCGGTTATCCTTAAAGACGAAGGGATTGTACTGGACCGGTAGATGAAGCGACCATCGGCGGTTCAGCGTCATGGACCCCTCCAGGTTGATGTTGCCCGTTGCCAGCCCTATCAGGTTGGTACGTGCGGAATAGAACTGGGCCGGGGATGCCAGGCAGACGCCCAACAATATCCCCAGAAAAAAGAATTTCTTTCTCATCTGTTTTCTCCTTCCTGATTGGACGGCCGGGAATTCAGCACGGTGATGTCCCATGCCGTCAGCGTGTTGAAGTAACGGCCGTCCCATTCACGGGCGGAAATGTCAAATTTGACACTGACCTCCATACCCTCCTCCATGGGAAAACGGTCCATGTTGTCATTCATCACTTGCAGGCAGATCCTCTTCGGATACTGGTCTTGCGTTTCTATCACAAACTCACGGGACTTCCACGGAGTGCCCGATGTCTTTCCGACTCCTTCCTTGACCGGAAAGAGGGTAAGTGCTTTTCCTTTTATCTCCATATTTTTTTCGTTTATGTGTTTTTAATCAAGTGAACGGGGATGAACCGCAACCATCCTTTTCACGATCTGCTAAAACCATTCGGCATCCGGATCGACCTCCACGGAAAGCCGGTCCATGATCCATGTGATCAGTCTGTTGACAAAGCCCATGTTCTTATCCTTTTAAAAAAGAGTATTATCCTTCAATTGCCTGCTCAGACTTATATGGCGGCCGTCATCAACTCCGGTCATATAAGCCTTGTGGTTCGTCTTATGCCTGTTCGCCACAGGCTTTCTTCTGACAAGCCTGAACCTGCCCATATAGTCGCCTATCAGTTTTTGGTGACAGATCATGAGGCCGGTTTCCTGCGGCGTCTGCCCGGACTTCTCCAGCTGCATGCGTAAACCGGGTATGCAGCCTTCCAGATAAGACCGGATATAGTCCTTCTTACCTTTGGCGGTTCTCCAGTAACCGCGTCTGCCTTGCGCATACCCGGAATACTTCTCTTCGGACAGACGTCTGAAGGTTTTACGCAGGTAGTCAAAGAGCGCAATGACAGTTGCCGCATTTTCCTCTGTCCCGATTACCACCATATGGGTTGTGCCCGCGTAGAGCAGCATCTTGCAGTAATTGTATTCACATAAGACCCTCATCAGGTCCCGTTTCCAGATATTGCCGGCCGCATCCTTGTAGCTGATTCTGTCAGATTCGCAGGCTGTCAGCCGGTTTTGTGGATTCTCACCGGCAAGATCAAGCAGGGAGAGGTTGTATTCCATAAGCAGGCGGTGTACCGCCGCTGCCGCCGCATGGGCTTCACCTTCAGATCCGATCTGTGTGGCGGATTCTTTGAGCCGGATAAGCTTGCGGATTCTTTCCGTTATCTTTTCTGATACTTCTTTCATATTGTTTGCTGTATTACATCTCATTTCCTGCAGTCATTGCTTTTTTTTTACAGGCTTGCAGGAACTCGTTGAAATCGTTATGCCGGGGATACAGCCGGACGGACTCATTGACCAGTACCGTATCCTTCCCAAGATTCCCCTCCAGTTTCTCCAGGGCGTCCATGCCTGCCTTGTCGTTGTCCAGAAAGGCATGTACCAGCCGGTGCCGGGAAAGGAACTCTCCGGACCTGCCGGCCATGGCCGTGGAGTTCAGGATGCAGAAATTCATTGGCGGCAGTCCGGGATGTTCCCTGGCATACTGGAGATAGCTGAGAAAATCCATGAATCCCTCGAAAACGGCACAACGGTCGCCTCCATTGTCAAGACAGGTGACGGCTTTTACTCCGGCACATCCCTTGAATATCGGATTCCTGAGCTCCATGCCTCCCTTGTCATTGGGGAAAGCTACGGCGAAACAGCGCCTGTCCTTCCTTCCGCTGAAATGGTAGTATGCTTCCTTGCAATATGCCTTTGCAATGTCCGCATCAATTCCACGCCGGCCCATGTATTCCAGAAGCATCCTGTTGGTCAGGGGATTGATATTGTCGACAGTCAGTCTGGGGCTGGTGCCGGCATCCCCGGCGGAAGTCGGAACAGGGAGGGGGTCGGACGGGGCGGACAGGTCGCTTTTTTCAATCCGCCGCATGGCGGAGTGAAAATCGCACCGTTCCAGACGCATGACCAGGTCAGCCACACCTCCCGAGCTGTCCTCACCGAAATCCTTCCATTTGTTCGTGTGCAGGTTCACCATGAAACTGGGAGTCTCCTCATTTCTGAAAGGGGAGCTGTACATGAGATAGCCGTGGTAGGACCTGACCGGTTCATGACCGTATTTTTCCAGTATCTCCCGCAAGGGGATCGCATTGGCTTCCTGTGATTTCATAATCTTTCGTTTTTTTTAAGTTCCTGCCGCACCGGCTTCACAGCGGGACGGCAGGATGGAATGTTCTTTCACATACTAACTAATGTCAAAATATCATGCGGTCCGGACGGACGTCAGCCTGCTCCTGAGAAAACATAGCGGGCTCCTGATGCGCCCGTTGCTGCGCTCGATTTCCTTCAAGGCGGCTTCCAGCACACGGGGGGAGTCCGCGGACAGATGCAGGATCTCATGCTGCTGTGCCGGAGAAATGCCTAGACGCTCAAGGGCGGCACGGAAACCGTCCTGCCTCTTTTCTCCTGAACATTCAGCGTTGTACTTGCGGATATAGTTCTCTATCAGCGGAGTGAGGCAGCCGCCCACACTGTAACGGTAGTCACCGTTACGGATGCTGTCCTTGACGGCGGCTATGGCGTACTCCAGGGGCATGGCCGGATAACGGGCTTTCAGAATGCACGCCCAGCGGATCTGGTCATCCTTCAGGTTCAGGTATTCCAGATCGGATTTTAAAGTCCGGATGGAATTGTCCTCCTCATCCGTCTTTTCCTGAACGGATGTAAAGGAGCTTGAGGATGATATGTTTTCTTTTCTTTCCTTTATATTGTAAGCTTCCGGAATATTCACGGATTCTTCCGGAATAAATCCGGTTTTTTCCGGAAGAATCCCCTCTTTCAAAGGAACGGGCGCTTCTGAAGGTTCCGTGAAGGGAACAGAGGTGACTGCCACAGATCCACAGATCGGAACGGACGCCGCTTCCACAGGAAGCTGTGCCCGGGAAACCGGGAAGGAGGATTTTTCTTCGGAAAGAAGATTTATTTCTTCCGGAATGACTGTCTTGCGCTTGGCCGCGTGACACATGGACACATATCGGATCTGGATGGAGTGCCCTGTCAGAATGCCGTACTGTTTCCAGATTCCGGCATTGAACAGCCCCGTTTCCGTACAATAGTTGATGATCCGGAGAACCTCCTCTTCCCTCATGTTCCAGTATTCCGCACAATCGAACAGCTCGTCCTGTGTGAAACGGATATAACAGCCTTCCACACGGTAGATCTCATTCAGGACATACTGGTATATCGCATAACCGGCACAGCTGTGTTCCTTTCTCAGCTTGCGGATCTTGATGTCACGGAACCGGTCCGTTTCGGCCCTGTAGTACTCAAAGCCTTTTCTGGCAATTCTTCCCATAATTATACGTTTTAAGAATTTTTTTCAGTGTGAAACAAACAGGATTCGAACCTGTATCACCAGCCTGCATACAATGCGGTGACTTGCCTGTTAGTCCATTGTTCCGTTACGATTCTGATAAATATCTCATTAAACTATCCTTATCTCTAAAAAGTCTTTTTCCCCATTGTGGATAATTGTTTCTGGGCACACTTAGTCCATCTGACAGCTTATAAACCATAAGAAAACTATCATCAGTATAGGATATTTCGATAATTATTTTGCTTATACTTGTATGGATAATGTTATCCCCGCTCAGATAGCATACGCTATCTCCTACGTTAAATTCAGTATCTATATTCATACCTATATCGTTTTAAATATTAATCTTTTTCGATGAAAGTGTTAGTAGTAGTTAACACTCCGGCTGAATCCCGATTTTTACCATCACGCACAAAAAAACTATCGCTTAACAGCCTTTCATAATCGATTTTATTCATAAGAATAACACTCGCATTGCCATCTATATACAGTTTGCATTGCATGAATTGAGTTCCTTTTACTTCCTCGATTACGTCTATTTGCATTGTTCTTTTTTTACTCATATCTGTTCCTGTTATTAGTTATTGAGCAAAACTTCTTTTTTACTCTGTTTATAGTCATACCCAGTTATTTCTGTTAAAAATCAAAAATGGCTTTTTGCATCTCTTCATCATTTTTAGGCTCATGAGTATATCTCTCATGGCAATAACAGTAGTTGCTTCCGTAAGCACATGTACAAAACATCTTATTCAGCTCCTCTCCAACTTCCCATCTGGCATTATCGTTAGGTATTCTTCCCTCCTGTAACCATTGCCACTGGGTTTTCATTTTCTCTCGGTATGCAGCATTTTTTATTCTTTTCTCTTTCCGTTTCTTGGCTACATCCCGGTACTCCTTCCTTTTGGCAAAAAGGATGGCTTTGGCAGTGTCCTTATCTTCATGGACCTCACTGTCTTTGAAATAGACAGCTTTGGCAGAGTAAAAGCTGTTAGTCCATTGTTTTGTACCTTTGGCCCCCTCATTGGGGATAAAACCCTTTTTAGCCCATTGCAGGGCCGTTAATATTTCCATATTGCTCCCTTTCTATTATATATTATTTAAGTTCGAAGATTCTGTTGATGGTGTCAGCTAATTTATCATTGATGATTTTCGAGTTCCAACTGTCAAATTCAAGAATAATACCAACTTGTCTGGAACCGCCGGAGTCTGTATAAGACCTGCCCATTGTGATATTTACAGGCAGGTTCTCCTCTTTGGCTACCTCTATAAAAGCGTTTGCCAGTTTTTTTAACATTTCACATCTTATCAACATAGTATTTTCGGATTAGTGATTATGAATTGACAGCCATGAAGAAACCGGCATTATTATACTGTTGCCTGATTTCTGCGGATGTAAGAATATGATACTTGGTATACAACTCAGCATTGAACAAGTCAACCTGAATACAATACTCCACGATTTTCTCCACTTCTTCCGGAGAGAGTGCCCAATAGTCCGCTACTCTGCAAAGCATATTCTTACACCAATACAATGAATGGTTTCCTGTACGGAATATCTCATTTTCTATATAATCATAAACCGCATATCCATTACATCCATATACAGTTTTCAGATCACTAACTTTGGTTTCATGCAACTGTGATGTCCTTTTATAACAAGGCAGGAATGGAATAATCTTATTGTCTGAAATAACGGATTTCATAATGTCTTTTATTTAAATTTCGGTAATAAGGATGCAGTTCAGATTCTTATTGAATTCTGAACAAAAGATTGTTGCTGCAAAAAATTATACTCTTGCAGGTATATCGTATCTTTTACGTATTTTTTTTACGTAATTGAAAACAGTCTTTTCACAGACTTTTGGAAAAGAGGGATTATTCTCCTTTAGATATTCATGAATCTGGGTGGAAGAATAATAAGGACAGGTTATCAGCAAATGCTTAACTGACTCCTCATAAGGATCGAGACGGCAGGAATAAGAAGGGCGCGGACGATTGCCATGTTGAAGAAGCTCATCAACATTTAATCGGGAAAGCCGCATGACTCTGCCGGGAGGAAGTTGCAGCTTCTTTGCTATTTGAGAACGGCTCAAGCCAAGAAGTCGAAGTTCGGCAATGTTATGCCAGTCGTGGTAGTCTTCTGTAATCTTTTTTGCATCCATTTTCTACATAAATATAGTTTTCGTAAAGTGAAATATTTAATGTTACGAAAAAGTGATGCGGCAAAGTTACGAGTTACAATATACGTTCCCGAAATATTCCCAAGCGTTATGATAGCGTGTCTCATGCTCGTAAGCCACCGTCAAGTCCATGCCTCGCTCATACAAGAATCCGGTGCCAATCTGCAACCTCCCTTTATGGTCGTCCGCAAATCCCGGAACACAAGTAGTAAACAGGATTACCACTGCCGCAAATATCTTTTTATAATAAAAATTCTTCATTGCTTAATTCCTCATTCTTCATTAAGTAAGACTTCATTAAAACTGTCCGCACTCAGCACATCCTCATAGTCGATGTTCAGCGAGATATTGCGCCCCGAAATCTGCTTTTCGCTTAGTTCAATGGTCAGCACCTTGTCATTGGGGAAGGTCATTTTCCGTATCACCACGATGTTACGGTAGCCGTGCAGGAACGATTTACCCTGTTCCAGTATCATTTCCGGTTGCAGTTCTATCATTTGCGCATTGCTGGCTTTCGACATCTTTTTGTCAGCGAGTTTCACTCGTATCTCGTCTATATCGAAACGGATGCGTGTACGGTTCTCTATCGAGAAGTCAAGGAAGAAGTAATCGCCTACGGTATAAATATTGTTCAGGCGCATGTTCATACGGTGTTGCTTGCAGCTTACGTTCCGGTATCTCGCTGGGGAAGTCCATATCCTACGGGCAAACCGGTACATATCCTCCGTGGAGAGCGACACTGCCGGGTTATGGTAAGCCGTGGTCTCTGCCGCGTGTATCTCTTTGTCCGTTACCGCTTCCGTTAGTCGGGTAGTATAAACCAGTGCGTACTGTGTGCGGTAGCGTTCCGTCACGATGGTCACTATGGCAAGCACTTCGCCGTCCTCGTACCCTGCCTCTTTGGGTTTCAGCCGGATTGTATTGTTGATAGGTTGGTCTCCGGCAACCTTATCCGTAGAAATATCCACGAAGCGAACCGGCTCGGTAGCCGTTATCACCGTTGTCACCTGTTCATTCACTGTCAGTTGTTCCATTTCCTCATACGTGGTCTGTGCCGCCAGCGGACAAACCGCCAGCACCCCGGCCACCAGATTCAAGATTTTAATTCGTACATTCATTTTATTTTCTATTTATTACATTATTAGTTATTGTATATGCTTCCATTATGCGCCTGTTGGCGATGTCATAATAAACCTTCTCTTTCTCAAAGCCGATGTAATTCTATCATATGCTATACTCGTTTAAGACCTTATTTCCTTTTCTCCCTGCCATTAACCAGATACACGAATGTGCCGTACTTCAGTTTGGCCTTGTTCTTTTTCACCGCTTTCGATAGAGCGTTGCTTGTCCGTTGGTAGGCGTTCTGTATAGCCTGCATACCCCATTGGGAGAAAGTGTTGCCCGAAGTGCCGTTGTTGATGCTCATTGTGTTGTTCATGGCGTTGGAAGCCACGTCCTGCGCCGTTTCCCGGAAAGTGCTGCCCGGCACGTACAGCCCTTCCAGCCCGTCCGTATCATAG
>ENA-UONU01000879-UONU01000879.1-human-gut-metagenome-genome-assembly--contig:-CS51-NODE-879-length-26646-cov-18.734346_pt1 | contig 26646 bp, 31 predicted proteins | sample MGYA00242462_ERZ724009 | MGnify/ENA metagenome assembly ERZ724009 | reverse complement strand
TCCCCTGATGGGGAGTTTTTTTATGGCGCGGTGAGAGTTTGTTAATGAGCGTTTGAGCGACAGCGAAATAAGCGAATGTTACAAACCGAACGACTGACGCGGAGTTAAACCGCAAAGCGGTTGTTACGAGCGGCACGCCATTCCCCTGATGGGGAGTTTTTTTATGGCGCGGTGAGAGTTTGTTAATGAGCGTTTGAGCGACAGCGAAATAAGCGAATGTTACAAACCGAACGACTGACGCGTATTTCATCTCTTGACAAATCGGGAGAAGGGGAATATAGACATTTCAAATTTAGATTATTTAATTAATCATTGTGTGAATTAACCGAATTGTTTAACCCTTTAAATTGTTAAGACTATGTTGCTGACAATTTTTGTAAACGGCGTTTTGGTCTTTGCTCTCTAAATTTATGAGTGCGGATTGTACCGGTTAAATTTATTTAAAGGAGCCGTCTCCTTTAGTCTTCATTGAAAGACAAGCTTTAAAAGAGAAAACAGCGCCTGATAGCCAAAGGTTATCCGCGCTGTTTTTTTATTGCATTTCGGCGAGGATTTTGATGACTTCGCCAATAAAAAGCTGCTCAAATTTCAGTCCGGTTTTTTTATAGCGGCATTCAGGCTGGTGCCAGACGTAGGGCTGCGGCAACCATGGGCAGGAAAAGAGTTTGATTTCCGGGAGAAGATTGGTTGCGGCGGATAATTTGCCGGAGGTATCAACGATCATCAGCCGAAAACCTCTTTTGCCGCGCGCAGTTTGCAATGTTTTATACATACGATTATACAATTGTTCTGTTTCGTTGATGTCTGCGGGAGCCAGCATCGGATTGAAATGGCTGATGAACAGTGCCGGTCTGGTGTCTTGATATAAAATTTGCCGCAGGTTGTTAATTCGGCCGGCAAAGCGTTCGGTGACAATGCTGCGGGATGTTTCGGTGCAGTCGTCTTCATGACAGTAAACGATTTCATCATCTGCAAGCCACCAGCTTTTAAGCTGTTTGTTGTAAGCCAGAGAGTTGAAATAGCCTTTGAAATCGTTTTCCAAATATTTGACAACGGCGGGCAGGGGATTGTCACTGAGGTCGAAAGGGCACCCTTTTTCACCTTGTTTTTTACGCGGCTTAATGCCCCACAGCGTTGGAATCGTGCGGGAAAAACAATCGCAGCCGAGGGAAACGATTTTATAGCCGTAAATATTTTTTTCGTGTTGGGCGGCCAGAAATTGTTGCCGGCGTTTTTCGAAAACGTGTTTTTCGCAAAGTGTTTCGGGAGCAGGCCCCATTCCCAGAAGATGTCTGAGACGGCGCTTGGTCTGGTGACGGAGAACGGACGGAAAAATCCAGAAAGTCAGAATTTTGACGAGGTGTTTTTTCAGTATTTCGGCAGAGCTCGGCACCGGCGGGTTAAAAGCATGGGCGTAACGTTCCAGATACATTGTATTTCCTTTAAAAATAAAGCATCGGGAAGGTGAACGGTTATAGGAATAACTCTGCGGCCTTTAAGCTTCGGCTCTGGACATAACCGCAGCATCCCGATAGGTTTACTGATATTGGACATATAATATATCAGCTTTAAGATAATATCAATATATAAAATTCGAAAACGAAAAAAACGCAGCCAAGGAAGGGCTGCGTTTGGGAAAAAGTGGAATTATTTGCAGCTTTTGACGGTGTCGTAGATTTTTCTGAAAGCTTCGGCTACGCCTTCGGCAGTATAGGTTCGGCCTTCAATCAGGGTGCGGCAGAGTTCAAAAGCAATTTCCTTATTCTGGTTGCCGCAGCAGCCGCAGTCACATTCATATCCGCAAGTGCAGGGCTTGCCTTCCTGACATCCGCAAGTGCAGGTTTCGTCGCAATGGCACTGTTTGCTTTCATTTTCACAGCCGCAGCTGCAAGTTCCGTGTTTTGACATTTTTATCTCCTTTTTTCATCTTTATATATGACAATATAGTGTCGGCGGCGAATGCTTGTCAATAAAAATGAGACTCTTAATTAAAAGTTGTAAGAGATGTCTTGTGCTAAATTTTTAATGTTTTTTTTGCTTGCTTTCTGCAAAAATATCTTATAACGTTTAATCAGTCGTCAGGCAGAAATACTGACGATGGATGCTCCCGGAGCGGAATCACGCTGCACTGTTGTATCACGGATGTGTGTTTACGGGCCTATTCAGGTGCATTGGTTCAACTCTCGCCAGAAAAGCTGTTTGTATTAACTAAATGGAGAGAAGACTATCATGAAAAAACTTTTATTGCTTGCAGGTGTTGCCTGTGTTTTATCTTATTCTCAGGCCAATGCTTTGGAATATACCCCTTATGTTTCAGGTAAGTTAGCCTATTCCCGGATGAAAAATGACGTTAAAATCAGAAGCTATGACACTGATGAAGTTTATACGGAAAAGTTTGACATCAAAGATTGGAACTATGGCGTTTCGGTTGCCGCCGGTGTTGAACTTCCGCTGTGCAACGGCGATGCAATCCGGACGGAATTGGAATACAGCTATCGTGACGGAGCCGGAAAAACCAAGAAATATTTTGACGAGGGCGACATTGCCTCAAACAAAATGAGCGTCCGCAATCAGAATGTGATGTTGAACGCTTATTATGACTTTAATACCGGAACCAAATTTACGCCTTATGTCGGCGGCGGTATCGGTTTGGCTCACCTGAAAGCAAGCAGTAAATTTGCCGGAACCGACGGTGCAGATTACGCAGCCGGAAAAATTAAGGAATCCAGCAATAATTTTGCCTGGAATCTGGCTGCCGGCGTCGGTTATGAAGTCAACAGCAATATAACGGTCGATTTGGGTTACCGTTATGTTGACAACGGTGATTTGACCAAGACGATGTACACCGGAGATCGTTTCAAAGTCGAATCCGAAGCACATGAAATTCTTTTAGGCGCCAGATTCAGTTTTTAGACTGTCTCAGATAAAACGAAAGGCCGGAGTTGAACTTCGGCCTTTCGTTTGTCAGTCGGGAACGGTTCAGACGGCAGAAGCCGCATTTTCATCGTTCAGCGCAGCAATGTAACGCTCGGCTTCAAGGCTGGCATGACAGCCGTTTCCGGCGGCAATAACCGCCTGGCGGAATTTTCCGGACTGGACGTCTCCGGCGGCGAAAACGCCTTCAACGCTGGTTTGGCAGCTGTCGGGTTTGGTTATGATGTAGCCTTCGGGATCCATGTCAATTTGGCCTTTGAATATATCGGTATTGGGGTGGTGCCCGATGGCGATGAACAGGCCTTCGACGGGGAGTTCTTTAACGGCATCGGTTTTAACATTCTTGACTTTAACCCCGGTGACGCCGAGCGGATTTTCGGTTCCGACGACTTCTTCGACAACGGAATCCCATTCAACGTTGATTTTGCGGTTGTTCATCAGACGTTCCTGCATGATTTTATCGGCGCGGAGACTGTCGCGGCGATGAATGAGGGTAACGCTGTTGGCAAAATTGGTGAGGTAGATAGCCTCTTCAACGGCCGTGTTTCCGCCGCCGACAACGGCAACGTCACGTCCGCGGTAGAAAAAGCCGTCACAGGTGGCACAGCCGGAAACGCCGAAACCGCGGAATTTTTCTTCGGAGGAAAGCCCCAGCCAACGGGCGGAGGCGCCGGTAGCGATGATAACCGTGTCGCCGACGAAAAGGTTATGATTTTCCGAATTGCATTCGAAGGGACGGCGCTTGAAATCAACTTCGGTAATCCGGTCTTCGACAATTTCTACTCCGAGTTTGAGAGCCTGTTGGCGCATGTCTTCCATAAGTTGGGTTCCGGCAACCGGGGTCGGAAAACCGGGGAAGTTTTCAACGTCGGTCGTGATTGTCAGCTGTCCGCCGGGCTGGGGACCGGAGACTATGGTTGCCGACAGTCCGGCTCTTGCTGCGTAAATGCCGGCGGTATAACCGGCCGGGCCGGAACCGATGATAAGAATTTTACTTTTGTATTCAGCCATTTCTTTCTTTCCTGTTTATTTATGTTTTACATAAAATAGGACTTATCTTCCGGCTTGGCAAGAGACAAGCTGTTTTTTGCAAAGAAAAAGAGCGGCGCTGTTCGATCGGTATTTTTCAGAGTTTTTCGAGATTTTTGTTAAGAAAGTCGGCAATTCCCTGCGGCGAAGGGCTGATGGCTTCGTCTCCCTGATGCCAGTTGGCCGGGCAAACGTCTCCGTTCTGTTCATAGAACTGAAGAGCATCAATAATGCGCAGCGTTTCGTCAACATCGCGTCCGAGCGGAAGGTCGTTGACAATCTGGTGGCGGACGATGCCCTGCCGGTCAATCAGGAAAGAAGCGCGGAGCGCGACGCCGTCTTCGCTCAGTACGCCGTATGTAAACGAGATGTCTTTATTGAGGTCGGAGACCAGCGGATAATCCAGCGGGCCGACGCCTCCGTCCTGCGGCGCCATTTTTTTCCAGGCGAGGTGCGCATGGGGCGAATCGACACTGATACCCAGCAATTTGACGCCGCGTTTTTCAAATTCGTTCAGGCGGCGGTTAAAGGCAATCAGTTCGGAAGGGCAGACAAAAGTGAAATCGGCAGGATAAAACAGGAGCAGTCCGTAGGAGCCGTCGAGATAGCTGTCGATGTCAAACTCATTGACAATCGTGTTGTCGGGCATTACCGCCGGAACAACAAAATCCGGCGCCAGATCGCGAACCAGAACGGAGCTGCAATGGCAGTTTTCATCATTGTGAATATTGTTTCCTTCTGCCGGAAGTTCAAGGTTTTCGACAATCAGATTTTGGCAGTGCAGCGTGTCGCAAATAAGATTTTCACATTCGCAACAGTCGGCGTCGTCATTATCTTCACAGGAAAAGTTTTCGTCTTCGTCGCCGCAGCGGCAGTCAAAATCGTGAGGCATATTGTTGGGAAAAGTGCAGCCGCAGTTGTCGTCTTCCCGGCAGTCGCATTTGTTTTCATAATCATAGCCGTAGGTGCAGTTTTCGTTGGTGTCGCTCATGGAAATCTCCTCATCGTGTAAAATTAAAGCCGGTGTTAAACCGGCTTTAATATATGAACGATGTCGGAAATTCCAAGGCGTTTATTGATAAATAACGTCTATGATTTCAAAAGATTTGCGGCCGCCCGGCGCCGAAAATTCGGCGATGTCTCCCGCTTCTTTGCCGATGAGGGCTTTGGCGAGAGGGGAAGACAGCGAAATCAGGTTCTTTTCAATGTCGGCTTCATAATCGCCGACAATCTGATATTTTTTCTCTTCTTCGGTATCTTCGTCAACAACGACAACGGTTGCGCCAAAGCGGATAACGTCGCTTTTGGTTTGAGCAGGATCAATTACCTGAGCGCGGCTGATAACGGCTTCAAGTTCCTGAATGCGTCCTTCGATGAAGCTTTGTTTTTCCTTGGCGGCGGAGTATTCCGCATTCTCGGACAAATCACCGTGGGAACGGGCCTCGGCAATTGCGGCGATAATGTTGGGGCGTTCAACGCCTTTTAAATTTTTTAATTCTGCTTCCAGCGCAATGAAACCATTCTTGGTTAATGGGAATTTATCCATTTTAACCCTCCAAAAAATCCTACAAAAGTTAGAAAAATTAGACTGCGAAAGGATAAAAATCCGTTCACAGCCCTTATGTGTTTGCGTATTTATTCATATATATCACAAATTTTAAGAACTGCAAGCCTTTTTAACGGGGACAGTGCGGAACTTTTAAAAACTTGTCAAGGAAAATTAAAAAGTCTGTACAAACGGCTGAATTGTGGTAATTTGTATGAGGTATTAAAACTTATTGCTATTGAGGAGACTGGAGTTGAAAAAAGTTTACTTTACATCACTGGTTCTGGGGGCGATGCTGGTGTCCGCCAACGCTTTTGCCGTGGACAGCACCGGGTGCGGTTTGGGTTCTATGGCCTGGCGCGGACAGAAGGGCATCGGGCCGCAGGTTTTGGCGGTAACGACCAACGGATCATTTTCAAATCAGACTTTCGGCATCACTTTCGGTACTTCCGGCTGCGATCCGGAGGGACGGGTTACCGGCGGAACGCAGAAAATGGTGTTGGCCTTTATTGAAAACAATATGGAACAATATGCGCTGGACGCTTCCCGCGGCAGCGGCGAGACGATTGATACGCTGGCCGGTATCCTGAACATGGATAAAAGTGTTTTAGGCGCCAAGTCTCAGCAGAATTTTGCCGTTCTTTTCCCTGATGAAAATGTTCAGGCTGTTGACGTTACTTTGTCTTTGTTTGAAATTTTGAAAGCTTAGTACGGTTTTATTGACGGGGCGGAAAATGCGTGTGTTCGGTTTGAAAGTGTTTTCCGCTCCGTTTGTTTTTTTTCTTTTATCTTTTTTTTCGTTTTCTCCGCAGGCCGCGGAAACTTCTTTAGCTTCGGACAGCCAGTGGCTGGCATTGGGACATTATCGCCGGCAGTGGACCGGCGGTTATCGCAGCACTATTGATTCTCCCGGTTTTTTTGTCAGCTCCGAAGGCAAAACGAATCCTCAGGCCGAATTGAACGCAACGATTGAGCTGTTTGAAGCCGGCAGTGATGAAAAGAAAATTTGTCTTTTTCCGGCGCGGTATGCTTATCTGCAGCGTAAAGGACTGGTGACGCGCCGCTTTCCCGAATGCAGGGAATATCGCCAATTTCTGTCCGATGTTGCTCCGGCCGGGATAACGCTGCTGTTTACCGATGCTTATATGAATAACCCTTCGTCGCTGTTCGGACATACGCTTATTCGCATTGATACGGCGCGCAAAGGGACGCAGCTGCTGGCGCACGGCATGAATTACGGGGCGTTTACCGGAGACGAACGCGGTGTGCTGTTTGCGGTTTACGGACTGACGGGCGGTTATTACGGCGGTTTTACGCTGAAGCCTTATTATGATATCATCAATACATATAACAATATTGAAAACCGCGATATTTGGGAATTGCAGCTTAATTTGATGCCGCGGGAGCAGAAAATGTTCGTGGCCCATTTGTGGGAATTGGGACATGCCCAGTCCCGTTATTATTTTTTCGGACGGAATTGTTCTTATATGCTGATGGAGGCGTTAGATGCGGTTCGGCCGTCGCTGAGGCTGGCGGATGACTTCCCGATGCAGACAATTCCGCTGGATACGGTTAAGGCGGTGAATGCGCGGCCCGGGCTGGTCAAAGCCGTTCATTACCGGCCGTCGCGTCAGAGCCGTTTGAACGACCAATACCGCCAGATGACCGTTGCACAGAAAAAGGCTTTTGAAAAATTTGTTCTCGATGGTGAATACGGGCCGGAGGGGCTGACGCCGGAAGAACAGGCGGGAGTTGCCGAAGCGGCTTATCAGTTTGTGCAGTATCAGTATGTCGCCAAAAATATTGATTTGAAAGATTATCGCCGGCAGAGTTTTAAGCTTTTGGTGGCTCGCAATAATCTTAAAGCAAAGGATAATTTTAAGCCGTTAGCGGAAGGAAAATCGCCGTTGAAAACGCATGAGGCAATGCGGCTGTCGGCCGGGGCCGGCGTCAGAAACGGGCAGGGGTTTCAGCAATTGGAATTTCGCCCGGCCTATCATTCGCTGACGGATGACAGTTACGGTATGCTTCCCGGGGCTGAAATTAATTTTCTGAATTTTGCCGTGCGTCATTATGACGGTCGGAACAATTATGTTTTGCAAAAATTTGATTTGGTCGGTATTCGTTCAATAAGCCCGGTTAACGTGATGTTTCGGCCGTTGTCTTATCAGATAAGAGCGGGAATCGACCGTGAGACGAATCCCGATAATGAGGAAGAAGGATACGCGTTTAATCTGACGGCCGGCGCGGGAGGAAGTTATGCTTTTGCAGAATCGCTCAAAGGGTATCTGCTGCTGAACAATCATTTGTCGTACGGCGGTTTTTTGCCGCATAACCAGTGGGCGGGAATCGGGGCTGCCGCAGGTCTTCTCGGCGAGTGGAGAAATTTCCGCTTTGGGCTGGAAGCGGAAAAAATCTATGCGACCTCGGCTTTCGGCGACCGGTCAGAATATAAGGCGGAAGTGGTTTACGGGTTAACGCGCAACACGGCACTTGCGCTTAATTATCTGTATCAGGACAATCGCGGTCATGATACGGAAGAAAGCCTGTTTTCTTTCCGGGTTCATTTTTAGTCGTGATTTGGCTGCGGAGCCGGGAAAAGCTGTATTCTTTTCGGCCGGTAGATTTGGTTTATCTGCGGTTTGGCCGGTTTTTCCGGAGTTGCTTGCTGTTTTATTTGAAGCTGATTGATAAAGTCAGCAGCAGTTTCGGCCTGCCGGGTTTGGGCTTCCGCTGCGGCTTGCAACGGACCGCCGATTATTTCTGTCATGGGCAGTCCCTGAAATTGTCGTGTCAAGTCATTGGCCGCGGCATCAGGCTGCGGTGCCATCGTTTCCGGTGTTTGAGCCGCAAAATCTTGGTTTTGCTGCGCCGCTTTAATGATGGGTTCCATTGATTTGACGAGCTCACCCATGCTTTTGGCAATGCCCGGCGCCGATTTGTTGATAGCCTCGGTCATATTGTTCATTGATTTGACCATAAATTTGCTCATTGCCTGCAGCGCTTGGTTCATTTCTTCCATTTCCCGGGCAACCTTTTGGTTATATTCCTCTTGGCTGAATTCTATCGGGTCGGGCGTTTCCTGAGCATGAAGAGGAAATGCGGCAAGAAGCAGAGCCAGGGAAAAACGGGCGGGAATACGCATGGATCATCCTTTCTTTCTGTTTTTTTACAATATAGTCGGGTGAGGCATTTATGGCAAGCCTTATATGATAATGCGCTTGCTTTTTTAGCCTGAAGTGTTTATGCTTTGAAACAAATTGTCAAAATCAAGGAGAATAAAAATGTTGAGAGAAGATTTACAAAAAGCTTTGAAAGAATCAATGCTGAATAAAGATATGACGACCGTAGGCGCGGTTCGCCTGATTATCGCCGGCATGAAGGAGAAAGACGTCGAAGCGCGCGGCAAAGGACAAAAGGAAGCCAGTGAAGCCGAACTGCTGTCGATGATGCAGGGAATGATTAAACAGCGCAACGATTCAATCAAAATGTATCTGGACGGACATCGTCAGGATTTGGCCGATAAAGAAATGAGCGAAATCAAAGTGATTGAAAAATTCCTGCCCAAACAGATGAGCGAGGCGGAAATTGAAGCCGTTTTGAAGACAATTATCGCTTCGACCGGTGCCTCTTCCATGAAAGATATGGGAAAGGTTATGGGCGAACTGAAAGCCAAATATGCCGGACAGCTGGATATGGGCAAGGCATCGGGGATGATCAAATCTCTGTTGCAGTAAAGTTTCTTCCTTTAATCGGTAAGGGGAGAGAAAAGGCGTAGGATCATAGCGGGCATTCAATGGCTGGGATAGATTTACAAAAGTTTTGTGACGAACTGCGGGCGAAGGTTTCTATCGTCGATGTGGTCGGTTCAAAGGTAAAGCTGGTGCGCAAAGGGCGCGAATACCAGGCCTGTTGCCCGTTTCACAACGAAAAGACGCCGTCGTTTACGGTGAACGAAGCCAAAGGTTTTTATCATTGTTTCGGCTGCGGTGCGCACGGTGATATTATCAAGTTTGAAATGGAAGCCAACAATCTGCCGTTTATGGATGCCATTCGCAAGCTGGCGGACAAGGCCGGTTTGCAGGTTCCGCAGATTTCCAAGGAAAGCCATGAAGAAGCGGTTAAGCGCAATTCGTTGTATGACATTATGGACATGGCCTGCCGTTTTTTTGAAAAGTCGCTGCATTTGCCGGACGGACAGCGGGCGATGGATTATCTGCATCGCCGCGGGTTTGAAGAAGATATCATTACCAAGTTTCGTCTCGGGTATGCGCCGGGCAATAACGGTTTGAAAGCGCTGCTGGCATCCAAGGGAATTTCCGAGCATGATATGGCGGAATTGGGGCTGATAGCCATTCCGGAAGACAAAAACCGCCGTCCGCATGATTTTTTCCGTGACCGGGTGATGATTCCGATTATGGACAAGGCCGGGCGGGTGATTGCTTTCGGCGGCCGGATTATGGGCGACGGACAGCCGAAATATCTGAACTCGCCGGAGACGCCGCTGTTTAATAAGCGGCGGGTGCTGTATAATCTTAACAATGCCCGCGACCGGGCTTTTGCCGCGCGGAATATTATTGTCTGCGAAGGGTATATGGATGTTATCGCCTTGGATAAATACGGTTTCGGCTATGCGGTGGCTCCGCTGGGCACCGCTTTGACCGAAGATCAGATTGCCGAAGCCTGGAAGGTCTGTCCCGAGCCGACGCTTTGTTTTGACGGCGACGGGGCCGGTATTCGGGCCGCCATTCGTTCGATTGACCGCGGTCTGCCGATTTTGAAAGCCGGCTATTCGCTGAAATATGTTTTTCTGCCGGATAAAATGGATCCGGATGAATTTTTGAAGGCGCACGGGCATGACGCTTTTTTGAAATATCTGCAGGAAACGACGCCCCTGGTAAAACTCCTGTGGCGGAAGAACACCGAAGGCCGGGTATTTGATACGCCGGAACAAAAGGCGCTGATTGAAAAAAACGTGATGGAAGAAGTGGCGAAAATTGCCGATGAAAAAGTCCGCGGCTATTATCAGCAGGAAATGCAGAATTATATCTATAACGAACTGGGGCGAGGTTTCTGGAAAAACAAACAACGCCAGTCGGCCGGCGGAGACACGGCTTATCAGGCGCCGCGAGGTTCGTTCCGACGGAATGAAACCGCGGTTAAGCAGACGGTTCCGGCAGCTCAGCGGCCGAAGGTTACCATGGACGAGCTGGTGGTCAAGTTTGTGTTGGCGGCGATGGTTTATTATCCCGAACTGATTGCCGAATACGAGGAGCGGATGGGAATGTTTGAAATTTCCAATCCCCGGTTACAGCAGCTTTTTGACGTACTGGTTGAAGTCTATCACGATGATGAGGAGATTCAAAGCGACGGATTATGCAAGCTTTTGCAGGAAAAAGGGCTGGAAAAAGATTTGGCCGCTCTGTGGGAGCTGGAAATGTTCCGCCAGCAGAATCCCTATATTAACAAAATCAGGGAAGAGATCGATACAAAAATTATAGAAGTTCAGATAAAACAACTGGATAACGAGATAAAAGAATGCCTGCGGATTATTCAGGTTTCCGAGTCGTTCCCGGAAGAAGCTTATCAGCGTTACGAGAGCTTGAAAAAAGAGAAAGAATCTTTACTTAATACACAAAATGCTTTTTGATAAAACCCAAATAAAACAAGGCGTTGCCTCGGCGTGTTAAAAGCCTCTCGGCGTCGGACGGCAACGCAAGTGTTGACAAATCGTACAGAAATTATTAAAAGGTTGCTAGCTGCAGTATCAGGTTCAGATTTGAACCTTTCTATTTTTAAAACCGGTTTTTATAGGAATTGTCATGTCAGATACCGATAATCAAGATTACTATGAAGGCGGCTCTGCCGACGCGCCTTTAATCGACTCTCTGGGGAGCGCGGTTAAACGTCTGTTGGACAAAGGCAAAGCACGCGGATATATTACGGTTGAAGAGCTTAATAAAGCTTTGCCATCCGAACGCGAATCTTCCGAACAGATCGAAGATATTATGGCCGAGATTTCCGATATGGGCATCAGCATCATTTCGGAATCGGACGTTGACAGCTTTGAACAGGAAAATGACGAAGAAGAAGTTTATGACGATGATGAGAGCGGAAACTTTGACGAAAAAGAGTTAGGCCGTTCGGACGACCCTGTCCGCATGTATTTGAAAGAGATGGGCTCCGTCGAACTTTTGTCCCGGGAAGGGGAAATTGCCATAGCCAAACGTATTGAGGCCGGCAAAACGGTTATGATTGACGGTTTGTGCGAAAGCCCGATGACCATTAAAGCCATTGCCGACTGGCGTGATGATCTGCTGGAAGGCAGAATGCAGTTGCGCGATATCGTCGATTTGGAAATGATGTACGGCGATGATGCCGAAGCTATGGTTTATGACGAAGAAGACGCTTCGGTTGATGATTTGGAAAAAGTGGCCGAAGAAATTGCCACCAAAGACAACCTTGACGATATTGACGATGATTTGGAAGACGACATTGAATTGGAAGATGCCGTTGACGACGATGTCGAGGAAGAGGATGATGAGCCGGCAGATACGGCCGACGATGAAGAAGGAAGCGCTTCCTCCGGCGATGACGATGATGTTGACGGCGTGGGCGGCCGCGCTTCCGCTTCGGTTGCGGCCATGGAAGAAGCGCTGCTGGAGCCGGTATTGGAAATTTTGACCAAAATTTCCAGTTATTATGACGATTTGAAGAAAATTCAGAACCAGCGCGTTGAGGCAATTTTGGCCGGAAAGTCGGTTTCTTCTTCGGTTGAGAAAAAATATCTTCAGGTTAAAAAAGAACTGGTTGAACTGATGAGTTCCATCCATCTGAATGCGACCAGAGTTGAACAACTGGTTGAACAGCTGAACGGACTGAACAAACGTTTGATGGGATTGGAAGGGAAATTGCTGCGCTATGCCCTGTCATGCAAAATTAAGCGCGAGGATTTTCTGGACGTTTATCAGAAATCAGAGCTTGATCCGAACTGGGTTGAAAATATTTCTCATAAAAAAGACAAGCACTGGCAGGCCTTTGTTGAAAAATACGGCATGGAAATCGTTGAACTGCGTGATTCCGTAGCAAAAATGGCGCAGGAATGCGGTTTGCCGATTTCAGAATACCGCCGTATGGTCGATACGATTAAAAAAGGCGAACGGGAGGCCGATCGGGCGAAAAAGGAAATGATTGAAGCCAACCTGCGTTTGGTTATTTCCATTGCCAAAAAATATACCAACCGCGGTTTGCAGTTTTTGGATTTGATTCAGGAAGGCAACATCGGTTTGATGAAAGCGGTTGACAAGTTTGAGTACCGTCGCGGTTACAAGTTTTCGACCTATGCCACCTGGTGGATCCGTCAGGCGATTACCCGTTCGATTGCCGACCAGGCACGGACAATCCGTATTCCGGTACATATGATTGAAACCATCAACAAGCTGGTGCGGACTTCACGTCAGATGTTGTCGGAAATGGGACGGGAGCCGGTGCCTGAGGAGTTGGCGGCACGGTTGTCAATGCCTTTGGAAAAAGTTCGCAAAGTTATGAAGATAGCCAAAGAACCGGTTTCGCTGGAAGCGCCGGTCGGTGATGAGGAAGATTCTTCGCTGGGTGATTTTATTGCCGATGACAATGCGTTGCAGCCTTTGGATTCCGCCATTCATTCGAATTTGAAGGAAACCTGCACCAGAATTTTGTCTTCGCTGACACCGAGAGAAGAACGTGTTCTGCGTATGCGTTTCGGTATCGGTATGAATACCGACCATACGCTGGAAGAAGTCGGACAGCAGTTTAACGTTACCCGTGAACGTATTCGTCAGATTGAGGCGAAAGCTTTGCGCAAGCTGAAACATCCGAGCCGGTCGAGGAAGCTGCGTTCATTCCTTGATCAATAAAAATTGCGGATAACGGGTAACTAATACAGAAATTTCAGGACGGAAGTGTCCTCACGTACTAAAGTGTACGCTGCGGTTCTTCCTCCTTTATTTCTTATTATTTACCTCGTTCTGTGCAATTTTGCGCAGTTAATCTAGAGAGAAAATTATGGCAGACTATTCCATTGAAGATAAAGAAGAAATGATAAAGGCAAATGTGGCGCGTCTGAATGCGCATAAGTCGCGTTTGCAGGAGTTAATCGAGTTTATCAAGGTTTCCGGGTTTCAAAAAATCGGGATTGCCAACTGTTTATCAATGCAAAAATATGCCGATAAGCTGGCGGAGATTTTGCGGGAAAACGGGTTTACCGTTTTTAGCGTCAACTGCAAGGAGAGCGGACTGGATGGCTGTGTCATTTGTGAGGAAATGAAAGGGCCGTGCTGCGATCCGATTTCTCAGGCCGAGTTTTTAAATGATCAAAAGACGGAATTTAACATTAATGTCGGTTTGTGTTTGGGGCATGGTTTGCTGTTTCAAAAATATTCCCGGGCGCCGGTGACGACTTTTATTGTCAAAGACTTTGCCCATGAGCATAATGTTGCGGCAAGTTTGTTCTAGAATAAAAAAAAGAGGCTTTCAAAGCCTCTTTTTTTAGATAGGTAACCCCGTTTAATCGGACGTTTTGTTTTTCTTGGCTTCCTGGTACAAATCGTACAGAGATTGTGCCGTCTCGTGAATAGCGATGCTGTCCTGCAGGTGATGATTACTGTTTTTCAGAATTTTAACCACCGTTTTGCCGTAAGCAATTTTTTCGGCCAATTTCAAAATGACCTGCCAGTTGACGAAATTGTCCTGTTGTCCGTGTATCAGATGAACCGGGCAGGTGATGTCGATTTTGTCCTTTTGCAGGAGGTCGTTGGCATGAAGATTGGTCCACAGCCTTTGTGAAAAAACATAGTGATATTTTTCCACCTGTGCTTCAACAAAGCCGGTATCGGCCAGTGTTTGTCGCTGTTCGAGTGTTGAGCGCTCCAAAAGCTGCTCAATCAGGTCCGGTGCGGCGGCCAGTCCCAGAAAAGCCTTAATCCGGTCGGGATATTCTTCGGCGATGCTCATTCCCAGCCAGCCGCCGACGCAATGACCGACGATAATTACCGGGCCGGTGATGTGGTTGGCAATGATGTCCCGCAGCTGGTCTTTCCAAAGTTCAAAGTCGCAGCGGAGGAATTTCTTTTCATCGGAGCCATGGCCGAGAAGTTCGTAACGCCGGAAATTCAATCCGTTTTTGCGGCAGAGTTCCTTGATGTTGTCTGCCTTTCGCGCCCAAGGGTTGGATTTCAGTCCGTGAATGTAAAGAACAGTGAATTCCGGTTTTTCGGAGAAGTCGCATTGTTCGAATTCTGTCGTAAAATCCTTAAAATGGTACGACTGTTTAATAATTGTTTTCATATAGTTAAGTTTTAAAATAATAAATTATTACGCTTACTGTAGCGTAAAATCTTATTTTGTCAATTTCTATTATTTAAAACTTACAGGGCTTCGACAATACTGCGCAGCGAGTTGTTGATTTCTTCCAAGTCCAACGGATGCTGCAGGTGGTGATTGCTGTTTTTTAACAGTTTTATGGCTACTTTATCGCTACGGAGTTTGGCTGCAATGCGGAAGATAACCCGCCAGTCGATAAAGGTGTCTTTAAGTCCCTGAATCAAGTGAACCGGGCAGGTGATGGGAATATCCGGCTGGTTGAGAATGGCATTCTTCAGACCGCTGGCGATAAAGCTGCGGGTAAAGGTGAAAACCATACGCTCTATTTTGACAATGACTTTCCCGTTGCTTTCCAATTCCTGCCGCTGTTCGGGTTTTACCTGCATATCCATCAGTTCCACCAGATTCGGGGCTGTCGAGGTGCAGACAATTCCTTTTAGTCTTTCGCCGCGTTCCTGCGCAGCCATCAGTCCCAGCCAGCCGCCGATACAATGGCCGACGATAATAAAGTTACCGGAGATGTGATGATCAATGATGTCAAGAATTTGTTCTTTCCAGAGGTCCAGATCGGTCTTTTCATAATTAGCGGCATCTATGCCGTGTCCGAGCAATTCAAAACGGTAAAAATTCAGCCCCAGCTGTTCACAAACACTTTTAACGGCTTCAGGTTTGCGTCCCCAAGGATTAGAGGCCAGACCGTGAATGTAAAGCACTGTCAGCGGAGCCTCTTCCTGAGGTTTATGGTGTTCATAGCGGGTTAGAAATTCGCGAAAAGAGCGGGTAGGGTAAATAGATGTGTCTGACATGGCCTGATGTGTTTTGTTAATCCTTTGGCAAAGTATAAAGAGGAAGATTTAAGAAAGTGTTTAGAGGAGAGGAAGATTGAGAAAAAGCTCTTGACTATCTTAACAATTTGGCATATTTTCTGCTTGTCTGTAAGACGGGCCCTTAGCTCAGTTGGTTAGCTTGAGGAATAAAAGATTGCCGGCGGCAGTCTTTTAGACGAAAGGTGTAGCGCAGTTGTGTTTGCGAGTAAACGTCAGTGCTGCGAAGCAAACCATACGAGCAAACGACAGGAGCGGCGTTAATGAGGACAAAGTCCGAATTTTACAAAGCGACTCAGGCCTGCTCTCAGAAAGAAAGCTTTGGCACACAGGTTGTGTTTTATGTTTTGATTTTTTTCGGGCCCTTAGCTCAGTTGGTTAGAGCAGGCCGCTCATAACGGTCTGGTCGCAGGTTCGAGTCCGGCAGGGCCCACCAATAAAAAATGCTCCTTAATGGAGCATTTTTTATTGGTGGAATGTAGAGTTGTTGAAGAGCAGGCAAGCGTGAGCAATGCAAAGCGAAGGTTACAACTCAAATGACCGCGGTAAGTTAGCGATAAAAAGCCTCTCTTATGTGGGAGTTTTTTTTGTGTTCAGTGATAATTCAAAGCAAGTTCTTGCAAACAGATGTGTATTTTGTAATAATAGATGCATCAAAAGTTATGGAAAGGTGCTGTAATGCAATATACGAGCAAATATCAATCTCCTCTCGGTGAAATATTATTGGCTGCTGATGAAACAGGTTTGACCGGTTTGTGGTTTGAGGGGCAAAAATATTTTGCATTGTATTTGGATAAAGACCATAAAGAGAAAGATTTGCCTATTTTCAGAGAGGCAAAGCGTTGGTTGGATATATATTTTTCCGGAAGAGAGCCGGATTTTAAATTGCCGCTTCATTTTACAGGGAGTCCTTTTCAAAATGCAGTTTGGGAGATTTTATATTCTATTCCTTATGGAAAAACGGTGACTTATGGGGAAATTGCCCGTATTTTGGCTCAGAAAAAGGGACTGTCTTGTATGTCGGCCCAAGCGGTCGGAGGTGCTGTGGGACACAATGAGATATCAATTATTGTTCCTTGTCATAGGGGTGTCGGAGTATCTGGCAGTCTTACGGGGTATGCTGGGGGAATTGATAAGAAAATAGAGCTACTTAAGCTTGAAGGCGCTTTGCAAAGCGGATTTTTTGTTCCCAAAAAGAGTACAGCACCTTAGATAATCGTTATATCTAAAGGTATTGGGGAATATGGAGAGGAGAAGTGATATGCCCTTATTACAAGATCCGATATTGGTTAGCAGTCTGCGTCAACGACATCCGGTGTTGACGCATACATCATGGCAAAAGCTGGATGAGATTCAACCCCGGAAAAATGTTGATACATATCTTCAAGATGAAAGAAAAATTGTTTGTGCGACCAGTGATCCTTTGCAACGGGATTTTTATGCCTTGCGTTGTAACGAAAACAGCGAAATGATAAATCATGCAATTTCTTTCAGCCAAAATGGCATTCAAAATAAAGTGTTTATTTTTGAAAAGATGAAAGACAGATATTTTGAGCATGAGGTATCTTCGGAATACTTTACGCCCGTTGTTGCGCCTGACGGCAAAACTTTTGCGTCTGGGGAGTGGATTGCTGAAACTTGTATTTTTCCGTTGAATGTCAAAGAAGGGACTAAAGAGTGTGTTTTAAAACGGACAAGGGCCGGAATTTATTTAATAGTGAATAAAGAGCAGTATTTGGAGGAGAGGCGTCAACCAGAAAACTGGCAAAAATTGAAAAATTCTAACACGGCTTTGAGTGTGATTGAAAATATGGTTCGTCATGGTATTTTAAAATGTGAAAAATTTCCTCAAAGAGAGTATTTGAATCTATTATCTTTGAGCCGATAATTTAATAAAATTCTCTTGGGGAAGGAGAGTTTTGGGGGGCGATGTTTTTGTATGCGGCTTGTAGGTTTGGGTAGCGAAAAAATGCGTAGATCTGCTTATAAAAACGTCTTTGGGGGTGAAAGCCGTTTTATTGAAATTCTTCAAGATTGTGTATCGGGATTAATCCAGTCCGACGGTCGGAATTGAACGGCGCCAGTTGGCATATTGGTCTATTTGGCTTTTGTCCGTATGCCGTACCTGTTGCAGGAGCTTATAGCCGGTTATTACGGCCCGGGCGAACATATATCTTTGTTGAAGGGAGTTGGCTGCCAGATTTTGAATGTTAGGCAGCGGGACAAATTTTTTTTCGTTTTGCCGTTGTGAATTTTTTATTGCGTTCTTTAATATGTTATTTGCGAAATATTGCAGTTTTAAAGCGCCTTTGCTCATGTTTTTTACCGGTTCGAAGCCTAAAAAATCATGTTCGCCGAGCGTTTTTTCTTTGTCGGTTTCAATACCGTGAATTTGTTTAAACCATTTATCTCCGTCAATAGGCTCTATTTCACGCGGAGGGTTGCCTTCAATGCCATATTTGTCAACTTGGGCACACATCAAGGTTTGTCCGTAGATTTTGGGTAAGAAACAGACGCCGAAATCTTTAGGACTCATTAAAAGCCATTCGCGAAGGTAGCCATGATATTCATTATGTCTGTCTTGAGATGATTCAATAGAAATAAAACGAAACTTGGAAAGATATTTGGGACAGTCGGGGTTGTAGGCCAGAACCAACAACTGGGATTTTATTTTCAGCTGTTCTTCGGGACTGTATCCCAATTCGTTCATTTTTTTATCCATGAGTTTTTCCAATTGAACCGCAACATAAGCCCCATGACAATGGGCCACAATATTCAAATGCCGGATATTCTCTCGGGCTTGGCGGAGGGGTAAACGATTGTTGCCGTCCGAAGCTGTAATGCGGGGTAAAATTGTATTATCGAAGATGTCTTTAATATACAGAGGATTAAAGGTCTCTTCAATACAGTTTTCAGGTATGTCGTGTTTCAGCGCTGCGATATGTTGCGGCCACCAGGCTTCGAAATATGCTCCTTTACGGGCGATGTTATCAAGATGCCGTTTGCCGAAATCACATATGGCAACGCAAGTGCGTACGGGAACAATGGATGAATCTATGTTTTGTTTAACAAAATTATCGGTTTTTTTCAGTATGCTGTTATATCCGCGGAGATTAACGTTCCGCCCTCCGGTTCCGGCCAGAATTAAAACGCAGTTTTCATCCGGAGCAATCGGCGAACACGGCTTTATCCGGTATGGAGCTTCCTCAGAAGCAGGGCAGCGCTCGGCCAGAAAAGCAAAACTTAAATCATGGCGCTGTTTACGACATTCTTCAATATAGTCGGTAATATTCAAAATTTTTCTCCCGGAAACAATAACAGTCCCTTATTAGTATAATTGTCTATTTTTGTCAATACTTTGTTTCCCCGTCGGCACTTTTGCTTCTTGGCAAAATTGCGGCAACTTTTTTAGATAATGTGAGATATTTTAAAGGCAGGGAATTGTCCGAGCGGCGGATTTTGCTTGTAAAGTCGGGCAGGGGTTGTATTATGCAGGTTGAGAGGATGATATGATGATTACGAAATATGAGTTCAGAGGTGAAAAAGACGGCATCAGCCTGTTGATTCTGGCAGCCGTTCACGGCAATGAAACAGCAGGAACACAAGCCTGTTTCCGAATTATTGATGAATTTAACCGCGGTGCACTGCGGTTGACCGGCGGTCATTTGACTTTGGTTCCGGTTTGCAATCCGGAGGCTTATCGCAAAGATGTTCGCAGTATTGACGAGAACTTGAATCGGGTTATCAAAATGCATGACAATCCGCAGTCTTATGAGCAGAGACTGGCCAATGAAATTTGTCCGCTTATTCGGAGCCATCGTTTTACGCTGGATTTGCATTCAACGCATTGTGTCGGTGACGTTCCTTTTGCTTTTTGTGACTATCCTGACGATTATAACCGGAAAGTGATTGAGGCTCTGCCGGTGGATTACGTGCTGGAGGGCTGGCCGGAGATATATGGCAGGCAGGCGCAGATTCAGGATTTTTCTACCGAGCAATGTGCGCATGTTTACGGAAACACGGCAACGACTTTGGAATGCGGTTACCATAAGGAACCGAAAGCGGCGGAACTTGCTTATCGGGCAATCATCGGCGCTTTGGCTGCTTTTGATATGGTTGATTTGTCCAAGCCGGCGGCTCATGAGAAAACACATATTCAGATGAAAAGTTTTGTGCTCAAAACCGGGGAAGGAAAGTTGTGCCGGAACTATAAACATTTGGATCCTCTGGTTAAAGGAGAGAAAATCGCCGTTTATGACAGCGGGGAGTTTTTGTATGCTCCGGAAGACGGTTTTATTCTGCTGCCTAATTTGCAGGCTCCGGTTAATACGGAGTGGTATTATTTGGGGACGGCAAAAAAAACGGCCTAAAATGAGGCCGCTTTATCTTTGAGCATATAGCCGAAGCTGAGACTGTTGTTTCTGGCTGCCGTTTGTTTTTCCCAAACCAGGCTTTTGCTTTCTTTGTTAAGCGAGACACCGTGATAACCGTTTTGAATTAAATATTGCATTTTGTGAAACAAGGAGGGAATCTTGGCGTGAATGTTGTCTCCGAGATACATGCTGTAAACCTGGGCATTGTTATTGGCGGCGTGCAGCATCGGTGCGGGTTTGTGGGAAATTTTCTTTTCCAGATAAATAACTTTGACGCCGTCATAAGGATCCCGATCAACTTTGGTGATGGCCATGCCGTGATGGAGCGCATTTATCCAGCTGGCCGGGTTGTCAACGGCAATTTGGATGATGGCATGGGTTCTGCCGTTATCAATGGCATGGCTTTCAATATATTCCAGCATCCTTTTCATCAGGCTGGAACCCCGGTAGGCGGGGTCAACCAGAATAGCTTCATAAAGAACCAGATCTTTGTTTTCGATTTCCGGCTTAAATTCGGGCATATCTCTGGTTTCACCGTTGAGAGGCAGGCTGTAGACGGTTTGGGCAATCAGAGTGTCACCGTCAAAGACGCCCAGCATGTTTGAGCTTTTGCCGTCAAGAGACTTCATATAGTCTTCTGCCGTTCTGTGGAGGATAAAGTGCTGTTCGTCGGGGTGCAGGCCGCTGATGATTTTTTCCTGCAGTTTCATGACGTCAGCTAAATTGTTAATATCTAATTTTTTGACAGTTAATTGTTTTTTGTTCATCTTAAACCTCTGCGTTTTTCAAAATCTGCTATAAAAAAAAGATTTGAGAAAACTCAAATCTTGCGACTAACTTACCTTTGCGGGGAATAAGTCATCGTCGCAACGTTAATCTGCGCAGACGCAGAGATGTTAATTTTAAATTTGTCATTTTCTTTAAAAGTCTGTTTTATGATTTTCGTAATATTACAAATTTATTTGCCTTTGTAAAGCTTTTTTTGCGTATGAGAGGCGGAAAAAATCAGTGCATGCGCATACAGGCGTCTTCGGCCCGGCCGTCAGGACGAATGCCTCAAGGCTGGGCCGTGAAGTCAGAAACGGCGGATATCCGGTTTGGGCTATCTGTCGGTTACAGGCGGTGCTTTTTTACATTTTCAATCGTTTTGATGATATAAAGCTGCTGGTTCGGCGTCAGCCGACAGAAATCGGTGAGAAGCCGATACCACAGCGGCGGCATAAATCTTTTAAATTTTTCAATCTTTTTCAACGCCGTATCGGTTAGTTCTTTAGTTGTGCGGTTCTTAAAATTTTTAATATCTTTCATAGCTAATTCCCTAGTATGCATTTTGTTGTTGTTTGGATAACACTTTATGAAACGTTGTTCGTGGATAAACAATCTATTTCAAGGTATAAGCATAATATGAAAGAAGATGTAAAGAAATATCTGGGCTTAAAAGTCAGGGCAATTCGGGAAGCCGCGGGGATGACACAGGAAGAGTTAGCGGCGACTTGCGATGTCAGCTGGCGCACCATTTCAAATCTGGAAAGAGGCACTGTCGTTCCGGATTTGGTTATGATTTACAAAATTTCCCAGGAATTTAATATCAGCATTGATGAGATGCTTGATAACAAAATCGCCGATAACAAAAGCCTGTCTCGTTTGGAAAAAGAAAACCAGATAATTGAAAAAATCAGAAAGATTGATGATAATCTTCTGGATTATATTGATGAACAGCTTCGTCTGCTGCTTAAGCATTTTCACCGTTGACGGCTGCGCAGTTCCCGGTCGACGGTTTTTTCGAAGCATTTGTAAGCCTGCCGGATATGGGAAAGGCTTTCGGTAATCGCGTAAAGGTCCATTGTTTTATACAAATTTTCAAATTGAGAATAGATGCCGCTGACCAGTTTGCGGTATTCTTTGGAGTTGGAGTCTTTGATTTTAGCAATTTTCATAATACTCATTAGTCAGTCCTTATAAACTTAGTTGAATTGTTTGTTTTTTTGTGTATTATTTATTTCATATGTGTAAAATTGTGAAGAAACTAATTTCATATAGGGCTTATATAAAATGGGGATTAAGGACAGCTCTCTCTGGGCGAGAGAGATTTTGAGTTTTTTAGAAACGGCAAAGAACGGCTCAATCAACGGAACGGCCGAAGCAAACGCCATGAAACAGTCTAATCTGTCACGAACTTTAAAAAGTCTGGAAGAAAAACTGAAATGCCAGCTGCTGGAAAGAGGGTATAACGGCGTCCGGCTGACGGAAAACGGCCGCGAAGTTTTTAAAGTTGCCTGCGATTTGGATAAGGTTATTTACAAGGTTAAGAATTTTACGATTTCAGACAAGAATGTTTCGGGAAAAATACGCCTGTGGACCAGTGATGGTTTGGGGACGGGATATCTTTCGAACTGTTTGTCGGAATTTATTGCCAAATATCCTGACGTGAAAATAGACGTTGTCTGTTCGCTTGACACGCCGGGGTCGTTTTCCACGACGGATATGGCGGTTGTTTATGAAGAGCCGGAATTTGACGACGGGGAAATCGTTTCCTGCTATGAACTGCAGTTCGGTCTGTTTGCTTCCATGTCTTATCTGTCAAAGTTCGGATATCCCAACAATATTAAAGATTTGCAGGAAAACCACCGGATTTGCGACCGGGAAAATTATGCCGGCGTTTGGCCGCAGTGGAAGAAAATTATTGACGGCGCCCGCCATGTGGTGGCAACGACAAACTCTTCAGCAATGCTGCTGCGCATGACCTGTGACGGTATCGGCATCGGGCTGCATCCGATTGCAATCGGCAAAAGAGAAAGGGATTTGATTCATTTGTCGCAGCTGGGCATTAAAATCAGCCATCCGTTCTGGATCGTGTCACACAAAGACGGTCAGGACGAACCAAAGATTAAGGCTCTGATTGACCATATAAGAGAAGTAACTTTGCAACTATAAAATCGAAGAACTTCAGAGCACGGGGATTCTGTTCGCAGCAGGATATCCAGATTTTCTGTTTCACGCCGCTGCCGATGTGGAGTTCGGTAAAACTTGCGGCGGGGTCTGCCGGCGGCTGGTTGTTGACCTTGACGTCTGCGAGAATGTCTTCGTCAATGAAGTTTAATTTTATATCGGGGTGCTGAACTTCAAAGTCCCGACAGTCGTCCAATTCCATATTGGGGGCGATGTATATATTGAGCGTTCGGTTTCGCGGATGGGTGTTTTCGTGCCATTGGCGAATTTTCTGAATCTGTTCCTCCAGCTCAACGGCGTATTGGGCGACCCGGAGCCCTTCCGCGGTCGGAGAACTGCCCAAGTGGGTGCGTTTGAGCAATTTGGTGCCGGTCTGTTTTTCCAAATCATTGATTATGACGCCGAGATTAGAGGCTTTCATGTTGTTTTCTTCAGCGGCACGGCTGATGGATTTACAACGGATTATTTCATGAAGGTAAAGAATTCCGCGGATTAGGTTAATGCTGCTCTTAATGTTCATTTTTTAAAATCTCTTAAAGTTGTGACTCAAAATATATAACTGATTCATAAAATTAGTATATTCTAAAATTGATTTGGTCAATCTAATAATGGCGTATGAGCACAGAAACAATCATTAAAGTTGAGCTGGCTACCTCCGAGGCGTTATATAAAGGGGCGATGGCCATCAGAAAACAGGTCTTTGTGAAAGAACAGAGAATTCCTGAAAGCAAGGAGTTTGACGGAAATGATTTTTGCGCGGCGCATGTTGTGGCTTATGTTCAGAAGAACAACCGCCGTCTGCCGATAGGAACGATGCGGATACGTTTCTTTTCCGATTTTGTTAAGTTTGAGCGTATGGCGGTTATTCGCAATTTTCGTAAGACAAATGTTGCCGAAGATATTATGCAGTATGGGCTAAAGTATGTTGCGGAGAAGGGATACCGCCAAGTTTACGGCATGTGCAAACAGGAACTGCTGCCGCGCTGGCAGCAATGCGGCTATCATGAAATTCCGGGTGCCGAACGCATTGAGCAAAATGGCATGGTTCTGATTCCCATCAGTCTTGATCTGAAAGAAAATCCGCAGGCGATAAAAATGACTTCGCATCCGTCGCTTTTGACGGCTTTGGAAGGGCATTGGCATGAAAAAATGCAGGAAGTCAGAAAGTCGTCGATGATGAAAGCGATTTTCTGGAAGTTAAAGAAAATCAGACAAGAGCATTTTAACCTTTAGCCGTTTCGGTAACTTTTCAAAGCTTTTGGGGCAGTCTGCCGTCCGGCCGGCGGAGCGGCTTGCTTGACTTCTTTTCTGCCAAATGTTACAATTTCAAATGTGAGTGTAACAGATAAGGAGAAAAAAAATTAGTAAAGGCTGGATGTATGTTATTCTGACATGTCTTTTCGAACTTCTTTGGATATACGGTTTCAGTGCCGCGGAAAACTGCTTTCACTTCTTGTTAATTGCCATCATTATTCTCACTGATTTTTACTTTTTGGAGAAAGCCTGCGAGACGATACAGACCGGAACGGTTTATGCTGTCTTTTCGGCGGTCGGAACTATTTGTACCGCGCTGATGGATACGTTGCTGTTTCAGGTTGAGTTCTCTATGGCGAAAGGGCTTTTCATTGCGCTTCTGATTTTGGGCGTTATCAGTTTGAAACTGGGTGAAAACGGTGTTTCCGGAACGGAAAAGGAGTAGAAAATGGGATGGATTTATGTTTTTGTCGCTTCGGCTTTGGAAATTTTGGGCGTTGTGGGGCTGAAATTGTTCAGCCGGCGGAAGAGTTTGTTTAATCTGGCTCTTTTCAGCGGAGGTTTTGCCCTTTCATATTTGTTTCTGTATTTCTCCTTGGCCTATTTGGATATGAGCATTGCTTATGCGGCCTGGATGGGGTTGGGTACGGCCGGAGCCGTTATTATTAATATGGTGTTTTTTGGCGAGAGCCGGAAAATGTCACGGATTGTCGGCGTCAGTTTAATTGTTATCGGCGTTGTCGGTCTGAAAATGGTTTCCTGACTGAATTTATAAAAAACTCCCCGTTTGAAAGTGAAAACGGGGAGTGTGCAGGCGGGATGGGGTGGTCAGCGGCGTTCTGCCTGCTTTTGCAACAGTTTGGTTATATCCAATGTTGCACCGTTTTCTATTTTGACCATTTCATGATTTTTGATAGCAGAGGCGATTTTTTCCTCGTGGGCTTGTTCAGATTTGTTAATCATGCCGGCGAGGTCGCCCTGCAAAATGATTTCTTCGGAGAAATAATGGCGAACTTGATTTTTTTTATCCAGAAAGAAAACGGCGTTCAGTCCTTCTTTGCTGTTAAAGTCAATTCTTCCGCTGGTGTTATCGTGGAAAAAGTCTCCCAGCTTGTTGGAAATTAATGTTTTGTCACCGATTTTTCTGATACCGACGGCGCCATATTCTTTGGTCAGGATAACGGAACGGCTTTCCTGCTGTCCGTTTTCCTGAACGCCGATAAAGACAGTGCCGTCATTGTTTAATGATTTTGAGGCGTATTGGGTGTTTTTAACTTCATCGCGGATGGTTCTGAAACGAAGGGTCTTATCTGATATAGCATAAGTTTTGCGTTCCGGCTGATTTTGAATAACCGTTTCGGTGGTTGTGCTGACAGAATCGCGAGATTCTGCCGGTGTTTCCCGGGCGAGGGCGTTCCCGGATAAAGCAGTAAATCCGGCAGCTAAAGCGATTGTTTTTAATTTAGACATATTCTTTTCCTTCATAAAATAAGTAGAACCACTTTACATAAAATAATATTAAATTTTTTTATTTTTGTCAAAGTTTTTTATTCCCCTCTTTCCCTTTTTTATTAAGTAAAATTAAAGAATTATTTCTTTGATGACTGTTCTTTTTTGTCAAAAAGTGCGACAAGATGATTTATCTGTCGGAGTTTGGAAGTTCCCCTGTTTTCGTTTGACAGAAACTGCCCAAAATGATAAAGATGCATTTATCTGATTATTTTTCTGCCTATTATTGAAATGTGCGGCAAACACCGTTTGCCGAAGTTTTTCAGTGCGGGCGTAAATCCACTCTTCAGCAAGCAGGGAGTACATGATTGTCGGAAGCAAAAAGTTAATGCCGTTTATGTTTGGGCAGTAGGAGCGAAGACAGTACCTCTTATAAAAGACCGAGTAGTTTTTGACGATTATGCCCGAGAGGCTGGTGAGCGCTTTTAAAGTTAGTGTCTGTGAGCCGTTGCGAAAGCAAATAAGCAGATATTGGTTTTTATGAAAAGACTGTCTGTTGACGAGAAAAACATCTGTGTGAATCTTGAAATGGATGTGACCGGCGTGGTGGAGTATTCCTCAAGGTATTATTGGGGGACAAATCCCCGGAACGACCGTTATCAGGTTTTGTTTCAGGTCGGAGGGCTGTTTTTTGAATATTCCCGCTGGGGGAGTTATTCGGGAACGGGAACCAGCCTTTATGAGATTAGCGAAGAGGCATATCGGAAGGCGATTGTTCAAAATGAGCAGAAAGTTCCGGGCGGAACATTCGATGACGGCAAAACGCTTTATTCGCTGGTTAAAACGGCAAAAAAGCATTTGAACGAAACCGTGGGATATGCTTTCTGCCATGTTAAGTCTCCGTCTCCGGTCAAAGCTGCCATGCAGA
>ENA-UONU01000872-UONU01000872.1-human-gut-metagenome-genome-assembly--contig:-CS51-NODE-872-length-26794-cov-6.059015_pt1 | contig 26794 bp, 25 predicted proteins | sample MGYA00242462_ERZ724009 | MGnify/ENA metagenome assembly ERZ724009 | reverse complement strand
TGCCCAGGATAGCAAACGCGGGATTCCAGTTGGCGAAGATGACCAGAGCCACGGCGATCCAGCCATAGCCGTTGGTCCAGCAGCTGCTGGAGAAAGAGCCGTTCATATTCAGGCCCATGTAATAGCCGCCGATGCCCATGACGCCGGTTCCGATGATGATATGCAGGTATTTATACCGCTTCACATTGATGCCCACCGAGTCGGCGGCGCCGGGGTTCTCCCCCACAGCGCGCAGCCGCAGCCCGGCCCGGGTGTACCGGAGATACCACCACATGACCAGGGCGATGACCACCGCCAGATAGACCAGGATATTGTGATCAAAGAACCCCTCCCCGATCACGGGAATCTGGGACAGGCCTGGGATGGGCAGGTCGGCAAATCCCTGGGTCACGCCGGAATAGTCGGCCATGGCGGGCCAGCTCACTGCCTTCAGGCCGTTGCCCACGAAGAAGTAGACGCCCAGGCCAAAGGTGGTGAGGGTCAGGCCGGTGATGTTCTGGTTGGCCTGGAGGGACACGGTGAGCACCGCGAACAGCAGCCCGCACAGGGCGGCAGTGAGGAAGGCCGCCAGTACCCCCACCAGCAGGCTGTTGGCGTAGCACCCCACGATGTAGCCGAATATGGCTCCCACCGCCATGATGCCCTCTACGCCCAGGTTCAGGCTGCCTGACTTCTCGATGAGGATCTCTCCCACCGTGCCATAGAGCAGGGGAATGTTATACACTACGATATTGTGGATAAATGTCGTGACGATACCAAGTCTGTCATTCATGGGCCGGCTCCCCCTTTCTGGCAATGACCACCCGGAAGCGGATGAGGAAATCCGCCGTCAGCACGGTGAACAGGATCACGCCCTGAAGCATGTTGGCAAAGCTGGAGTCCACGGCGGAGAAGGAGGACGCGGCCACGGTGGAGCCGTAGTCCAGCACGCCGATGAGGGCGGACACCAGGAAGATGCCCACCGTGTTCAGCTTGGCCAGCCACGCCACGATGACGCCCGTCCAACCCACGTCGTCGGTGATGGCGGTAGACAGGATGCCGGCAGTGCCCACCTTGAAGGCGGCGGCCAGGCCGATGAGACAGGCGGATAGAAACACCGTGCGCAGCACCACCCGGTTTACCTTGATGCCCGCATACCGGGCAGTGCCCACTGAGTCGCCCACCACGGCGATCTCATAGCCGTGCTTGGTGTATTTCAGATAGATAAAGACCAGCACCCCGATGACAAAGGTTAAAATCACGCAGACATTCAGGTTGAACTTCCCGATGGAGATGCCGGGAAAGGAGGCCAGCGAGGCAAAACTGCCGAAGGTGGGGCGGGCAGACTCAGGGTTGAGCAGAAAGTTCCACTCCGCCTTGGTCTCCCCCAGGAATATGAGCGCGTACAAGGCGATGTAGTTGAGCATCAGGGTGAGCAGGGTCTCGTTGGTACCGAAGCGCACCTTGAGCGCTGCCGCAATGGCCCCGTACGCCCCCGCTGCCGCCATAGCCGCCAGGCACATGAGCAGCAGGGTCACCGCCCCGGGGAGCACCGCGCCGGCCTTAAAGGCCACCACAGCGGCCACGATGGCCCCCACAATGAACTGGCCCTCGCCGCCGATGTTCCAAAAGCGCATCTTGAAGGCCAGGGACAGGCCCACTGCCGTCAGGACCAGTGGGACAAACACCTTCAAGTAGTTTTCGAAGGCCTTGTAGGCGATCTTGTTGCCTACCATGCCCATGGTGAACATCTTGCTGTAATACTCCATGGGATTTACCCCCAGAGCCAGCAGCAACACTGCCCCCAAAAGCAGGGCTGCCGCCACCGCCCCCACATAGAGCAGCAGCATCTTCCACAGGGGGCAGCTGTCCCGCTTTACCACATGCAGGCGCATCTTCACTCCTCCCCCTTTCCGTCGTCTCCACCGCCCTGGCCGATGAGGGTGTCCCGAGCGATGCCCGCAGGCTTGTCCTCATATTTGTGGCTCAGGTCCAGCGCTCCGGTCATCATCAGGCCCAGCTCCTCCTTGGTGGTCTTGTGGGCGTGGACCACGCCCATCACTTTGCCGTGGCAGAGCACCATGATCTTGTCGCACAGGGCCATCATCACGTCCAGGTCCTCCCCTACAAAGAGGATCCCCACCCCCGCCTGCTTCTGCTGGTTGAGGATGTCGTAAATAGTATAGGACGAGTTGATATCCAGCCCCCGCACCGGGTAGGCGGTAATAATGACATTGGGACCAGCCTTGATCTCCCGGCCAAGCAGCACCTTCTGCACGTTGCCGCCGGACAGCCGCCGCACCGGCGTCTCCGTGGAGGGGGTGACCACCCCCAGCTCCCGGATCACCCGCTCGGCATCCGCCCGGCCTGCCTTCCGGTCCACAAAGGGTCCCTTGTGGCTGCCGTAGTTTTTCAGCAGCATATTGTCCGTGATGGACAGGGAGGGGGCCAGGCCCATCCCCAGCCGGTCCTCCGGGATAAAAGACATGGAGATCCCCTTGTCCAGAATGGCCTTGGGGGACAGGCCCACGATGTTGTCCCCTTTGTGGATCATCTGCCCGCCCTCGATGGGCCGCAGGCCGGCAATGGCCTCGCACAGCTCCTTCTGGCCGCAGCCAGCGATGCCCGCCACCCCCAGCATCTCGCCTCCCCGGATGTAGAAGCTGACATGGTCGATGGCCACCGAGCCCTCGTCGCTGCGCACCGTCAGGTCCCGCAGCTCCAGCAGGGGACGGGTCTTCTCCACCACCGGCCGCTGGATGTTCAAGTCCATCTTCCGGCCCACCATCCATTCGGTGAGCTCCTGCTCGTTGGTGGAGGCGGTGTCCACGGTGGCGATGTGCTCCCCTTTGCGGAGGATGGCAACCCGGTCGGAAATGTCCATCACCTCGTTGAGCTTATGGGTGATGATGATGATGGAATGGCCCTCTTCCTTCATCCGGCGCAGCACGGAGAAGAGCTTATCGATCTCCTGCACAGTGAGCACGGCGGTTGGCTCGTCCAGGATGATGACCTTGGCCCCATAATAGAGCACCTTGATGATCTCCAGGGTCTGCTTTTCCGACACGGCCATGTTGGCCACCTGTTTCCGGGGGTCGATGTCAAAGCCAAAGCGCCGGGCTACCTCAGCGATCTTCTCATACCGGTCCCGGCGCAGCAGCGCCCCGGCCTTTTCCGCCCCCATCCAGATGTTGTCCGCAGCGGACAGTACATCCACCAGCTTAAAGTGCTGGTGGACCATACCGATGCCCAGCCGCTTGGCGTCCTGGGGGGAGGAAATGACGGCCGGCTTGCCCTCCACCCGGATGGAGCCGCTGTCTGGCGCATAGATGCCGGACAGCATATTCATCAGGGTGGTCTTGCCCGAGCCGTTTTCCCCCAGCAGCGCCAGAATCTCTCCATGGCGCAGGTCCAGGTCCACGTCCCGGTTGGCCACCACGCTGCCAAAGGTCTTGGTGATGCCCCGCATCTCCACGGCAAATCCGTCTGACATAGAACCCCTCCTTCTCTCTCTTTTTCTCCCAAGACCGGGCCCCTCCGCCCGGCAAAGCGCACAGCCCGGACCCGCCGGATCCTCCGGCCGGCCCGGGCTGCTCGGGTCAGTTGCCTCTGGGCGGGGCGGCCTTAGGCCACCTGTACGCCCTCCACAAAGTAGTTCATGCTGCCGGTAATGACGGCGTCCTCCACGCTCGGGCCGCCGGCGGCCACGATCTCAGTGCCGTCGTTGGTCATCAGAGGGGCGTCCTCCTGCTCCACAGAGGCGGTGCCGTCCTCATTGACCGTGACGTGCAGCTTCACGCCGGAGAACACGTCCCACTGGCCGGAAACGATAAGCTCACGCACCGCGTCCACGGCGGCCTGGGTGCCTGCGGCGCAGTTTTCCGTCAGGGGGCTGATGTCCACAAAGCCCTCAGCCAGACCGGCGTAGTAGGCCGGGCCGCCCATGGCGGTGACAAACTGGTCGGCGCTGTTGTTCATGGCGGTCTCAATGGCCTTCTGATAGTAGACGTTCCAGTTCCAGATGGGGGCAGTCAGGTGTGCATCGGGGGCGTCTGCGGTCATGTCAGAGTTGTAACCGCAGCCGTATACCCCGGCGTTGGCGGCCGCCAGCTGGGGCTGGGCGGAGTCGCAGTGCTGGGCGATGACGCAGCAGTTGTAGGTGTTGATCAGCTCCTCGGCGAAGGCATACTCGTTCTGCTCGTCCGCCCAGGCGCCCAGCTCTTTGACATAGACGGTGGCCTCGGGGTTGACAGACAGCACGCCCATGGTGAAGCCGTTGATGCCGGAGCAGGTCTCAGCGTACTGGGTGCCGTAGGCGGAGACGTAGCCGATGCTGTTATTGCCTTCCTCCAAGCTCTTCAGGCCGGCGGCCACGCCAGCCAGGTAGCGGGCCTGGTAAATGCGGCCGAAGTAGTTGTTGAAGTTGGTTTCGTTGCTCTTATAGCCGGTGGCGTGAGAGAAGATCACCTCGGGATACTCTTCCGCCTTATCGGCCAGGGCGTCGATGTAGCCGAAGGAGATGCCGAAGATAATATTGCAGCCTTCGCCCACCAGGGTGTCCACTGCGGTGGACACGGCCTCATAGTCCTCAGCCACCTCATCCACGATCACCAGCTGGCTGTCTACATCCAGGCCCAGGTCCTTCATGGCAGTGGTGATGCCGTTGTTGTGGGCGTAGGTGTAGCCGGCGGTGTCGTTCTTGCTGTTGATATAGATGGCGCCCACCTTGAAGTCGGCGTTGGTGCCGTCAGGCTCACTGCTCTGCTCCCCGGCAGGGCTGGAGCTGTCCGGGGCGTTGCTCTGCCCGTTGTTACCAGCGTCGTCGCTGCCGCAGGCGGCCAGGGCGAAAGCCATCATGGCGGCCATCATAAGGGCCAAAAGTCTTTTCTTCATGTCTTTGTTTCCTCCTTAGAATTCTACCCATTCGATCCATCTATCATTACAGACCGGCCTTATCCGACCGGGTTGTAATCTAAACAGCTGCGTCATTAGCAAAACTCAATGCCGCCCGCCCCCATGGACTTAATCCGGGCCAGGGATTCCACCCGGACACCCATGCCGCGGATGAGGTCGCCGCCGGTCTGAAACGCCTTTTCCACGGCAATGCCCGCACCCACCAGGGTGGCCCCCGACTCCCGTACCAGCTGGATCAGCCCCTGCAGGGCCGCCCCTTTGGCCAGGAAGTCATCAATAATCAAAACCCGGTCGCCCGGGTTCAAAAACTGCTTGGCTACTATAATATCATAGACCCGACCGTGTGTAAAGGACTCTACCTTGGCCGTGTACACATCTCCGGCAATATTTTTGGTCTGGTTCTTCTTGGCAAATACCACCGGCACGTGGAATTGCTGCGCCGCCAGGCAGGCGATGCCGATGCCGGACGCCTCGATGGTGAGGATTTTCGTCACATGGTCCGCCGCAAACAGCTTGGCCCACTCCCGGCCCATCTCGGCAAAAAGCTCCACATCCATCTGGTGGTTCAGGAAGCTGTCCACCTTGAGCACGTCTCCGTCCTTGACTACCCCATCCCTTCGGATGCGGTCTTCCAGCAGTTTCATGCCTTCGCCTCATTTCCCCTTTTAATGCCAACATTGTAACAAAAAATACGAGGGTATGCCATTTGATTTTTTGCACATATTTTCTTGTGGCATCCCCTTTTTTCTGATACAATATTGACACTTCACAATGAGATTTGTCGTGCTGAAAGGGAGTTCTGTCCACATGACGAAAAAAAAGCTGATTCAGGAGTTCCTGCTCATGACCTTTGGCACCGCCTTGGTGGCCATCGGCACCTATGTGTTCAAATTTCCCAACAACTTTTCCACTGGCGGCGTCACGGGCATGGCGGTCATTCTATCCTCCGTTTTTCCCGCCATCAGCTCGTCCACCTACGCGGCAGTCATCAACCTGCTGTTTTTGGTGCTGGGCTTTGCTGTGCTCAACCGGGGCTTTGGACTGCGCACGGTGTACTGCTCAGTGCTGTTCTCCGGGATGCTGTCCCTGATGGAATGGCTGTTTCCTATGACCTCTCCCCTGACAGATGAGAAAATTCTGGAGCTGTTTTTCGCCATCATCCTTCCCGCCCTGGGTTCCGCCATTCTATTTAACCTGGAGAGCTCCACCGGGGGCACCGACATCCTGGCCATGATTTTGAAAAAGTACTCCAGCCTGGATATCGGTAAGGCCTTGCTGTGTGTGGATGTGCTCATCGCCGCAGCCACTTTTTTGGTGTTCGACGCGGAAACGGGCCTGTGTTCTATGCTGGGCCTGACCCTGCGCAGTGTACTGGTGGATACGGTTATCGAGTCCCTTAACCGGAGAAAGAATTTTATCCTGGTCACTTCTCTTCCGGAGGAGGTATGCGGTTATATCACCCATACCCTCCACCGCTCTGCCACCTGCTGGGAGGCGGAGGGCGCCTATTCCCATGAAAAGCGCTGGGTGGTAATGGCCGCCCTGTCCCGCATCCAGGCGGTGGCCTTGCGCCGCTACCTCAAGGTGCTGGATCCCCATGCTTTTATTCTCATCACCAACTCCAGCGAGATTTTCGGCAAAGGCTTCCTCCGAGCCTAAGAGCCCCGCGTCTTTCCTTTGGCTGTGTTTCCAAATGCCTCTGAGAGCCTTAGCCCTTTCTCGATCCGCTGCTTCTCTTCGCCTCTCTTCGTGGGTTTTCTCCTTCATTTCGTGGTATAATTTGGCAAAACCATGCAGGAGGCGGCAGATATGGCGCTGTTTCGAAAACACGAAGGCCGGCAGGTGCTGGAGCTGCCTGTGGACGCCCTCGCCCCCAACCCCAACCAGCCCCGGAAGCACTTTTCTCAGGAAGAGCTGAATGAGCTGGCTGATTCCATCTCTCAGCTGGGTGTTATGCAGCCCCTCACGGTCCGGCGCAGGGACCGTGGTTGGGAGCTTATCGCCGGAGAGCGCCGCTGGCGGGCCGCTCAATTGGCCGGACTGTCCACTGTGCCATGCCTGGAAGTATCCGCCACAGATGAAGCCTCTTCCCTTATGGCCCTAGTTGAAAATCTTCAGCGCAAGGATCTGGATTTCTGGGAAGAGGCCTTGGCTCTGCGCCGCCTAGTGGACAATTACCAGTTATCCCAGGAAGAGGTGGCCCGGCAGGTGGGCAAGTCCCAGTCCGCCGTAGCAAATAAGCTGCGCCTGCTCAAGCTTCCTACGGATGTACTGGACAGTCTGCGCACCGCAGGCTTGTCTGAGCGGCACGCCCGGGCCCTGCTTCGCCTGGAAGGTCCGGAGCTTCAGCGGCAGGCCGCCGCCCATGTGATTCGTCATCAACTCACCGTAGCCCGGACGGAAGAATATGTCGAGCGCCTGACCCGCCCTGCCAAAAGCCGCCGTCCCTTTCCCCTTTACCGCACAAAGGATGTGCGGCTGTTTCTCAACACCATCCAGCGGGGGCTGTCCATTATGAACTCCGCCGGAGTAGCCGCTCAATGTGGCCGCCAAGAGACCGATCAGGAGATTCTGCTTACCATTCGAATTCCCAAACAGGCAGCTCCGGTATCCTCCGGACGCGCTAAAAAAAACTAATACCGCCTTTCCCCCTCTCTCCCTCCTTTTCCCCGGATGTTTCACGTGAAACACCCGGGGCTTTTTTATCCGGTGTTTCGTGGGAAGCATATCCGCCCTCTTTGCCGCTTTTGAGGATTTGACAGTTGAAATGACCAGAGGAACCAGCTATAATGTATTTTGTCCTTTTATTGTTGATTTTATGGTTCGGTCGTCTGAGACCGGGAAAAGGCGGGTACCCTATGGCTAAAACCGTTGCAATCGTCAATCAGAAGGGCGGCGTGGGCAAGACCACCACTTGTGTCAATTTGGCCGCCTCCCTCACTGCCCTGGGTTCACGGGTGCTGGTCTGCGACTTTGACCCCCAGGGCAACGCCACTTCCGGCTTTGGGGTGGATAAGAACTGCTCTCCCAATATCTATGATGTTCTCTTGGGCGCTGCAGCGGCTGAGAAGGCCGTAATCCATACCCGCTGGGCAGATGTGCTACCCTCCAACAAGTCCCTGTCCGGGGCCACGGTAGAGCTCATTGGGGTGGAGCGGCGGGAATACCGTCTGCGGGACTCCCTGGTCCAGTTGAAGGAGGGTTACGATTATGTATTCATCGACTGCCCCCCTTCCCTGGAGCTGCTCACCCTGGATGCTCTGTGCGCAGCGGACACCCTGCTGGTCCCAGTCCAGTGCGAGTACTACGCCCTGGAGGGGCTGAGCGATCTGCTGTACACCGTCCGGCTGGCCAAGCGTTCCCTGAACCCCACCCTGGAACTGGAGGGGGTGCTGCTCACCATGTACGACGGCCGCACCAACCTGTCTATGCAGGTGGCGGAAGAGGTCAAACGTCATTTTCCCGGCAAGGTGTTCGCCTCCGTCATCCCCCGGAACGTCCGCCTCAGCGAAGCTCCAAGCCATGGCAAGCCGGTGAGTGAATATGACCGCCTCTCCCGGGGGGCAGAAGCTTATGAGGCGGCGGCCAAGGAGTTCTTGACCAGAAATCAGAAGAAAAAGTAATCGTTTCACGTGAAACATCAAGACAGAAAGGAATGTGATCCTCATGCCAAAAGCCAAGGGTCTGGGCAAAGGGCTGGGCGCTCTGATGGGGGACGCCGCCCTGCAAACCCCCGAGGCTGGCTCCATTTTTCTGCCCATCTCCCAGGTAGAACCGGGCTTAAATCAGCCCCGGAAGCGTTTTGACGACGAGGCCCTTATGGATCTAGCCGACTCCATCCGGGAGCACGGCATCATCCAGCCCCTCACTGTCCGTCGGCTGTCCTCCGGCTATTACCAGATCATCGCCGGAGAGCGCCGCTGGCGGGCCGCCAAGTTGGCGGGACTGATGGAAGTACCCGCCGTCATCATCGAGGCGGATGACAAAAAGGTGTTGGAACTGGGCCTCATTGAAAACCTCCAGCGGGAGGACCTGAACCCTATGGAAGAGGCGGAGGGCTACCTGGTGCTGCTCACCGACTTTTCCATGACTCAGGAGGAGGTGGCCAAACGGATGGGAAAATCCCGTCCTGCCATTGCCAACGCCCTTCGCCTCACCTCTCTGCCCCCTGCGGTCCGGGAAATGCTGGTGGACGGCAGGCTGTCCGCCGGCCATGGCCGTGCGGTGCTCATGGTAGAGGGGGAAAAGGCCCAGACCGTCTTTGCCCAGCTCATTGTGGATCAGGGCCTGTCGGTCCGGCAGGCGGAGTCCGCGGCAAAAAAATTTACTTTGGAGCCAAAAGAAAAAAAGGAAAAGCCCGCGGATGAGAACCGCATCTATATCGCTGAAGTGGAAAAATCTCTCTCCGGTCGTCTGGGGCGGAAGGTGAGCATTACCACTGGCCGAAAAAAGGGCCGTCTGGAGCTGGAATTTTACGATGTAGATGACCTGAACGCCCTGCTGGACCTGCTGGAGACATTGCCAGTTTCCGCTGCTACGGCCAAAGGCCAGGGGGGGGCACAGCATGGCTGATCAGATCAAGGAGCAGGACCCCAAGCAGGCTACGCCGGCAGACAGTTCCTCCGACCAGACTCAGGCCGGTCCCTCCCCTTCCAGCGAACTTAAAGAAGAAGATTCGAAAAAGCACGGCCCCCGCCGCACCTCTGTCTTTCTCTATCTGGCGGTCCTGTTCGCCGCCGCCTTTACAATGTTGTTTATGGCCTATCTTATGCAGCAGCGGGCCAACGACGCGGCTATCGATTCCCTTCAGGACTCGCTGACCTCCTTTGAGTCCATCGACGAGCTGCTCAATGAAAACCAGGAGCTGCGAAGGGAAAACGAGTCCCTGGAGGATCAGGCAGCGGAATTGGAAGAGCAGCTGCACCAGGCCCAGGATTCGGCCGATTCCTGGCGGCAAAAATATGACGACCAGACCCAGCAGCAGAAGGAATCCCAAGCGGACGCCCGCACCTGGCAGGCTCTCTGGCGGATCGAATACAGCTACCGGGAGGGCGATCTGAAGGCATGCGCCGAGCAATACGCCGCGCTAAGCGCTTCCAAGGACTACGCTCCGCCGAAAGAGGGAGACATTTTCTCCCGGTTCCATGAGATTTTTGACGAGCTGGTGGAGAAAGGCTATCTGGACGAAGCCCTCCGCTCCTCCCTTTTCCCCGAACCAACAGAGGGCTGAAACCGGCTTTGTTTCACGTGAAACAAGAGAGGAGGCATCCCCTTGGCTAACCACCCCACTCCACTGGAAGAAGAGGACATCATCGAACAGACCATCCACCGGGAGCTGGCCCGGCAGAAGCTCCCCTCCGCCCGGTCCCAGGCCGTCTTTGAGCCGGAGGACTCCACGGCGGAACCGCCGGGAGACGGCCACGAAGCCCCCGCCCCGGCCGCCCGGTGGTCTGCCCGCCTCCTGCCCTGCTTCACGGTGCTGTTTGGGGCGGCGTTCTGCATCCTGTTGGTGGCCTACCTGTTCCAGTTACGACAGGATAACGCCCGGTACACCCAGCTAGAAGAAGATCTGGCCTCTATCGAGTCCATGCTCCAAACCCGTGATCCCATGGCGCAAGAGATCGGGGAACTGGAACAGGAAGTCTATATTCTGACGGAATCCAATTCCGCCCTATATGACCGACTCCAGAAAACCACGATGGAAGCCATGGCCTTCCGGATCCTGTGCTATGGAGAAATCTACCTCAATACCCGGGATTATTACAATGCCACCCTCGCCGTCATGACCATCCCCATTGCCGAGATGATCCGCTATTGGGAGGAATACGACAGCTTCCATCAGCAATACTCCACCACCGATTCGCCCGCCTTTCTCCCGCGGTATCAACATTTGCTGGATGTTTTGACCGCGAAAGACTACCTGATCATCGAGCCAGGAGAGGATGGCACACTGACGGCGTCCTACGGCGAAGCGGCCATGCGCCTTCTCGCCTCGGACAGCTCTTCTGAGGGCGGCTGACCATAGGAATGCAGCCCTCAGCCCCAACCTTACCCCTGGCCCACTGGCTGACGACGCATGGGGGCCGTTCTGTCAAATCCGACCCGCCGCGTTGGTATGCCTTCAGTCGACGGTTACCCACAGGCCTCAGATAAATCATATGAAAAATGTAGGTGAAAAACAATGCTGGACATCAAATTTATCCGGGAAAACCCGGAAGCCGTAAAGGAAAATATCAGAAAGAAATTCCAGGATGAGAAGCTCCCCCTGGTGGACCAGGTCATTGAGCTAGACCGCCGCAACCGGGACGCCATGACCGAGGCGAACAACCTCCGCTCTGCCCGGAACACCCTTAGCAAGCAGGTGGGCATGCTCATGGGCCAGGCCAAGAAGGACCCCTCCAAGCTGGCGGAGGCCGAGGCTGCCAAGGCCCAGGTGAAAGCCAACGCCGACCGCCTGGCGGAGCTGGAAAAGCAGGAGGACGAGCTGGCCAGAGAGATCCGCAGGATTATGCTGCTCATCCCCCAGATGATCGACCCCTCCGTTCCCATCGGCCCGGACGACTCCGCCAATGTGGAGGTCGAGCGGTTCGGCGAGCCGGTCACTCCCGACTTTGAGGTACCCTATCACACCGAGATTATGGAGCGGTTTGACGGCGTGGATATGGATGCCGCTGGCCGGGTGTCCGGAGCTGGCTTCTATTACCTCATGGGAGACATCGCCCGGCTCCACTCCGCCGTGCTGGCCTACGCCCGGGACTTCATGATCAACAAGGGCTTCACCTACTGCATTCCTCCCTTCATGATCCATGGCAACGTGGTGGAGGGCGTTATGAGCCAGACGGATATGGACGCCATGATGTACAAAATCGAGGGGGAGGATTTGTACCTCATCGGTACCAGCGAGCACTCCATGATCGGCAAGTTCATCGACCAGATCATCCCCGAGGCCACCCTGCCCCAGACCCTCACCTCCTACTCCCCCTGCTTCCGCAAGGAGAAGGGCGCCCACGGCATCGAGGAGCGGGGCATCTACCGCATCCACCAGTTTGAAAAGCAGGAGATGATCGTGGTCTGCAAGCCCGAAGAGTCCATGGACTGGTACGAGAAGATGTGGCGCTACTCCGTGGAGCTGTTCCGCTCCCTGGACATCCCCGTGCGCCAGCTGGAGTGCTGCTCCGGCGATCTGGCCGATCTGAAGGTAAAATCCTGCGACATCGAAGCCTGGTCCCCCCGTCAGCAAAAGTATTTTGAAGTGTGCTCCTGCTCCAACTTGGGGGATGCCCAGGCCAGACGGCTGAAGATGCGGGTTAAGGGCGAACGGGGCACCTACCTGCCCCACACCCTGAACAATACCGTGGTGGCGCCCCCCCGAATGCTCATCGCCTTCCTGGAAAACAACCTCCAGGCGGACGGCTCGGTAAAAATTCCAGAGGTGCTCTGGCCCTATATGGGCGGTACTCAGGTGCTGGTACCCAAGCACGAATAATTTCCCTTAACATGAAGCTCTTTCCCTTTCCTAGCCCAAAAATAATTTTGTCAGTAAAGAAGGGATTCCACGATGAAGAAATTTTGGAGAGAATTCAAGGAGTTCATCAATAAGGGCAATGTCCTGGGCCTGGCGGTGGGCGTTATCATCGGAGGCGCCTTTTCCACCATCACCACCTCTCTGACGAACGACATTATCATGCCCATCGTGTCCATCTTCCTGGGAGGCGTAGACTTTTCCACCATGAACCTCGCCCTGCCCACCTTCTTTCCCGTGGCAGATGAGGCCGTCCCCAACACCCTCAATTATGGCAATTTTATCTCGGCAGTCATCAACTTTCTCATCCTAGCCTTGGTCGTCTTTCTCATCGTCAAAGCAGTGAACAAAGCCATGTCTCTGACTAAAAAGAGGGAGGAAGAGACCCCTCCTCCTCCCCCGGCTCCTTCCAACGAAGAAGTGTTGCTGACAGAAATTCGTGATCTGCTAAAGGCTAATTCTGACAAATCAGAGAAATAATTTCATTTTTCTCTCCGCTACTATTTTCAAGAAAGGAAAGCTGTGCCATGAAAAAGTCCTGCAAGCTCTTATGTGCCGCCGCAGCCATCGCCGCCCTGGTCCCCTATTCCCACACCAGAGACATCGCCACTGGGGAAGCCACGTTCCAGGCTCTGCTCTGGAAACTCCGCCGGATTCCAAATGAGAATGGCGACACCCATTATGAAATTTCCCTCGGCCTTCACCTCCCTGGACGCAGAGCACAAGAACAGGATCTCTATGACGATGATGCCCTGCTGCACAGCGGCAAAGCAAAGGAATGAAAAAACACCATGGAAACACGCGATCCCAATCAGAAGCAGGAGACCTCTTCCTCTTATACCCCTGCTTCCTTTGAGAAGCGGACGGCGGCCTGGATGGGAGTGGCTTACATGGTCATGGTGCTGTTCACCATCACCTTCGCCATTTTCACCGGGGGTAAGGAGCTGCCCGGTACCTTTCCCTTATTTCTTGTGCCAGCAGCAGTAGCCGTGGCGGTGATCGCCATTTACCGCCAGCGAAAGGGGACCGCCCTGGGCGGTCTGCCCGGCACAGTGATCATTGTGCTGCTGTGCGCCGCTGCCCTGCTCCTGGGGCTGTGGCTGGGCGTCCCAGCCCTGATCCACGCCCTGCAAAACGCCTATACCTAAGGAGCGCGCCATGATGAAAGAACTCATCCGCTCTGGTCTGGAGCAGCTGGGGCTGACCCCCTCAATACCCGCCCAAGCGCCGGAACAGTTGGCCCAATATGGCCAGGCCCTTATCGAAAAAAACCAGGTGATGAATCTCACCGCCATCACTGAGCCCCGGGATGTGGCCACCCTCCATATGCTGGACTGCGCCCCTTTGCTGGCGTGTGGCCAGTTTTCCGGAAGGACCCTTATTGACGTGGGAACTGGAGCGGGCTTTCCCGGCCTGGCGCTGAAAATTCTGGTTCCCTCCCTGGAGGTCACGCTGCTGGACAGCCTGCAAAAGCGGCTGGACTGGCTGGATGAGACAGCGGATAGCCTGGGGCTGGAGGGCGTGCACACCCTCCACGCCCGGGCGGAAGAGGCCGGCCGCGCCCCCGCACTCCGGGAAGCCTTTGACTTTGCCGCCGCACGGGCGGTGGCCGATCTGCGACTGCTGTGTGAGCTGTGCCTGCCCTTTGTCAAGGTTGGGGGGCGCTTCCTGGCCATGAAAAGTGTGGACTGCGGCCGGGAGCTGGACACCGCTCTTCCCGCCATCCAGGCACTGGGCGGCCAAGCGGCGGGCTGCTATGATTACACCATCCCCCACACCCAGGTGACCCACCGGGTGGTGGTGGTGGACAAGGTATCCCCCACTCCGTCCGCCTATCCCCGACGGTGGGCAAAGATTCAGAAGTCGCCCCTTTGACGGGAAAAGCCCGTTTTCATGCCAAGTGGCGCCGTCGGCAGAGGTTTTCCAGATTTTTTGGATAATCTGGCCAAAATTATATTGCTATCTTTGGTAATTCGTGATATCATTTTCATACTGGGAGGAAATGAGCCTATGGGTACCGTCATCATGGTCACGTCCGGCAAGGGAGGAACGGGGAAAACGTCCTTAACCGCCGGCGTGTCCTCCTGCCTGGCCGCCCTGGGTCGGCGGGTACTGTGCGTGGACTTGGACATCGGCCTGCGCAACTTGGACATTGCCCTGGGGCTGGACGACCGAGCGGTGATGGACTTCACCGACGTCATGGAGCTACGTTGTCCCCTGCTCACCGCCGCCACGGAGCACCCTCGCATCCACGGGCTCTACCTGCTCACCGCCCCGTTAGTCCTGCCTGAGCCGGACATCCAGAGTTTTCGCCAGCTGATGGCGGAAGCCCGGGAGTATTTTGACTATATCTTTATGGACTCTCCTGCCGGGTTGGGTGATGGGTTCCAACTGGCCATGGCCGCCGCGGACCGGGTCATTGTGGTGTCCGCCACCGACCCCGCCGCCCTCCGGGACGCCCAGCGGACGGTGGCGGAGCTGCTGCCCCAGGTCAGCGAAATCCATCTGGTCATGAACCGGGTGCAGCCCAAACTCATTCGCAAACTGCGCACCTCCATTGATGAGGCGATGGATACCGCCGGCCTGCCGCTGCTGGGCATCGTACCAGAGGACAAACAGGTGATGCTGGCCGCTGGGCAGGGCCTTCCTCTGGTCCTTTACGCCCACAAAGACGCCGCCAGAGCCTATTTGAATATCGCCAAGCGGCTGATGGGAGCCAAAGTCCCTTTGCTGCGCATCCATTGACCGTCCATCGGTCAGAAAGGAAGGATTCCCGTGAATATTGCCCTGATGAGCCATGACAACAAAAAGGAGCTGATGGTGCAGTTCTGCATTGCCTACTGCGGTATCCTCTCCAAACACACCGTCTGCGCCACCAACCGCACTGGCAAGCTGGTGGCGGAGGCCACCGGACTTCCAGTACAGCTGTTTTTGTCCCATGCCCACGGCGGTAGCCAGCAGATTGGGGCACGTATCTCCTACAATGAGATCGACATGGTTATTTTCTTCAATGATCCCCACTCCACGGAACTGGATGACGACCTGAGCTATATTGTCAAGCTGTGCGATCAGCACAATGTCCCCATTGCCACCAATGCGGCCAGTGCGGAAATGCTGATCCATGGCCTGGCCCGGGGCGACTTGGACTGGCGGGATATCGTCAATCCCAAAAAGGCCCCGCTGAAAGTCTGAACAGTCTTCAGCTTTCATCCGCGAAGAAGCTGGATGAGTACCGCCCACACCGCTGGACAGAGAGAGTACAAACGCGCGAAGATAGACACACAAAGGGAGCGTTCTAAACCGGGAATTGCAGGGCAATTCTCTTTGGAACGCGGCCCGGCCATGTGCCCAATTCGAGCGCGACAACTGCTGAGAGTACTCACAGCAAAGAGGACGGGAAAGACGCCGGTGGAGCGGGCCCGGAGACGGGTGCGGTTCCCTTCCCGCAGCAGAAGGTAAAGGGCGGAGCATATTATGTCCCGCTGAAAATGGGTGGCACCACGAAGTGTTGCGTCGGCAATGCTCTCGTCCCATGGAACCGATGAGGCTCATGGGGGGAGAGCATTTTTCATTTTGACGCCTTTGCCCGGTAGAATTCCCTCCAAAAATGGAATATATAGAGATTATATTACAAGGAGTTATGAAAATGGCAAGACAAAAACCCCGTACCCTGTCTGGCTTTATGGAACTGCTGCCAGAGAAACAGGTACAGTTTGACCGTATGATGGAGCTGCTGCGCCGCTCCTATTCCCTCTACGGTTTCACCCCGCTGGACACTCCCATCATTGAAGCCAGCGAGGTGTTGCTGGCCAAAGCCGGAGGAGAGACAGAAAAGCAGATCTACCGCTTCACCAAGGGAGATACCGACCTGTCCCTCCGCTTTGACCTAACCGTCCCTCTGGCCAAATATGTGGCCCTTCACTATGCCGAGCTGTCCTTCCCCTTCCGCCGCTTCCAGATCGGCAAGGTCTACCGGGGAGAGCGGGCGCAGCGGGGCCGGTTTCGGGAGTTCTATCAGGCAGACATCGACGTAATCGGCGACGGCAGGCTGGATATTACAAACGAAGCGGAGATTCCCGCCATTATCTACAACACCTTCACCGCCCTTGGCCTGCGCCGCTTCCAGATCCGGGTCAACAATCGGAAAATTTTGAACGGCTTTTACGCCATGCTGGGCCTGACGAACAAGGCCCCCGACATCATGCGCACGGTGGACAAGCTGGACAAAATCGGTCCGAACAAGGTGAAGGAGCTGCTGCTGGCGGAGGACATCGGCCTGACCGGAGAGGCGGCGGACGAGATCCTCAAGTTCATCGCCATCCAGGGGGACAACGGCCAGGTGCTGACCGCCCTGGAGGACTATCGGGGCCGAAACGAGCGATTCGACCAGGGGCTGGACGAGCTGACCACCGTGGTGAAATACCTGGCCGCTTTCGGGGTCCCGGAGGACCACTTCGCCGTGGATCTGACCATCGCCCGGGGCCTGGACTACTACACCGGCACTGTGTATGAGACAACTATGCTGGACCACCCGGAGATCGGTTCCATCTGTTCCGGCGGCCGATATGATAACCTTGCGGAATATTATACAGATAAACAACTCCCTGGCGTTGGAATTTCCATTGGCCTGACCAGATTGTTCTATGTACTCAGTGAACAGGGCATGCTGAATGGAGACATGAACACCGCCCCCACCGACGTACTCATCCTCCCTATGACCGATGACCTCTCCCCCGCCATCTCCTTTGCCTCCCGGCTGCGCCAGGCGGGGATCCGCACCCAGCTGTACACCGAACAGAAGAAGTTCAAGCAGAAAATGAGTTACGCCGACAAGCTGGGGGTACCCTATGTGGTGTTTCTCGGCGAGGATGAAGTCCGTCTGGGGGCCGTCTCCGTCAAGGACATGATCAGCGGGGAACAAAACACGCTTCCCCTGGACCAAGCCGTGGTCCATATGAAAAACGATTTGGCCGTTCGGGCTGCCCTGCTGCCTATCCGGGAGCCGGATCGGGACTGACCGCTTTCCCAAACCCGCCCGCGCAACCTGCCGGCCATCATGTTCCACAGGAGGGCCGATGTCATGACCAAGAGAAAATATGTCGTTCTCATTGTCATCCTCGTGCTCGCCCTCGCCCTGACCGCCTTTTGCCTGTGGTATACCCGGCCCATGACCTTTGACCATCTTTCTCCGGAGGTGGACCTGCCAGCCTGTCAGGAGATCAGGGTTGATGCAACCTATCACAACGCTTCCCATGACCGGGACGAATATGAACTGACCATCTCCCCGGATGATCCTGCCTTTGACCAGCTGCTGTCCCTTCTGGAACACCAGACCTACCGCCGTTCCCTGCGGAACCTTCTACCCCAGACTAGCCGGACCGTCTCCCTGCAGCCGGGGGATTTCCAGTGGCACATTATCCTGGAATACGAAGAGGCTGTGCTTTTTCCAGACGGGACCTGGGGAAAAGGAGCGCTTCTGCAATTCCATAGCTTCTATGATGGAACCCTCGACGTCTCCTTTGCCGGAAATCATTGGCAGGCCGTTGTACCAAAACAGGAGCAATGGTTGTCTGATCTCATGCAGCTCATTCTGGACGCATGAGTGTCTCCCGGTTTTACAAAACAATCCGTATTTTATAAAAATAACAATACTATTTGGAGTTGATTATTATGGTTCAATCCCGTACCCACACCTGCGGTGAGCTGCGCATGGAGCATGTGGGCCAGACCGTCACCCTGGCCGGCTTCCTGGAAAACGTCCGGGAAGTGGGGCAGAATTTTGCCTTTGTGGTCCTGCGGGACTTCTACGGCGTCACCCAGGTGGTCATCGAGACCGAGGAGATGATGGCCGCCGTCAAGGGACTCAACAAGGAGTCCACCATCCAGGTCACCGGCCTGGTACGGGAGCGGGACAGCAAAAATCCCAAGCTGCCCACCGGCGACATCGAGGTGGTACCCACCGAAATCAAAGTGCTGGGCCGCTGCCGCCACAACGAGTTGCCCTTCCCCATCAACCGCAGCCGGGAGGCGGACGAAACCCAGCGGCTGAAATACCGCTACCTGGACCTGCGCAACCCCGAGGTGAAAAACAACATCATCCTGCGCTGCAACGTGGTGGCCGCCCTGCGCACAGCCATGCTGGGCGAAGGATTTTTGGAAATCACCACCCCTATCCTCACCGCCTCCTCCCCCGAGGGCGCCCGGGACTACCTGGTGCCCAGCCGGAAGCACCCGGGCAAGTTCTATGCTCTGCCCCAGGCGCCTCAGCAGTTCAAGCAGCTGCTGATGGTCTCTGGCTTTGACCGCTATTTCCAGATTGCCCCCTGTTTCCGGGACGAGGACGCCCGGGGCGACCGCTCCCCCGGCGAGTTCTACCAGCTGGACATGGAGATGGCCTTCGCCAATCAGGAGGACGTATTCGCCGTTCTGGAACGGGTGCTGCCCCCCATCTTCGCCAAATATGGCACCTACAACGTAGCCTCCACCGCCCCCTTCGTCCGCATCCCCTATCTGGAGGCCATGGACACCTACGGCTCGGACAAGCCCGACCTGCGCATCGACCTGAAGCTCCAGGACGCCACCCAGCTGCTCTCTGGCTGCGGCTTCGGTCCCTTTGAGGGCAACACCGTCAAGGCCGTCGTGGTCACGGACTTCACCGGCACCCGCAAGCAGATCGACGGGCTGTGCAGCGAGGTGGAGGTGCAGTCCGGCGAAAAGGCCTACTGGTTCCGCTACGATGAGAACGGGGACATCGTGGGCGGCATCTCCAAGTTCGTCCAGCCCATCAAGGACCAGGTGGTGTCCGCCCTGGGGCTGACAAAGGGCTGCTTCGTGGGTCTCACCGCCGGAAAGCTGCTCACCGCTCAAAAGACCGCCGGCGTCCTGCGCAGCAAGCTGGGCGCGTTCTGCCCCAACCATATGGACAAGGAGCGGTATGAGTTCTGCTGGATTGTGGACTTCCCCATGTACGAAATCGGCGAAGAATCCGGCCAGCTGGAATTCTGTCACAATCCCTTCTCCATGCCCAACGGCGGCCTGGAAATTCTGAAAAAAGCGGCGGCGGGAGAGGTAGATCCCCTGACCATCACCGCCTATCAGTATGACCTGGTGTGCAACGGCGTGGAGCTTTCTTCCGGCGCGGTGCGCAACCACGACCCGGAAATCATGATCGAGGCCTTCCAGCTGGTGCGGCTGGGGGAGGACGACGTAAAGGCCAAGTTCCCCGCCATGTACAACGCCTTCACTTACGGCGCGCCCCCCCATGCGGGCATCGCCCCTGGTGTAGACCGTATGGTGATGCTGCTGGCCGGAGAGGACTCCATCCGGGAGATCATCCCCTTCCCCATGAACAAGAACGCCCAGGACGTGATGATGGGCGCGCCTTCCTTTGTGGACCCCAAACAGCTGGAGGAGCTGAACATCGCCTGCACGGCCCAAGAGGAGGAGTGACTTTTTCCCTCCCTGCAATGCAGGTCAAAGAGCAAAAGGGCCTCGTGGAACGAATATCGCGTTCCACGAGGCCCTTTCCCTCTCCTATCCGTGTTCCACAATGGCCCGGATGGCCGCCTCCACGGCCCGGACGGACAAATCCAGTGCCATGCTGGGCTGGCCGGGCTTGGCCACCACCTGCTCCGGCAGCCAGGGGATGTGGATAAACCCATTTCGCGTCCCGGGAAAACTGCATTCCAGAAAATGTCGGACATGATACAGCACATGGTTGCACACAAAAGTCCCGGCGGACAGAGAAACCTGGGCGGGCACCCCCGCCCTTTGGATAAACTCCACCATGGCGTTCACCGGCAGGTTAGTGAGATAACCGTCTGGGCCGCCGGGCACCACCGCCTCGTCCGCCGGCTGGTTGCCGGCGTTGTCCGGGATGCGGTAGTCGTCCAGGTTCACGGCAAAGCGCTCCACGCTCACCGCCGCCCTTCCTCCGGCCTGGCCAATGGACAGCACCACATCCGGGCGGTGGGCCTCCACCGCCCGCTCCACCCGTTCCGGGGCCTCAAACCGCGTCGTAGGCAGAATGAGCTTGATTATTTCCGCCCCGGCGACAGCGCCAGGCAGCGCCTCCACCACCTCGGCAGAGGGGTTGCGCGCCTCGCCTCCAAAGGGTTCAAACCCCGTGACCAGAAACTTCATATCCTTCTCTCCTCTTTGATTTTCTGCCACTCTCCCACTGCCAACTCATCACAGCGGTTGTTGTAGGGGTTGCTGGCATGTCCCTTCACCCAGTGGAGCTTGACTTGGTGTCTGTCACACAGCTCCAGCAGCCTCTCCCATAAATCCGGGTTTAAGGCGGGCTTCTTGTCCCCCTTGACCCAGCCCCGGGCCCTCCAGCCCTTGGCCCAGCCCTTTTCCAGCGCGTCGATGACGTATTTGGAGTCGGAGTAAAGCTCTACCGCGCATGGCTCATTGAGGGCCTCCAGTCCCCGGATGACGGCGGTAAGCTCCATGCGGTTGTTGGTGGTGGACGGCTCACCGCCGCTCAGCTCCTTTTTATGGGGACCATACATCAGAATGGCTCCCCACCCGCCGGGGCCGGGATTGCCGGAGCAGGCCCCGTCGGTGTATAGCGTTACTGTTTTCATAGACGCGTCTTTCCTTTTTCAAGTCATATTCAGCCTGGCACAGGCTGTCTTCCCGTCACTCTTTCCGGTCGGATAACTGGGATATAGCCAGACAGGCAAGACCGATACCCAGCATCCCCAGGGCGGCTCCGGTACCGATCTGGTTTAGGACGGACAACACCGCCACGGCAACGCCCATCGCCACCGCCACTCCTTTCAGCGCCAGATCCACGATGTCTCCCACCTTCTCTCCGAGGGTGAAGGAAGTCTTTCCCACCTTTCCCTGCATCAACTCATCCACAGAGACCTCCAAGATCTCCGCCAGCCTAGGCAGGGAAGTGACGTCGGGGAAGGACAGATCCCGTTCCCACTTGGACACCGCCTTGTCAGTCACTCCCATCTGTTCTGCAAGTTCCAGCTGAGTCATTCCCTTTTCTTTGCGCAGGACGGCAAGCATGGCACCAAAGGTCTGTTTTTTCATAGGTCCAACACTCCTTTTGTTTGATGCCTGCATCCTATCATCCCTTTTGCAAAAAACTCAACCGACCGGCAGTTTCCTTCGGTCGACCTCCAGTTTACCTCCAGGTGAGGTCAGTCGAGTCGCTTTTTCAAAGCTTCAGGATGGAATGAGCGCGAAATGCCTTCGCGCTCATTCCTTTTTATTTAGTTTTCCGCAGGTTCCACGGAATTTTCCACAGGCTCCTCCCCAGCAGTGGATACATCCTCCGGCTCCTTTTCCGCCAGAGCCAGGGCAATGACCTGGTCTCCTTCCTCCTTCAGACGCATGACGATGACCCCCTGGGTAGCCCGCCCGGCCAGGCGGATGGAGTCCACATCCGTGCGGATCAGGGTGCCGGACTGGGTGACCAGCAACAGGTCCTCCGTGCCGTCCACCACCTTGATTCCCACTACCTTTCCGGTCTTTTCGGTAACGGCGTAGTTCTTGATGCCAATGCCGCCCCGGTTGGTGATACGGTAATCCTCCACCGGGGTGCGCTTGCCGTAGCCGTTTTCCGTGATGGTGAGCACCGCCTTGCCCGCTGTGGCCCGGGCGCCGCCCACCACATAGTCGCCCTCTCTCAATCGGATGCCCCGCACACCCATGGAGGTGCGGCCGGTGGGCCGCACGTCGCTCTCAGCAAAGCAGACCGCCATACCGTCGTGGGTGGCAATGAGGATATTCTTGGCGCCGTCCGTCTCCCGGACCACCATCAGCTCGTCCCCATCCTCCAGAGTGATGACCCGCAGGCCGTTGTTCCGGAGGTTTTTCAGAGTGGTCACCGGCAGACGCTTCACCGTGCCATTGCGGGTAATCATCACCAGGTAGCGGTCCTCACTGGTGATGTCCCGGGTATGGATCATGGCGGAAATCTTTTCATCTCCGTCCACCTGGAGCACATTGACAATGTTGGTGCCCCGGGCGGTGCGGCCCGCTTCGGGGATTTGATACCCCTTTTTGCGGAATACCCGGCCCTTGTCGGTAAAGAACAGAATATAATCATGGGTGGAGGCGGTGAATACCGTGTTTACATAGTCCTCCTCCCGGGTGGACATGGACTTCTTGCCCATACCGCCCTTGCCCTGGGCGGCATACTCGCTGGCGCTGGTGCGCTTGATATAGCCGTTGGCCGTCATGGTGAACACACACTGTTCCTCAGCGATCAGGTCCTCAATGTCCAGGTCATCCTCGGCAAAGCCGATTTCCGTGCGCCGCTGGTCGCCGTACTTGTCCCGGATCTCCGTCAGCTCGTCCTTGAGCACGCCCCGGAGCATGATCTCGTCGCTGAGCAGGCGCTCAAAATAGGCAATGCGCTCCTGAAGCTCGTCGAACTCCGCCTGGAGCTTCTCCCGGTCCAGGCCCTGAAGAGCCTTGAGGCGCATATCCAAGATAGCCTGGGCCTGGACATCATCCAGCCCAAAGCGGGCCATCAGCCGCTCCTTGGCGTCGTCATAGCTCTGACGGATGATGCGGATGACCTCGTCAATGTTGTCCTGAGCAATGAGCAGGCCCTCCAACAAATGGGCCCGCTCCTTGGCCTTCTGCAAGTCGTAGCGGGTACGCCGGGTAATGATCTCCTCCTGGAAGGAGATGTACTCGTCCAGCATCTGCCGCAGGGAGAGGGTCCGGGGATGGCGGTGGCCGTTGACATTCACCAGAGCCAGCATGACCACGGCAAAGGTGGTCTGCATCTGGGTCTGGGCGAACAGGCGGTTCAGGGTCACCTGGGGGTTGGCGTCCTTTTTCAGCTCGATGACGATACGCATGCCCTTCTTGCCGTCGGACTCGTCCCGCAGGCCGGAGATGCCGTCCAGGCGCTTGTCCTTCACCTGGTCGGCAATGTTCTCCACCAGCCGGGCTTTGTTTACCTGGTAAGGCAGCTCAGTAACAATGATGCGGGTGCGGCCGCTGCCGAACTCCTCCATCTCCGTCCTGGCCCGGACCCGGATATGACCCTTTCCGGTGGCATAGGCCGCCCGGATACCAGACCGGCCCATAATGATGCCCCGGGTGGGGAAGTCAGGGCCTTTGATATGCTCCATCAGGTCGTCCAGGGTGGCGTTGGGGTTGTCCAGCACACAGATGCACGCGTCGATAACCTCCCGCAGATTGTGGGGCGGGATGTTGGTGGTCATACCTACTGCGATGCCAGAGGAACCGTTCACCAGCAGATTGGGAAAGCGGGAGGGGACCACCTGAGGCTCCTTCAAGGACTCGTCAAAGTTGGGATCCCAGTCTACGGTGTCCTTGTCGATGTCCCGCATCAGCTCGTTGCAGATTTTGGACATACGCGCCTCCGTGTAACGGTAGGCGGCCGGGGGGTCGCCGTCCACGGAGCCGAAGTTGCCGTGGCCGTCCACCAGGGGATAGCGCATGGAGAAGTCCTGGGCCAGGCGGACCAGGGCGTCATACACCGACTGGTCCCCGTGGGGGTGGTACTTGCCCAGCACGTCGCCCACGCAGGTGGCGGATTTTTTGAAGGGCTTATCGCTGGTCAGCCCCGTCTCATACATGGAGTAGAGGATGCGCCGGTGAACGGGCTTCAAGCCGTCCCGTACATCGGGCAAAGCCCGGCCCACGATGACGGACATGGCGTACTCAATATACGCGTTTTCCATCTCGTGTTCCAGGTTAATATCCACGATTTTCTGGTCAGGAAAGGAAATATCCTGATTCAGGTGTTCATCTTTTGCCATGATTTGAGGTTCCTCCTCATCATTCGGCGTTGGGAGCAGCCGCACTCCCTTCGGCCTGTTTCTCGATATCAGGTTTGCAAGTCTTGCTGGCTTCCGTGCTTCTCGCTGTCATCTTTCGCCTTATCCGTGACAGCTCAGCGCTTCTCAGTAATCCAGATTCAGCGCCTTGGCAGCGTTCTGCTCGATATACTCCCGCCGGGGTTCTACTTTTTCTCCCATGAGCAGTGTAAAAATCTCGTCCGCCTTCACCGCGTCCTCCAAAGTAATCCGTTTGAGGGTTCTGGTTTCCGGGTTCATGGTGGTATCCCACAGCTCATGGGCGTCCATCTCGCCCAGGCCCTTGAAGCGGCTGATATCCACCTTGGCGTTGGGGTTGTCTCCCCGCATCTCGGCGGAGATGGCGTCCCGTTCCTCATCAGAAAAAGCCACCCGGGTATTCTTGCCCCGGACCAGCTTATACAGCGGGGGAACCGCGGCATATACATAGCCCCGATCGATGAGTGGGCGCATAAACCGGAAAAAGAAGGTCAGCAGCAAGGTCCGAATATGGGCGCCGTCCACATCGGCATCCGCCATGATGATGACTTTGTGATACCGCAGCTTGTTCTCGTCAAACTCATCCCCCAGCCCGGCGCCCAAGGCGGTGATCACCGGGGTGAGCTTATCGTTGCCGTACACCTTGTCCGCCCGGGCCTTTTCCACATTGAGCATTTTACCCCACAGAGGGAGGATCGCCTGGTATCGGGAGTCCCGGCCCTGCTTGGCCGAGCCGCCTGCGGAATCGCCCTCGACGATGTAAATTTCCGTCAGCGCCGGATCCCGCTCATTGCAATCAGATAGTTTGCCGGGAAGGGTAGCCCCTTCCAGGGCGTTTTTCCGGCGGATATTCTCCCTGGCCCGGCGGGCGGCCTCCCGGGCGCGGCTGGCCATCATAGCCTTTTCCAGAATAGCTTTGCCTACATTCGGATTTTCTTCTAAGAACTGCTCCAGCTTATCGGACACCACATTGTTTACCAGGGTACGAATCTCACTGTTGCCCAGCTTGGCCTTGGTCTGACCCTCGAACTGGGCCTCAGTAAGCTTCACCGAAATGACACAGGTCAGCCCCTCCCGGCAGTCCTCACCGGACACCTTTTCCTCTCCTTTCAAAAGGTTGGCCTTTTTGCCATAGGCGTTGAGCACGTTGGTGAGCGCCCGCTTGAAGCCCTCCTCATGCATACCTCCCTCTGGAGTATGAACATTGTTTGCAAAGGAGACGATAATCTCGTTATAGCTGTCGTTATATTGAAGGGCAATCTCTGCCATGGAATCATCCCTGGACCCCGACATATAGATGACGTTTTCGTGGAGAGGGCTCTTATTCTTGTTGATGAAGGTGACAAACTCCCGAATGCCCCCCTCATAGTGCATGGACTCCTCCCGCTCCTGTCCAGCCCGGCGGTCCGCCATCAGGATGCGCACCCCGGCATTGAGGAAAGCCTGCTCCCGCATACGCTTATGGAGGGTATCATAGTCGTATACCGTGTCCTCGAACATCTCCGGATCAGGCTTAAATACCACTTCAGTACCAGTGTGATCCGTCTGGCCGATTACCTTCATCTCTTGGGTAATTGCTCCCCGGGAAAACTTCATTTCATAGATCTGACCGTTTTTGTGCACCCGCACCTCCAGCCACTGGGAAAGGGCATTGACCACAGACGCGCCCACCCCATGAAGACCGCCGGATACCTTATATCCGCCGCCGCCAAACTTTCCTCCGGCGTGAAGCACGGTATACACCACCTCCAGAGCGGGCCGTCCGGTCTGCTGCTGGATGTCCACCGGAATGCCCCGGCCATTGTCCGTGACCCGAATCACATCCCCGTCCAAAATCTCCACGGTGATGTGGTCGCAGTAGCCCGCCAGGGCCTCATCAATGGCGTTATCCACGATCTCATACACCAGATGATGGAGACCAGAGGACGAGGTGGATCCGATATACATGCCCGGACGCTTCCGGACCGCTTCCAGCCCTTCCAGCACCTGGATTTCCGAAGCATTGTATTCATGCTCCACCATGGTGGGATTGTGCTGTTCCATTTGTTCAGACATAGCTTGTTTCCTCCGCTCAATGAACTCAAAACCCCGGTTTCCGGCAGCCCGCCTGCCAGGTGGACTGCCGGAAACCGGACTTTCAGCCGAATTCGATCCCAGCGCTCATCACCTGCTGCAAGATCCTTTCAGCCGCATTTGACATACTTCTTAAAAAGATAAGTTCCTACTGTTTCTTACCAATCTTCCCCGCAGGACTGCTCTTCTCCGCCGTCAAGCCCGCCGTTCTCCCCGTCCAGCAGCTCGGTAGCCCTCATCCGGCGTGCGTCCTTTGCCTGCTCCACCTTTTCATAAATCAGCTCTTTCACCGCTTTCGGGTCCCGGACATTTTGTAGATCCAAATGGGGCGTGGTCTTGTCTGATGAGTAGATACAGACGGTGCCCACCCGGAAGATCCGCTGCCACAGAGAACGGGTCAGTTCCAGATCCCTCACCCGATAGAGCAGCACCTCCTCTTCCTTTAGGTTCAAAAACCCCTTTTCCCGAAAAATGCGGTTTTCACTCAGCCGGTAGCTTGTAAAGC
>ENA-UONU01000863-UONU01000863.1-human-gut-metagenome-genome-assembly--contig:-CS51-NODE-863-length-26968-cov-5.846654_pt1 | contig 26968 bp, 34 predicted proteins | sample MGYA00242462_ERZ724009 | MGnify/ENA metagenome assembly ERZ724009 | reverse complement strand
TCAGGAGATAATATTAATCTAAAAAAAGCAAAAACATGGTATCTCTGTATGAAATTTAGAGGCCATAAAGGTTCTGATATACAACTATTGAGAAAATTTTCAAGAATGGTTAATGGATCTTATACGAACGAACCGGGTAGGTGAGGAATCAATAAATTTTATTAATTATTCTTACGATAGAGTTACCCTTGCACGTTTGAATAAACTTGAACCTTGACTTTCAGCCGCTTTCATGCTTTGGTGACTTCGGAGCCTAGAAACTCCTCTTGGAAGGCCGCCATTGCCTGAAAGTGGCTCTTTTTATGCCCTGTCAAGGCTGTTTTCAGTCTTGGAAGAGGTATATTCTGATACGGTCGATTCAGGCCGGGAGTGGGCTAATAGAATACCCGAAAGGGGAATATGCCCGCCGTTCCAAGACGGTTTCTAGCTCCCGGCCTTTTCTATTGGAGAAAGGGCTATAGAAAAATCTTGGAGGTTTGCCATGTCACAGGCCCTTTGCTTTAACGAGTTTACATTTTCTCCCGTCCAGCACAGCGAACAACCTTGGATACCCGCCCGCCAACTCGCTAACGCGTTGGGATATAAGGACGAACGTTCTGTGCATAAGATTTATGAACGGAACAAGGAAGAATTTTCTTCAATGATGTCAGTGGTGGTCAATTTGACCACGGGGGTAGCTCAACTCCCCACCCGCATTTTCTCCCTGCGCGGCTGCCACCTCCTTGCCATGTTCGCCCGTACACCCGTGGCCAAGGCCTTCCGTAGGTGGTGCCTCGACGTCATTGAGCAATACGGCGACCGGGTGCCCGTTGAGCGCCCCGTGGACCTTTCCGATTCCGTCATCACCCCCGGCCAGCAGGCCCAGCTTCACGCCCTCGTGGACGCCAAGGCGGGCATGATGCCCAAGGCGGAACGCGCCCGCGCCTACGCGCAGATATGGACCCGCTTCAACCGCCATTTCCAGGTCGCTCGCTACCAACAACTTCCCGCTTCCCGGATGGTCGAGGCCATAGACTATCTCGTCGACCTGCGTCTCGATGAACTGCGGGAGGCGATGCCTGCTCTGCCCGCAGCTCCGCGCTTCGACGAAGCCGCCATGCTGGAACTCGCCGCCGAAATCCGCGAGGCCCAACAGCAATACTACCGTACCTTCGGGCGCCTGTGCAGCAGGCTGATCACCATGAGCATTCCCGTCTTCACAGCACTGGAAAGCCGCGTCTACAAGCAAGCTCCCGACCGTCCTTTCTCCGGCGTTCGCATCGGAGCGCAGTGGGAACGGTACTTCACCGAGCGCATGACCGCCGCCCTGCACTCCCTTGACGACAGATTGCCGGACGAAAAGAACCCGGCAATGCTCCTGCTGGAATACGCCCGCGCCATGAGCGCACGCTGATTCCCATTGGCATTGGGAACATGATCCTGTATCCTGGACCCAACGGAGGGAATCCCCCATGTTGCTGTTTGATGACGGAAAGAAACTTGAGAAGGCTGTGGGCGAGGAAGCCGCGAAAACCATCGTGGAAGTGCTGGAACGCTTTGACGAGAGCCAAAGGAGCGCCAGCGCCTCCAAGGGCGACTTGCGGGAAACAGAATTGCGCCTGATGAAGGAAATCGACGGCGTCCGTCTCGAAATCCAGAAGGCCAAAGCCGAAACCATCAAATGGGTAGCGGGTATCATCACCGCCCAGACAGTGGCGATCATCGCCGCAATCATTGCCTTGATGAAATAACCCGACCATGAGCTTACGGGAAAACGAAGCCCACGGCTTTAAGCGAGAGAGGATTCAATCCATTAGATAACTGCCTATGAAAGCGAATGATTTTGATGAATACTTTGATGATGGCGGCAGTGTGATGCCCTTTGCCGACATGTCCAAAGCGGAACGGCCCAACGTGAAGACCAAACGCGTCAATGTGGACTTCCCCGCATGGATGGTCGAGGCATTGGACAAGGAAGCCGCACACCTTGGCGTAAGCCGTCAGGCCCTCGTGAAGGTCTGGATCGCCAACTGCCTGACGCATACCGCCCATACAGCCCCTAGGGTGTGAGGGCTCACTTACAAAAACAGGGCCGGGAACCGTGAGGAACCCGGCCCTTGTTTTCTCCTCCTTTTCTCTATGCAGTTGTCAAAGAACTAACGTATTATCGCTGAACAAGACGGTCTGGGAATCTTCCTGTCTTGCGCCAAATTGTTTTCTCTTCATCAGTCATCTGTGCAAACCGTGTATCATGTTTTGTCGGAAGTTTTGGAGCTGTCCCGCTCCGGCCCGTTTCAATCCAACGTTGGACTGAGGTTTTTTGTCGCCGCCCAAGCTCTTGGGCGGTAGCTTTGTCGATCTCAATAGGATGCTTTCCCGGAAGAATCAGGTAATATTTATCACCAACCTTTTGGATATCAGCTTCATCCGGCGCAACGGGCAAATCCATCGTGGCATTTGCAGAGCCAGCGACATTCGGCATCGCCCCACTAAGGCGCGCTTTCGGGGCGTATTGCTTTTCCTGATCTTCATGGAGCTTCTTCGCGTACCGCGTCGCTGCATCTGGAGATACAAACACTCCAAAATGCTTTCCAGACTTCTTAAAAAGATCGATGGCCTCACGTTCCGTCAATATCTTACCATCGTCGCTTACTGTAGGAATGAGGTATTCTTTACCATCAAGGCCAACGGAAATAGTTCTCACTGTACTGAAGCTTCCGTCAGGATTATGAACGACGGGGCGATTATTCAAATCTATGTTCCCCGGCTCAATCAAGCCGTCCTTAGTGGGTACAGCGGGATCTCCAAACATCCCCCCACCGAGACGCGCAGGCTGTTCAGTGGAGGTTTTTCCCTGAGAGGGTATACTCCCGCCATTGCCAGCAGGGGGCACGGAGGGCTTACCGCCTTTATACTCCAACCCACGAGAGAGAATGATATTTCCAACATCTCCCCCCTGTCCCGGAGCCGACTGCCCCGTGTATCGCTTCACGAAATCTTGTTGATGCTCGGCCCGTGCCTCTCCAACCTCTGCGGGTGACATGGCCCTCAGCTTGGGTTTTCCTTCGTCGTCAACAGCGATGCTTCCGTCTTTGTTGTATTCCGGCTTGTAGAAGACACCGTTTTTCTCAGCATACCCCGCTGCGGCCATCCATTGATTGAAATCGGCGTCCATTGTCTTTTTGAAACCCTTTCGGTTGATGCCGGGCATTCCCGGAATCAGCCCATCGCCTTTTTCGTACTCGAACCGCTCACGGTTGAGGTTGTGCGTTGCCCATCCCTGTGAGACGCGCTGTCCTTCATAGCCGAGGCGTACCTTGTCGTTCGCCATGTCCGCCCGGCCCTTTTCCATGTCAAACAGCCCCTTCATGGTCTGAAGGTCTTTCGGGAATACGCCTGCCTGTTGCAGTTCCTCGTTCGTCATGAACTTGGAGGTTTTGTTTGCCGTGTCCGTCACGATGTACCCAGAACGAAAGCCGTTCGCCGTCATCATCTTGCGCGGCACGAACACGGTTTTACCGTCGTTGTCGTACAGCCATTTGCTCGGATCTTTCAGGTAGTCCTCGTTCTGGCGCATCGTCGCCAGAGAATACTGGAAGGCAAGTTGGCTGAACCGTTTCGGATCTTTGGCAAGCCCGCCGTAAAGGTTGCTCAACTCCTCAGACGTGAAACTCTGTCCTGTGGCCTCCGGCCCGAATCGTCCGGCGTACATCACTTCATGGCGTTTCGTCTCAGGGTTATACTGCGTCTGATAGGGCAACCCGAGTTTGTCCGAGGCCCGATCCAATATGGAGGGATCCCCACTCTGCTTGAAAGCCTGCGGTGCATAGGTTGTTGTCTCGAACATACGCATGATTGCCTGATCGTGATTCTTCCAAGCTTTTTGCAATCCCTCCTGCGAGGAATTGTACTGCGTCGTATACTCGCCGAGCGCCCGTAACCCCACGGGGTCGGAAAACAGCGTCGGGTCGATTCCGTCTATCGAGCCTCCCGCCTGCGTCACCGCGTCGCCGATCTGTTTCAGTCGGTCATTGATCTGTATATCCCCGACAACTTGCCGCATCTTCTCGCCTGCGGCTGCCCCGCCGAGAAAATCTTGGCCAAAACTGTTAATCGGCGCAGCCCCCGCCAAACTTGCGTAACCACCTCGTCCCATACGTTCTCCTACCAAAATTTCCCAAGCCGATTAGCAATATTCTTTTTCGCGGTATCGTCTCCAATAAGGTTCTGTACCCCTTCACCGGACTTCAGCGACATATCGGAGAGAGTTCCAGCCGCAAGCGTTCCAAGTCCACCAAGCGTCGCCGCACTCTGCCCGCCTATTGCCGAACCTATGCCGCCGCCCAGTGTGCTCCCGAGTGCCATTCCCGCCAAGGGATTCGCTCCTCCGAGTGCAAATCCCGCAGCCGCGCCGACGACAGGAAGAATATCCCCGAAGATATTACTGCTTCCCCCACTGACCTTGGTGGTCTGCGTCTGGTTCACGGCCTTGTCCATCGAAGCATAGGAAGCCGCTGCCCCGCTTTGGTTCTGGGTGGCGAGCTGCGCCGCCGGGGTCCAGCCGAGCGTCCCCATCTGGAACAATCCTCTAGGCATACGCGCCTCCAGCCGCCTTCATCGCAGGCTGCGTCTCAAGCCCGATGCCCTGCCGGAGCTGACCGCGCACGTCCGGGGTGACGTTCTGCCGCATGGTCCCCATCCCCGGCTGCGTGGGTTGCTGGCCGGGCTGCGTTTGCTGCGGCCCGGACTGGGGCAGCAGATCCTTGAACGCATCGCCTCCGGCGTCCCCCTGCGGCGTGGGGATGAGGCTTCCATCCCCCTCCTGCCCCACTCCGACTCCGAGCATCCCACCAGCAAGGCTCGGCCCCTGCGGAGCCTGCGGCATCATGCTCTGGAGCCGGGGTACAAATCCCTGCTGCATCGCCGACGTATACGACATGAGTTTCATTCCTTACCCTCCAAGCCCGTAGGCCATCGCCCCGGACAACTTTTTCAGGTTCATCTCCTCGCCCTGCATCCGGCCCGTGTTCGCGGCCCCCGCAATGGACGCGGCCCCCTGTATGGCCAAATCGCGGCTGGCCGACTGCGCCGCGCCGCTTGTCGGACTGATGCCCATCCGGCTCATGTTCCGGTTCATGCTGCCCGTGGCTTTGGACAGCGCCATGTTCGCGTCGGTTACCGCCCGTCCCGCGTAGGTTTCCGTGGAGGTTGGGCGGGAGGCGTTGTAGAAGTCCGTCTGAATGCCTTTGAACCCTTCAAGCCCTTCTTTAACTATGTCCGTCTGTACGGGGATAAGCCCAAGTTGGGCTTCGGCATTGGCCTTCTCCACAGGAGCCTGCACATCCTGCCACCATTTAAAGAACTGATCGGAAAGGCCTTGCTGACGTTCCGCAACCGAAGCCATGCGGGCATTGTATTCCTTGTCCGGCTCGGAACTGATGTTGGTGGTGGAACTCCCTCCGCCCTTGCCGCCCTTCAGCCAGGCAATAGGCCCCGCGTACTCGCTGGAACAGGCGTGCAACACCCGTCCCGTCCGTATTTCCATCTCAATCCGCGTGTAAATTCTCATTCCTTTTCTCCGCACCATGCGCCCGGAGCCGTCGTCCGGTCCGCATAACTGATAAGTCCCGGCTCATTCCGGCCCGTATCCGCCATAAAAACCGCATACGGCAGCTCGCCCACCGAGACGAAACCCACCTTTTGGACCCACCGCACGGCCTTTGGGCGGCGTACGGGCGTCGTGCCGTGCAACGCCTCCAAAATGAACGCCCCGCGTTCGTCCCGCAGCCGGAGCATGGAGGCCACGGCGAACCGTCCGAGACGCAGCGTCACCAGCGGGTGCAGGTTCGGCAGCATGGCGAAATGCGCAAAGGCCGTCCCGCCGTGGCAGACATGCGTGAGCCAGCACATGCCGGAAAGCTCGCCGCCGTGGATCAAGGCCCATAAATGGATGTCCGGGCGGCGCGCATAGTCCCGAAAGCCGTGGTGGCTGTCTTCAATCTCGCCATCGTAAAACGTTTCGTGGAATCGGCCGGCATCCTTCAGGCGATCGTACAGCTCATACAGGGCCACGTCCGGCAGCGCCGACTTGTGGGTCATGCCATACATCCTACTTCCCTCCCCGCCCTTTCAGGCGATCGGCCTGCTCGGCGGTGATGATGCCAGCATCCTTCAAATCGCCCGCATTCAGATTCCCCCTCTCCAGAATTGTCTTGACGGCTGACCGCACCGACTCCAGAAAGGCTCTCAATTCTGGGTCCGTCCTCGCAGGGACGGGCGGCAACGGATTTTTCATCGCAGCTCCTCGATCGCCGTGCCTATGGCGATCCTCTTCACAGGCTTGAGCGTCGTGATTTCAAACTCCCAACGCCGTGCCGCGTATCCTTGCGGCAACCGCATAAATCTGTTGGGCTTCACATACAGCGTTGCCCGGAGTTTCCCGTCGGCGAAGACACGGAGCACTGAAGAAATGGGAGTGCCGCCGGGATACACGTCCGAATCCTCATCGCCAAAGGGGATCTCGCCAGACATCTGATCCCCAACGGCCCCGCCCCAAAACAGGATTTCCTCTTCGCCGCCATCCATCTCGTCGCCCTCGCTCTCGACGATAGCCGCCGCCATGTTCACCGGAGTCGGAAAAACAAATTCCTTGGAACGCCATGTGGCTATATAAGGAGCATCTTCATTGCCGAACATTTCATACAGACCGCTTTCGCCAGTATTGCCTATTTGCTTGGCATAATAGATTTTCCGTCCACCGGGTACGACGACAATCGCCATCCCCCACTCGTCCATGAGCCGCATCCGGGCCTGCCCATTCTTGCCGAAGTCAAGCATCAGCGTTCCGTATTCCCCGTTCAGGCGCCGATAAAAGGCGAGATACGTGGTGTCGTAGAACACCGCGAAAAAAGATGACGGGTTCAGGTCATGCCATTCTCGATCACTGATGAGCCCGTCGGTTACGTTTTGAGGAGAGGTCATACCCTGTGACACCAGATAGAGGCCGTCCGAAGAGGGAAAAAGGACTCCGAGCGGAGAAGTGACGGTTCCGTCAGCCGACAGGCACGGCGCATACCCGTCGAGTGTCGTGGCGAATGCCGAGGCAGGATCGTCCACGGTCAGGGCGTGCACGACGCTCTCCGTGAGCGCGAACAGCGTGCGCTGCGAAACGGCTATGGTCTGGATACGCCCCTGAAAAGTGTAGTTGTGGGCTTCCGGCCATGCGTAGGGCTTATAGGATTCCGAGAGGTAGACGCCACCCGCAGTATGTGCCGCAAGGACCCCTCCGGGGAGGGACGCGACATGGCGCAGTCCAGGGTCGGGCTGTCGCCAGTTCAGGGATGGAAGCGATTCCGCAAGCTCCACGTCGAGGCGGTTGTCCGTAAACTCGGTAAGCCCACCGTCGATTTCCGCAACGAACAGGTAGTCCGAATTTCCGTTCTCTCCCGTGGCCAGCCTGTAAATTCGCTTTTTCGCCATAGGGGCCTCACCTGCAGCGGGCGCATACACGAGATCGAGGATACGCTGATTGCACGAAATATCGGTTGTGACACTGGCGGGCAGGCTCGGCGCGGACTCGTCCCCATAGCTGTTCACCACAGTGAAGACATAGACGCGGTTCTGTTGCCGGCCTTCATAGGCTACAGAGCACTGCGCCGTGCCGTCAGCGAAAGCTATGGGCGTATTAGGGGAGGAGGAGGCCGGATTACCAAGCCTGTAACGATGCCCACCCTGTCCGTCGGGAACGCCTTCCAGTACGGAATATGTCGTGCCTGCTGCGAGGGGCGAGGGCGGCATCCCGGAGAAAACCACCTTTCCCCCGGGAGTAAGATAAGGGCACGCCGCACGATCCGTCGACGTGAAGGTCATGGTCTTCGTCTCTGCGTCGAAAGATACCGGCCCGCCCCGTTGCCCCGCATCTCCAATGCGCGGGGCCTTCTCCGGTGCCTTGATGCCGAGGGCGTATTCGTTCCCGTGTCCGTCGATGAATCGGAGGCCATTGGGAGAACTCATGTACAGGCGCGAATGCGGGTCTCCGGCGACTGGCGATTCAACAAACTGCCTCTTGTCGGGATAAACCCGCCAGACGAGCCCCTTCCCCGATGCGCGGGCATCATGACGAAAGAGGGAGCCCGCAATGAAAGGATACTGCGCTTCCAGCCGGGAAGCATACACGGGGGATAGGACACCTGTGGATGTATCCACATTGAATGCCGACTGTGCCTCGTTTTGTTCAAGCAGGTGACCGGCAACGGCGGGACGCATTCCGGTAAAGGTTGTCACATCAATAACCGGCATCGGATTCTCCTACGGCTTTTCGCTTCGTCACGAGTCAGACCGCCGCAATCTCATCCGGCGTGGCAGCGGCCTCCACCGCCGCCTTGCGTTCCCCGCCCCGCTGCATCGTCTCGTTCTTGTGCCGCATGGCCCCGCCAGCGTAGAGTGCGAAGAAGCCCGATGCGTCGAACGTCAGGCGTACCAGCTCATCGTCCGGCGTGTAGGCGTTCCACGTCACGGAGTCGGGCAGACCAAGCATCCCCGATTGCTTCATCAGGCAGACGTTCGCCGTGTCGGAAAAATTCTGCTGGTCGTCGAGTGCGTAGCTGAAGTGATAGTTCACGCCATCCACGGCATAGTCGAACCCGGCAAGGATGGCGGCGGACGTTTCCGCGTCGATCCGTGCCTTCTTCGCTGCTTTCAGTTCCTCCAGCGTCGGTACAGGCGGGACATAGGGTTGTTCCACGACCACGCATTCAGGGTGTACCTCGGCGTAGGCACGGACTTCCGCCCATTCCTCAGCAAATTCCCCTTCGTTGGGAACGTGGTAGGACATACTATTCTTCGTGATGACATATGAATCATCAAAAGTCCGATGAATGATTTGTCCGTAATCCATAAGCGATACCTCCTATGAAATCCTGATTGCAATTCCTTTCAAAGAATAAGAATAGTATCCTGTCCCCGATGCAATAGTCGAACCACCTGCCGCTGTACCGCAAGAGTGGTTGCTGGATGAATAACCATCCCTGTCTGTCTGATAACTTGCAAAATAAAAATACACCCAGGTTCCACCGCTTGGGAGGACGCAAGCATGATCTCTATTAAGAGACAAAACTACGACACCACTTACTGCACCCGCCGTCCCACCGTTCGCCGGAGCGCTACCCGCGCTGTTGGCATAGTTTGAGGAATTCGCATAGTTCACGCTGAAATTGGCGGGGTTGTAGACGTACATGTTGACGCTGTCATTGCCTCCCCACACATGCGAGGGCTGACCTCCCGGGTCGATCCAATTCCAAACTGTATCAACGTTCCCTTCCCGGCGCAGTCTGAGTGCGAACTGCGCCCCGTCAGCCCATACGGCGTTGGGCACTTTCGCAAAAACAGCTTCATCGACTTGGACGAGTCCCGCGTCGCTGACCTTCAGCCCACTCCCGATGATTACACCGCCGAGAGTCTTTTTCGTGGCGGGGGGAAGCATGTTTGCATCAATGGTCCCGTCCGAACGGACGAGTCCGCTGAGTATCTGCTTAACCTCGTCAATGTCCCCCCTGAGAGGAATAATGATGGCGGAGTGGGCGGCGGAATCCGTCAAGTGAGCAACAGGAGCGGCGTTCACCGCCTTAGGATGCACATTCAACGGCAATCCAATATCGACGGCAACGACGGAGGAAGGAAGACTTATCCCTTCCACAACGATGAGCGTGGCATTACCCGAGAGGGAAGCGTTGGCTACATAGCCATAAAGAAACGTTCCGTCGCCCGTGTACAACCGGAAGGAACGCGTCTGTGCAAAGAGGGAAACGAAGTCCCCCGGCAAGCTAAATGAAGAGGGGCCCACCACTGTAGGCGTGATGGGGAGCCCCGAAGCGTCCATGACGCGCCTCCAATGCTCTCCGGCCATTTCCTCCCATGTCTTCGCCGTCATGCGGAGTTGAACACGGGCTCCAACTTTCCAATCGCGGGCTCTGGTTCCTTCCTGCCCCCGTTCAACCGTCAGAATATCCCCGGCACGCTGTACAACCCGGATGAATTCCACGTTCCCCGCCGAATCTTTGATGGCGCACCGAAAGGAATCTCCAAGGGACAAATCGGGAAACTTGCCCCCATCCCCGAGCGAAAGATTCAGCAACGTTTGTTCGGCGGATACGGGAAGCGTCAAAACTGACTGGGCATTGTTCCTCAAGCTAATCATACCGTACCTCTATTTCTCAGTTCCGGAGGTAACTGCCGTCCGCATTTCTCGCTCTCGTAACTGCTCTTGCAATGCTCCCTCTGCCAAAAGAACAGCCCGTCCACGAGCTTGCGGGGCCATGCCCTCACCCCGTCCCGCGCCCAACGGTAACAGCGCGAGGACAGGGTTTCGTCCGGCCAGCCGCCCGCCAACGCGTTGACGAGCTGGTCGAAGGCTACAAGAACCTTCTTCCCGTAGGTCATGCGCCCGCCTCCACGCCCGGCATGAAGATGTTGACGGTGATGCCCTGCACCTCTTCCAGCGTCGTACAGGCATCAAGCCGATCTTCCAGCGCCTGCCGCTGTCCGATGATGGAGCCGGACGCCACGGCAAAGGCGTCGGCCTTGGCAAGCACCCGCTCCACAAGGTCGGGCAGAGAAATGCCCCGTGCCTCGGCCAGTGCCGAAAGAAGCGGCGTTGAAGCCGTGGCGTCGGCGGCATAGGCGCGGGCCTCGGATTCCTGCTTGTCGAACGTGCTGATCTCCCGGTCCGGATAGGTCGCCGTGAGTGTGGCTATGGCCCTGTCCGCAGCCGCGTTGATTTCGGAGAGTTTGGCGGCCTTCACTTCCTCAAGCGTCGGTACGGGCGGGACGTAGGGCTGCTCCTCGGTCACGCATTCGGGGTGCGCCTCGGCGTATGTGAACACCTCGTCCCACTCCTGTGCGAACTCTGCGGCGTAAGGGTAGACGTGATAGGGCATGTTATTTTTTGTGATGATGTATGAGTCGTCAAAAGTGCGATGGATAATATTTTCGTAGCGTTCCACAATATCCTCCCTAAGTATTTTAGGATATCCGAATGGCAAAAAGAATTGCATACTCCCTGTCAAGGGTAGTCCCCCCGGCGTACACTCCAGAATAAATCACGCCCTCTCTTTTATAGAGGACAGCCCAACTCCCTCCCGCAGGTACTACTCTACCATTAGAGCAAGTTGTATTGGGCGTAACAGTTGTAGCCCATGCCGTCCCGCCGTTCGCAGGAGCGCTGCCTGCGCTGTTCGCATAGTTGGCGGAATTCGCATAGTTCACGCTGAAATTAGCGGGATTGTAGACGTACATATTGGTTCCGTCATTGCCACCCCACAGCCAACCGGGTTGGCCTCCCTGTCCCGACCAATACCAGATTGTGTCGACGCCCCCTTCCCTGCGTAGGCGGTTCGCGGCCCATGCCGTCCCGCCATTTGCCGGAGCACTTCCGGCGGTATCTGCGTATCCGGCGGTATCGGCTTTCGCATGTATTACACGGCCATCCATATATGCCTCCCCCGTGTCCGGGGAAAAACGAAATGAATGCCCTTGATTGCCACGCGCCCCAGAGAGCACGATTACCCTTCTTCCGCCGTCAACAACCTGTTTTATTTGTATGTCGTTGATTTGGAGAGGGCTATCCGCCACAAGTTCTCTCGTGCCGTCTTCATAAGTCACAGCAGCAAGGGACGTTATATCTCCCCTGCTATTTTTTGAATAGAATTGCGTGTACTTAGCATTATCAGATGCGCGCTGTATGACATCGAACCCGCCCATGACCACGCTGTTTTTGTCGGCAAGAAACAGGCCGCGCTCAGTAGAGGTAGAGGGTGCAGCCCCGATCGCATTTTCAAGATCATTGATCTGGATGCTGCCGGACAGAACGCCGCCGCCAGTTGAGAGCGCTGGCTTGTACTCCCCGCCTCCGGTCAGGAAGCTTTCATGCTGCCCGGCGGCTGCGGGCGGAACAAGGCCGCTTGTCCCGGCGGTCGATGCCGTCGCGCCTTCGTATTCGGGCGCGGAAATGATCCCATTGTTGACTGTGATGCCGTCGCCGATGCGCCCGCTTAAAATCCCCTCAGACCACGGAGACCAGATGTCTTCACTATTTTTTGCTCTGTATGCAACACGAACGGAACCGGAGGAGGTTACACCGGACGCTATGGCCATCTGATTGGTAAAGGCACTCCCTTTGCCGTTGAAGACGACCAGCTTAGCTAAAAATCCAGGTCCATTTACGGTTCCCGCAAGACTAACGGCATAAACGCCTTGCTCGGTAAGCGTATTGCAATCAACAGAGCCCTTGGTCAGCGTGTCGAATATCCCCCGCGCGCTCGCCAGATCCTCAAGGTCTCCCCCTATCGCCACATCTTTTGGAAAAGACCACGTTCCGTCAGACCCCAAAACCTTCCCGGCATCAGCCGCAAGGGGAGGCGGCACCAACCCCGACACACCCGCTTGCGCAGACGTCGCGCCCTGCATCTCGGGTACGGAGATGATGCCGTTTGTATTACGGATTCCGTCTCCGATCTTATTCCCGGTAAGTACTTGATTCCATATTTCCCATGTAGTTCCGCCAGATATGGATGTTCTCCAGTATATGCCATTTCCGGATACCATAATCTGAAAAAGGCGATTGCCGTTGCCCTGCATTCCTGAGACAAAAAGCGATCCTATTGATGCTCCGGATATTCCGATCGGGCCATTTTTGGGATTACCTGTCGTTCTGTAAAAACCAGGTACAGTCAACATGTTGAAATCTAAATCGGCAAGCTGCCTTGCATCCCCAACCTGCCCCCGCGCGCTCGCCAGATCCCCGAGATCCCCCCCAATCGCCACGTCCTTCACGGTGATCACGCCGTCTGCCGTGACGGAAATCGTCAGCCCATCAGGCATGACGGAACCGCGAGAGGTCGTCGTTGCGGGCAGTACGGCGACTTTTTTGGTTTCCTCACAGGCAGCTTCCGCAGCCGTTTGCGCGGCGGAGGCGACGTTGGCGGAATCGGCGGCAGCCGTAGCGCTGGAGGCGGCGTTCGTCTCGCTTACATCGGCAGCAGCGGCGGAAACGGAGGCTTCTCCAGCCTTCATTGTTGCCGTATTCGCGGCTTCCGTCGCGGTCTGTTCACTGGCCTTGGCCGCGTTCTCGGAAGCTTTCGCCGCCGTGGCAGAGGTTGACGCTTCTCCCGCCCTGGCTGTGGCCACTGCTTCGCTTGCCGCTGCAACTGAGGCGGAATCCGCTGCGGCTCCGGCACTCGTTTCAGCGGCAGCGGCGGAATCGGCGGCGCCTTGCGCACTGGCGGCTGATTCATCGGCGCAGGCACAGGCGGTTGCTGCACTCTGCCGGGATTTCTCGGCCTCCACGGTCGCCGTGTTCGCCGAGTCCAACGCGATCTCCGTGGCCTGCCGCACAGCCTCGGCCACAACCTGCGGGGCCAGCAAATCAATGGCCGTATCGGTGAGAGCCTCATCGACATCGGAAGCGGCCTTGACCGTTATGGCGGCGGAACACGCGGCACGCTTGGCGGCATCCTCGGAACGCTCCGCCAAAGTGTTCAAATCCTCACGGAACTGAGCCCCTTCCTCGCGCAGGACGACGAGCGCGGCGTCACGCTCAATCCTGACGGCGCCGATCGCCTCTTCTTCCCGTGTCCCGAGGGAGGCCGTAAGCGCAGCTTTCAGATCCGCCGCGTGTAAATCCAGCCCTTCCGTCTTCTGTTCCATGTGGGCATCAAGGGCCGTCATGGCCTGATCTTTCGCCGTACTGACTGCCGTGGAGGCCTCGCCGCCAAGCCGTTGCGTTTCAGCCTCCACCCGTCCAATCACCTCGGATTCAAAACCCGCCACGGCGGTTTCCGTGCGCTGCACGAGCCCCGTTGCGTCCTCCGCCGCGCGTTTCGCCGCATTGGCGTTGGATAGGGCTTGGCTTGCCGCCGCCGTGGCCGTTTGCGCCGAGACGTCGACCTGAACCGCTGCGGCCTGCGCCCGGTTTGCCGCTTCCTGCGACTTGTCCCGTGCGGTTTCAGCCTGCGTGACGTATCCGGCCATTTCAGTGCTTACGACCTGCCCCGCCCCCCGGCGTTCGGAGGGCTCCAATTCGCAGATCTGATGTAGGTTGCAGTCGGAGTTCGGCACCGTGGCGTAGACCGAGAACGTCTTGCCCGCCGGGGTGACGATCCTGAAGCGGTACTCGCTGCCTTCGCTACCAAGCTCATTGGGGAAAACCGCGACCACGGCGCGGCCTCTTTCGTCCGTCCGTCCCGTATATTCGTCCGCGACGACATATCCGTTGTAGCGTTCGACCGCCGTCAACTTGGCTAAAACCAGCGCGTCCCGGACCGGGGAACCGTCCTGTTCGTGCACGGCGACGGTGACATTGACTGTAGGGATCATGCGCCCTCGCTAGAGAAAACTGTTCTTCAGAGGATAGATAGGCGACTTCCGGCACGCGTTGAGCGCGGCGTGCGCCGCCTGCCCGATGCCCCGCTCAAATTCCTGCTGGTGATACAACGCCACCTGCGCCTCGAACCATTCCCGTCCGTGCATGGACTTCAAAAGCCAGCGCGCACCGTGCCGGATAACCGTGCCCCAATGGTCATAGAGGCCATCGTCAATGCATGTCGCCTTTGTGGTCGGGACAAGCGAAACCACGGCCCGGAGCAGGCCGCCGTCGACCGGAACGTCCGCAAGCGTCACCGTTCCATCGGGAACAGTGCTGAACCGCCCGGTAAAGAGCTGCTCTCGTTGCGTGTAGAGGTAGGCCACGTCCACCACGGACGTTTCGCGCGGAAGTTCAAGTTCCACTTGAGCTATGCCAGGAATCAGCGTCCCCTCCACGTCCACGCGCCAGACCTTGCTGCGGCGGCACAGCGTCCGTGCCGCATCGAGCATGGCCTTTTTCAAAACGTCCGCCGGGGCGTTCTGGGCTTCCGGCAGGATGTCGGCGATCACATCGTCAAGCCTGGGCATCGTTGACGCCTCCCTGTCTGATGGGGAAAGCAAGGTCCGTTTGCAGCTTCACGCCGAGGCTCTGGGCGAATGCCTGAAGAAATGCCTGCGCCTTGGCAAAATTCGATTCCGAATGATCGCCCGCCAGCACGTCGAACAACATCCAGAGATACGCGGCATTGGCGAACGACTCGGGCAAAGGGAACCTATCCGAGGGCGTGGCGGCCCGCACGGGCTCGGCGGAATAGACGGCTTCGATCCATACGTCCCTCCCGGATTCGACGCCGGGGTACACCCAGAACGCTTCCCGGTTGTCGAGCGGGCTGTAGGCCCAGTTCTCGACCCTGCCCCCCGCTTTCCCCCATGCGGCCGCAGTCCGCAGGGCATCCAGCTCCACCCGGAAAACCGGGCGTCCCGGCGTATTGCCGTCAGGATCGAAGTTCTGGATCACGTTGATCAGCGATACGGCGTTCCGGCTGGTCATATGGATGTCCGCGCGCGGAATCCGCTGCATCATGCCGGGCTCCAGCCGCATGGGCTCCGTCAGGGCCGTGGCGTCCGGGCGCTGCGTCACGATTTCCCGGACGGCGGCGTTCAGGGAGTCCATCAGCGAATACGCGCCGGACGCGGATTCCCACGGCCAGCGCCGGGCATCGGCGTCCTCGTCCTGCAATTTGCCGGACACGCTGCGGAGGATCTCGCTGCACAGCATGGCTATGCGTCCTTCCCTGCGGCTTCAGATGCGCCCTTCTTCCGGCGGCGCGACCTCTCCTCCACAGGAGGCGCGGAAGGCGGAACGGAAGGCTGGTCAGCCTGCTCTCCCTCGGCGGCCGGGCCTGATCGAAGGGGCGTTTCCACAAGGCCGTTCTCCGGGCCGTCAACCCGCTCAAACAGACGGTCATTCCCTTCCAGCAAAGTGATTCCGTCCCTGTCGTCCACTTCGAAGACGGCCCCCGGGCTTGCCGTGTACGGGCCTCCGTGCAGCCAAGGCATCGTGAGTTCCAGACAGTGGGAACCAAGCATTTTCAACAACATGGCATATCCTTGGGGGCCGGAATGCAATCCGGCCCCCGGTCTGGGGTTAGGCGGCGGGGAAAACGTCGGCCTCGTCCGTCAGGCAGCCCTCCACCATTTTGTACAAGACGTGGACGGTGATGGCCTTGGCGGTCGTCTGCGTGGCCGGGACAGTGACGGTCAGCACGGCTTCGTCGGCGTAGACGTGGTTATGGGCTGTCGTGGAGCCTTCGCTCAGAGCGCTGTGGGCACCGGCGGACGACAAATCCAGCGCGGCGAAATAGCGGTCGGGATCGTCCTTGTCGCCCACAGAGACGCTGGTGCAGGCGTCGAGCGCCTCATTCACCACCCGGACATCGAGCACCATCGCCCCCTTGGGGATCGGAACCAGCTCCGCCACGTCGGCGGCGGTGAACTTTTCCTTCACCCGCCCCGACCGGCACAGGACGCAGCCGGGCTGCGCCGTGCCGAGGAACATCAAGCCGCTTTTCACGGCATCACTTTTGAAAGTCGCCATGTCCCCTCCTACACGTTGGGATCAGCGCAGGCGGTATCCACCGCGATTACGCTGAAGTCCTTGTTGTCGTACCGGGACTTCTTCACGCCGAAGATGGCCCCCGCAGTAATGGCGAGCGCGTTGCCGCGGTCGTCCTTTTCCTCGTTCCACGTATAGCGGCCCTGCCCGGACGCTCCGCCCCATGCGGCAAGCCCGGCCTGAGCGCCGAGGAACAGCGCGCGGGCCGCGCCCACGTTGCCGGAGGCCCCATAGTCATTGAAGCGGATCACGTTGCGGTGCTTGTGCAGGATGACGTCGGCATACTCGCCGAGCGCGTTCTTGTAGACGCGGTTGCCGTCTCCACGGACGCCCGCCGCCTTCTGGATGTCCAGCCAGTCGTTCTGGGAGACGGACGTGCGCAGGCTGAAGGCCTGGAACGTGTGCATGAGCAGGACGTGCTTGCGTTCGCCCTCCACGGTGATGGGCTGCATCATGGGGTCGAGGGTTTCGGCCTTGGCGACCAGCTTTTCCACGATGCCGAGCGACATCTTGTCGTTCGCCGTGAGGTTGGCTTTGCCGGTGGCCGAACCGCCGTACACCATGTGCTCGGCGTCGGGGGCCTGAAGCGGGTTGTTGGCGCGGCCCTTGAAGGACAGCGGCGAAATGAAGTCGGCATTGATGCCGCGAGCCCCGGAAAGGTACATCATGAACTGTTCGTCGTAGTACTCGGACCACCACGTCGCCAGCGCGTCGCGCCCTTCCTTGCGCAGGTTGTACGGCACGCGCTGCTCGGACATCTTGCCCTTGGACTTCGTGCCCTTGCGCTTCTGGTCAATGAACAGCGAATCGCTGAAGAAGGTGAGCGCCTCTTCCGCGCTCGTGCCTTCAATGAGGTTGTCGCCTTCCACGCCGTCCTCACGCAGCTTCATGCGCAGGCCCACGGTGATCTTTTCACCGGCCTGCTTCTGAAGCTCCGTCTTCACGACGATGAGCGCGGACTCGCCCGTGCCCATGAACTTGCTGAAATACTGCCGTTTGCCGGATTCCACGGCGAGGCTGTTGGACCAGACCTGTACCGCAAGCGGATGATTGAGCGGAAACTCGGTTCCTGCCATTCATGTTCTCCTAAAGTTCCCCGCGCAACAGGCGTTCCTGCTGTTCGGGGGAAAGTCGGGCGAACTCGTCTTCCGTGGCCGGGATGTTCCCGACCGGGGCGTCCCCGTGGCCGGGGACATCCCCAAGTTCGCGGAAGGCGGCCTGTTCGCCGTTGATTTTCTGCATCACCTTCTTGGTGACTTCGGCCTCAATGGATTCCCGGATGCGTTCCGGGCTGGAAGCGGCGGCGAGGGTATGGGCATCCTTGAACAGCCCCACGACCTCCAACGCCCGCCCGCCGAGATACGACTGCCGCCCCGTGCGGGGATCGATGACAATCGTGTTCGGCGAGGTCAGCAGGGTGATCGTGTCGGGGGTCAGCCCCGCCTCGTTTTGCAGGTAGCCGATGAGCTCTTTGGCCTGCTGCCCGTTGAGCCCGCCCTCGAACATCGCATCCATTTCGCGGACGCAGGTGCCGAGGAAGGCCGCGTCGGCGGAACCGGACTCACGGCGTTTCTGCTCGGCAAGCTCGCGTTCGACGTACAGGGTCTTCGCCAATACGATGGCGTCTTCCTCGCCGTAGGTGTCGAGCTTGTCGCGGAGAAGATCGCCGTCTCGGGAGTCCTCGAAAACCAGCGCGGCATACTGCGGATTCTGTTCCGCGAACCGCCGGGCCGCTTCGGAGGCATCCTTGGGCGCTTCCGGCATCTCCCGTTGCTCATGGTTGGCCTTCCTTGCCGCGAGTTCCTGCTCAAGCTGCTCCACGCGCTGCTGCGCTTCCTTGCGCTTCGTGCGCTCCTCGGACAGCGCGGCGTGCGGCACGAACCCCTTGGGCGGCTTTGCCCCGTCTGCGGATGTATCTTCGCCGGGGGAGGTATCCCCGCCCGTCGGTTCGTCTCCGGGCTTCGTTTCCGGTTTCGGCTCTTTCGGAGCGGGCGTCTCCGTCCGGTCTTGCCCGTGAGCCTCGCCATCCGGCGTTTCGCCGCGAAGTTCCGCTTCGCTGACCGCCTCGTCGAAAAAGTCCAGTTCGTCATGCCCGGCCTGTTCCGGCGCGGGCTTGGGCGCGGGTTCCGCCGGGGATACGGCCTGCTGAACCGGGGCTTCCTGCGACGCTTCCATCATTCCTTCTTCCATGTTCCTCTCCGTTTTACGCCTGAGCGGGCGAGTGGTTTGGTGCATCCATGACGGCGGATGCGTCCGAAAGACTCTGGGCCGGGGAACTGTCCGTGCGGCCCGTGTCGTTTGTGTCAGGAGTGCCCCACCGGATGCGGTCGTAGCCGTTCCGGTAGGCATCCATTGCGCCGGGGCGGTCCCGCCTGTTCCAGAACCGGGGGTCACGCCCGGAAGGACAGGGGCGGTGCCCACGGCACCATGCCTCCGCCTTGCGGTCGAATGCCGCTTCCTGCGCCGGGGTCATGGCCCCGAAATCAATAGGTCTGTCCATACGGCATAGGGGGTTGAGGGTTGGAGACAGGCAACGGCGCTGGCGGCATAAGGGAAGCAACGGCCGCATCCTCGTTGCGGGCCTGCCGGATGGCGTTCCCGGCCTCAATGCCGGTCTGGAACTCCTTCCGATCCTGTTCGCGGGCTTTCATCCCGGCCTCCGAGCGCGTCTTGTCGATTTGGGCACGGAGCAGCTCGTTCTCAAGCCCCGCCTTTTCCAGCCCGGCCTGCATGAGCTGCTGTTGCGCCTGTTGCTGCATCTGCTCGGCCTGCGCCTTGGCTTCGGCCTCCTGCTGCGCCCGCTGCTGCAGTTCCTCCGGCGACATGTCCATCTCTTCCGGGGTGATGCCCATCATGGGCTTCAGCTTCATCATGAGCTGATCCTTGTTCGGCAGGTTGCTCATCTCCATCGCCATGCCCATGAGGTACGGGATGACCTCGGGAGGCGACTGCTTGCACCACTCGATGAGCAGATTCATGTTCTGCTCGCGCACGCTGTCCGTGGCAGGGGCGTCGGACACGATCACGTCGTACATCCCCTGTGTGATGTCGTTGTGGATTTCCACGACGTCCCCGGACTCGCCGAGAACCTTCTGGTTCACGGTCACGAACCGCTCGGCATTGGTCATCTTGTCGGTGATGCGCAGCACCTTTTCGGCGGTCCACGCGCCCTGCACGTTGGCGATGACGAGCTGGCCAAGACGGGACATGGAACGGCGGTAGTTGCCGAACAGGGAAGCCATTATGGTGGAGGACTGCTGGCGGCGCAGCTCAATGGCCTTGCCGGAATTGGCGTTGGACGTGTAGCCCATCGCCTCGTCGTTGGCTCCGGAAATCTGCTGGATTTCCTTCTCCGACTGCTCCAGCACCTGAATCTGGTACTGTGAGAGCTGCGCGCCCTCAATAATCTCCATTTTGGAACGGCCTCCGGGTTTCAACACCATGAACCCGTCGGGCTTGTTGGCTTCCTCATAGAGGTCCTGAAGGTCATCGGCGGCGCCCTCCTCCACGATGATGCGCCGTTTCTGGAGCATGGCGAGGTTCATGGAGCGGCGCTTGTTGATTTCCTCGTTCTGCCCGGAAAGCATCCGGGGCACGCCGAAGGGATTCAAATAGCGGTCGAGGTAGCCGATGAAGGGAATGAACGGGTACTGTCCGTGCGGGAACGGCGACGGCTCGTCGGACAGCTCATAGGAACCGATGAAGGTCTTCACCCGGAGCTTGCGGACGGAGGTGGTGATCAGCTGCTGGGCGTTTCGCACCAGCATGTAGACCTGCGCGTCGGGCAGTTTGGTGTTCACCTCCACGCACTGCCCGTCGGGGAACAGCGCGAACACGGCCTTTTCAAGTACAGGATACCAGAGCTGCACGGGCCTGATGCGCCGCCGTTCAGGGTCCGACCAGCGGGTCGAGCCGAGGACGCGCTTGTCCTGCTCCACGATGTCGGCCTCGTCGTCCATGTAGGAGTAGTCCGAATCGTGCGCGCTCAGGCCGGAGAACGCTTCCCCAATCTCCTTTTCCCGCTCGGGATACAGGCATTGCAGGTCGAAGAGGTCCATCCAGCGCTGGAAGAAGGCGTAACGGCATTTGTCCGATTCCAGCCACGGCGAGGCGAAGGGGTCCCAGAACACCTCTTTCCAGTCGCGGAAGTCGAGCTTGATCCGCTCCTGCCGGGGATCGTTGTTGAACCCGCAGTACAGCCAGCCGATGCCGGGGATCACCGCATCCTTGAAAGCCTGACCGATGCGGTACTGCCCGTCGTTCTGGTCAAGCACGAAGGCCAGCGCCTCGGTCATGATCTCCGCGATCTGCCCGTCCTTGGCGGTACGGGCTTTGGCGATGATGTTCGCCCGGTTCAGCTCCTGCGACCCGAGGATGAGGTTGATGGCCGGGAAGATGCGGTTGATGGTCAGCGGATCGATGCCCGCGTCGACGGCGCGCTGGCGGTCTTCCGGCGTCCATTGGTCGCCGTCGTACATCTCATGGTCGCGCCACGACTTGGCCCGCCAGTCACGGGAGGCGGCGCGCGCCTCCTCAACGTAGCCGAGGGCTGTCTGAATAGGCATCCGGTTATCGTGCTTCGCCATTATCGCCTCCTTGGGCGGAAGCCCTTGGAACCGGACTTCTGATGCTGACCGCAACTCAAGGCCAAATACCGGAAGGCGTCGGCGGCGTGGCTCGTCCAGTCGTGCAGCGGGCGGTCATGGAATACCTTCCGTTTCTCGTCGTATTCTTTGCGGTAATTGCGCAGGGCTTCCGCACCGGCACCGCATTTGATCTGGTCGAACCAGCAACGCGGCAGGATGGTGCGCACGGCATTGATGCCGTCGGCCACGCTCTGCTGGGGGACGACGAGCACGGGGCCGATATCCAGCCCGGCAAGCACTTCCTCCCGGCTCTTGCCCGTGCCGAGCTCACGCGCCCGGGCGTCGTGCGGCAGGTAGTGCGTCGGCCTGCCGTAGCCGCGTCCGCGCACCCAGTCCGCGTAATGCGCGAGGGGCTGGCCGTTGGCCTCGTAGTAGTCGATGAGGTGGATTTCCCGGCCCACGCATTGCGCCACCCAGATCGCGGTGGAATCGTCCATACCAAGGTCCCATGCCGTGAACACGGGCGCGGCGGGGTCATAGGGCACGCCGGTGATGCGTCCCTCGTCAGCCGCCCGGGCAAGGAGCTTGCCGTAGTAGGCCCCGACCACGGGCGCGTCGAGGTCGCACATGTATTCCTGCCGGAACAGCGCCTCGCCGTCCTCCTCGCCGTAGGTGCGGTGCATCTCCTTGCGGATTTCCTCCACCTGCTCCGGCGTGAACACGGACGTTTCCGTCACCGGGAGGCGCTGCGCGAACCAGCTTTCTTCTCCTGCGGCGTACTCGTAGAGCGTGGCCGCGTGGTTCCGCCCGCGCGAGGTGAAGTTGAAGATGGCCCATCCGCCGTTTTCTTCAAGTATCGGTTTAAGGTACGCCCACGACAACGGGTTGGTCAGGGAATATTCGGAAAAGACAATGCCGTAGGGCGGTGAACCGACCAGCGTGTCGAAGTTGTCCGCCCCGAGGAAGTGGACGGAGGAACCGTTGGCGAGGGTGAGGGTCATTTCGTTGTCGCGGGTACGGGCGACGATGGCGTCGGGGAAGGCTTCGATCACCCGACGTTTGCCCGTATGCGGATTGACGGCCTCCCATATGGCCCGGCGCACCTGCACGGCCTTGGGCAGCAGGTACCAGTACGTCGCGGTCTTCTCCATCGCGGCGCTGGCGAGGTAGCGCAGGCTGTTGTCGTCCTTCCCCGCGCGGCGGTGCCAGAGCAGGACGGAACGGCGCCCTCCGTGCTCCATGTACCGCCACATGGGAATCTGATAGTCCCGGGGCCGCCAGTTGTGAGGAAGCGTGATCTCCATCCCCTACTCCCCGCTCACCCGGAGGATGCGCACGGTCAGCGCACCGCCGTCCGGCTGGGCGTCCACGTCGCGGATGCCCCACGCCTTGCGTTCGGCCTCCTGACGGATCTTGAGCGTCTCGGCGGTGATTTTGGCGAGCTTGGCCTTGTCGAAATCGTTCTTCTCAATGGCCGTTGTGACCAGCTCCCGTTGTGTCTCCCACTCCTCGCGGTGCCGGATAATGACCGCAACTTTTTCGTCAGCGGCGGAAGCGATGGCAGCGGCCTTTTTTTCAGGGTCAACGGTGTTGACGATGCCGTTGACTTTTGCGTCAACAGCCCGATCAACGGCACCCGTGACATCTTGAGCCCATGCCTCTTTCTTCGCCCGGCGGCTGATGGCGGCCTTGTCCACGCCGTACTTGTCGGAGAGCTTGCCCATGCTGGAACCGGCTTCATACTCCGCCCTGATCGTTTCCCAGTCGTACCGCTGCTTCCTCATAGTTACCCCGCAATCCAACGCGAAAGGACGTTTCCGGCCGCACCTGCCGCAGCCGCCACGGCTACCAGCGCGGCCATGCCCCCGGCCCGGCGGTTCTCGGCGGCTTCGAGCGCGGCAACACGGGTTTCGAGCATGGACATTCGCTTGCCGTGATCTCGCAGGTTTGAGATGACGACATCGTCGATGCGCTCGCGCAGCCCGGCCAGTTCCGCCTTGACTGCGGAGAGTTCGGCCTTCACTTCGCCGAGATCGCGGAGCATCTGCATATCGTCGCTCACCGTGCCGTTTCCACGCCGTCGATCCACGCGGCAAGGGCCTGAGCGTCGCGCCAGTCCATCCATGCCCCTTCAATCCCGTCCAGCGTCACCGGACGCAGGCTCGTCAGTATGGGCGACAGCGGGATTGTCCGGCTGTCCGCCGAGCTTGCCGCAGAGCACCCGCACAGGAGCGGCAGACAGAGCATCACGAGCAGCGGAAGCGCGGCGGCGTTCGGCATACGCGCGGAATGAAGCCCAGAGGGATGCCACCGCTTCCAGAAGGCGAAGGAACGTCTGCATGGCATGTCCCCCCTCATTGGAGCTTCCTCTGCTTCTGCGCGTCATCGGCGTTTCTGGCCTTGCCGATGTTCGCCCCGATCCAGTTGATGACCTTGTAGAGGGACCGATAGATAACGCCGGATGTCTCCGAAGGGGCGGGCATGAGCGTGGCGGCCCACGCGCACACGGCGCTGGCGGCGGACAGGAACAAAGCCCAAGATCCGGTCTGGGAATTCAGGAAATCGGAAATCATGGAAAAATCCATCAATATACCCTCCCGGCAGCGTAAAAGATGACGTCCTGCGGCTTGGCCGGATCGTTGTCCACATGAACCCACGTCGGCCCGGCCTCGATGCGGCGGAACCCGGCCTCAAGCAACGCGGAAATGATGCGGAAACGGTAGTGGGAGGACGTGCACTTGATGTCCACGGCATAGCCGTGGGTGTGCGCGGAATCAGCCACCCCGCCCACCGCCTTGTTGTGCTTGGCGCAACGGAAAGCGGAAGAGAGGGAAAACGGAATGCCCGCCAGCGCACGCGCCTCGTCGAGCATACGCAGGAGTCCTGCGTCCATGTCGTCATACCCGCGCCCGCACCCGCATTTGCAGGCGAATTCCTCAGGCTTGAAAAAACGAAGAGTGGACATGAAAAAACGCTCCTGATTTTTGCTCAGAAGCGTAACATGAGGTTTTGGCCTTTCTTTGCGTGAGCCGCACGTCAGCCGTACGGGGACTGTACGTCAGGGGGATTGACAAGATTTTCCGGGCGCAACGATTTGCTCCGTTGCGCCCGATTCGTTACAACCCTCCACGCCTGCAACGCTGCAACCTCCGCACAGTAGCGGACGTTGTTCCCCCTGCCCTCCACTACGATGGGAGCACCTTGTTCAATCCAGCGCGTTACCGTGTCATCCCCGACTTGAAATGCATCCCGTATTTCTTTGCGGCTGAAAAGAAGTTGAGGAATGTACCCAATCGCCATCACAGGCATATCTCTTCCCCCGCCCAGAGGCGCAAGGCGGTTACCGCCACATCAAGCGCCTCATCCCGTACCCGTTCCGGCGTCTCGCGCTCCACCGCCCGCACGAGTTCCTCATATTCCGCGCCGATGACGCCGAGCGCGTGGTACTTGCCCTCCGCGAACACCGGATGTTTCTTCCGCGCCTCCGCCATGCGCCGGGCCAGCGCCGCAATTATGGCCATCCCGTCCCGCTGTCCGCCGTTGCCGAGAAGGACGGCCGCTTCCATCAGTTCCACGACATCACCCACCTTTCGCCAGCCTACTGCGCTGCGGATTCCGGTTGCTGACTCCATATCTCGTGCCTCATGAGCGCCCGCTCCGGCCCTTTGCCCTTGCCGAACAGCGGTTTGCGGTCCTCGACCAGCCGATACACGAATGACGTGCTCCCGTTTCGCCGTTCCCGCTGCGGCCCGAATACGGCGATCTCGTCGCGCTTGACGTCCCACGCGGGGAGTTGCGCATGGATAGCCCTGCCGAGGGCGGCATTGGCGCGGGCCAGCCTGTCTACAAAGCTTTCATCTTCCCTGAACGGCACGACGACCTCGACGATCCGCGAGGGGCTGCTGGTTTGCTGCTGGCTCGACACGCCTGGACGCTCCTTTGGGGATTTCCCCGGTCAGATAGTTTTCGATGACTTCCCGCGCCTCCCACCAGCCCATGCAGACCTCGACGCGGTACCCGGCCTGACGGAGTGCTGTGATCAGCTCCTTCTGCGTAGCCTGAACCGTCCCCCCGCGCTGGCGCTTCATCTCGATGTACAGGCCGTGGAACCCCTGCCGGGGCGAGGCAAGGAACACGTCGGGGACGCCCGCCACCACGCCCTCGGCCTTCAACCGCGCCCCGGTGATCTTGTCCCGGCGCCCGCCGTTGGGGATGTGGTACATGACGAAGTGCCGGGCATACGGCGTTCGCTGCCACCAGTCGAAAAGGGCTTTCTGCTCTTCCGACTCGGGAGGGCAGGAGGGCCGCTTCTTCGCCTGTGCCGGGGGCGGCATCACCTTCCTGCCCGTACAATGGTCGAGGAATTCTGCAAAGGTGCAGGTATCGCTCATTGCGTTGCCTCCCCCGGAGTCCTCGGCTGCTTCAGGATGCGCCATACCTGCCGCTCGGAGAGGCTGTACCTGCGGGCAAGGATGGCAACCAAGGTTCTCTCGCTGTGCCCCCTTCCAGCCAGTTCGTCCCGTTCCATATTCAGAGACGAGTTGCGCTTGTCCAGCATCGCCTGTTTGAGGTTGGGGATGTAAATTGCCCGTCTCGCAAACTCCCGGCACAACGCTGAGGCCGATTCATCCCCCAACGCCACGCACAGACGCCGATACTGTTTTTTCCCGGCACTCCCGGACGGTATTGCCACGGTCGTTCCTCCAAAGTGCTCGACCAGCCGGAAAACGAACGGCATTCCCAAGCGTTCCGCGACAGAGCGCAAAGGGCCGGATAACGATTCCGCCGTAAGTGCTTCACTCATATATTCTCCTACAGCGCCCGTTGCAGGACCCTCCTGAAATTCGCCCGAATGGGCAGCGGCTTCCGGCGGTCAAACTGTCCGGCCTGATTGTCCGGCCTCACGCCATGCCGCCATTTCTCCATGAACGACAAGCCCGCCTTCCAGCCTTCATCGCGCTGTTCCTGCGTCGGTATGTCGATGACGGGATCGCCAAGCAGAGGGCCACGGGCCGCAACCGGCACAAGCGGGGGCGGTGCGTCCGCCTCGTCCTCCCATCGCCGCCCGGACAGCCAGCCCGTCAGCATCTTCGGCGTCTTGCCCCGCGCTACAAGGTCGGGCCTGCGCGCCGCTTCCTGTTGGGCCGCCCGGCAAATAACAGACACAAGGGACTCGGATAGTCCTTTGATGTCCAGAAAGGCGTCCGCAGCCTCGGCCTTCCCGCGCTTGTAGCCGAAGGCGGACCACACGCGGTTGAACCACGCCAGCCGCTGCCCCGTGAGGACACGTTTGGTCGCCGTCCGATACGCCGGTTCAGGTGCGGGCCCTTCCCCGGTAGCGGATGCGGCAGATCTGGGGGCCTTGTTCGTAACGTGTGCGGAACCTGTGCGCGCCCCTGCGCCTTCCTGCTTTTCCTTCCCCGAAAGGGAAGCCCGCTCCTCCACTGCATCGGCGGATGCAGGAGGGATTTCTTTTCTTGCTTTCTTCCCTTCTTCTATCGTGTGCGGAACCTGTGCGCTGCTTGTGCGCCCGTTGTGCGGCTGCTGTGCGGCCTCTTCCGTAGCAGACTGGTATAACTGCCAATTCACGACGGTGATCAGCGTGCATACTTTTCCGAAAGTCTGACGCGAGATGAAGCCGTCGTCCTCAAGCGTCGCCAGCATCCGCATCACCTGATACCGCGACAGGTCAAGCTCGCTCGCCAGCGAAGCCCCGGAACAGGCAAGCTGGCCCGGCAGGATTTCCTGCCCGTGAAAGTATCCTTGCTTCCAGTTCGCCTTCTGGAGAAGGGTGATCATCAGCCCACGATACAGTGCGCCCCGGCTCCACGACTTCGAGTCCTCAATCTTGCGCCAGACCTTGAAATAGCCGCCCATACTCACACCTTTCCCTTGACGGCAGGCCCGGTTGCGGGCATACTGTCTTCAA
>ENA-UONU01000862-UONU01000862.1-human-gut-metagenome-genome-assembly--contig:-CS51-NODE-862-length-26977-cov-5.895587_pt1 | contig 26977 bp, 22 predicted proteins | sample MGYA00242462_ERZ724009 | MGnify/ENA metagenome assembly ERZ724009 | reverse complement strand
GACGTAGCCAGCTTTTTTGGCTCCTCCTTGGATGTAGCCAGCTTTTCCGGCTCCTTCTTAGACGTAGCCAGCTTTTTTGGCTCCTCCTTGGATGTAGCCAGCTTTTCCGGCTCCTTTTTGGAGGACACGCGCTTTTTCGGCTCCTTTTTCGCTGCGGCCGTCTTCTTCTCTGGCTCCGCCCCAGGCGTACAGGAGTAGATGCTGACGCTCATAGGTGGGATATGGATCTCAATGGAATCCTCCATCTCATCCCATTCAATCTTTTTCGAGGTCTTTGCACGGCTGTTCAGCCGTCCTTCTCCGCCAAACTCTTTTGCATCGCTGGAAAATATTTCCTTATATTTGCCGTAGAAGGGTACGCCCACACGGAACTTTTCATGATCTACATTGTCAAAATTGCAGACAAACAGCAGGGTTTCCTCTTTCTTCTTTGTCTTTCTGAGAAACATCACCATGCTCTCCTCCTGATAGCTGCAATTGATCCACTGGAAACCATCCGGATCGTAATCCATCTGGTACAGAGCCGGATGGCTGATGTACAGATGATTCAAGGCCCGCACATAATCCTGCATCTGCTTATGGAGCGGATACTGGAGCAGATCCCATTCCAGAGACGCGTTTTCATTCCACTCGTCGATCTGGGCATAATCCTGGCCCATAAACAAAAGCTTTTTCCCCGGATGGCCCATCATAAATCCGTAAGCTGTCCTCAGGTTTTCAGCCTTTTTCTCCAGCGTTTCTCCTGGCATCTTCCCCATCATGGATCCCTTTCCATGGACTACCTCATCGTGGGAGAATACTAAAATAAATTTCTCGCTGTAAGCGTAGAGCATGGAGAAGGTCAGCTGTCCGTAATTATTTTTGCGGAAATAGGGATCGCACTGCATATAGCGGGTAAAATCGTTCATCCAGCCCATATTCCACTTATGGTCAAAGCCCAGTCCGCCCTCCTTAGGCTTTCCTGTAATCATAGGCCATGCAGTGGATTCCTCGGCAATCAGGACCGCCCCATCCTTCCTGCCCTTCATAACCGTATTTAAATGCTTTAAAAATTCCACGGCCTCCAGGTTTTCATTTCCGCCGTACATATTGGGAATCCATTCCCCCTCGTTTTTCCCGTAATCCAAGTACAGCATAGAGGCCACCGCGTCCATACGGATACCGTCTGCATGGTATTTCTCCACCCAGAACAGCGCGTTGGCAATCAGGAAGTTAGACACACCAGGCCTTCCATAGTTATAGATCAGGGTTCCCCAATGGGGATGGGCTCCCTTTCTGGGATCCGCATGCTCGTACACGCAGGTTCCGTCAAAAGCAGCCATTCCGTGGGCATCCCTGGGGAAATGGGCCGGAACCCAGTCCAGGATCACACCAATCCCCTGACCGTGCATATAATCCATAAAGTACATGAAATCGTCCGGAGTTCCATAGCGGCTGGTAGGCGCATAATATCCTGTTACCTGGTAGCCCCAGGAGGCATCCAGAGGATGCTCCATCACTGGCATGAGCTCTATGTGGGTGTAGCCCATATCCTTTACATAATCCGCCAGTTTTACAGCCAGCTCCCGGTAATTATAGAACTCAGAGCCTGCAATGGGTTCACCGGACTCATCTTCAGCCAGCTCTTTGCGCATCCAGGAACCAAGATGAACCTCATAAATATTCATAGGCTCCGACTGGCTGTCCGCCTTTGCCCTTTTTTCCAGCCATTTGCCGTCATTCCACTGATACCCGTTTATATCCCATACAACGGAAGCGTTGTTGGGCCTCAGCTCCCCATAGTTGGCATAGGGATCCGCCTTTAACATAGGCTCTCCGGCTCTCGTCTTGATCTCGTATTTATAAATATCCCCCTTTTTTAATCCGGGGATAAAGAGCTCAAAGACGCTGGCGTCCCCCTCTCCCAGACGGCGCATGGGATGGCGTCTTCCGTCCCACATGTTGAAATCCCCTACCACGCTGACCCGCATAGCGCAGGGAGCCCAGACAGCAAAGTAAACGCCCTCCACCCCGTCAAGGGTCATAGGGTGAGCCCCCATTTTCTCGTAAACGGTATAATGGATCCCTGCACCAAATTTCTTTAGATCTGCCTCCTTAAACTGCGGACCAAAGGCATACGGGTCATAGATCTCCTCTGTGTTCCCATTGTCATAGGTCACAAGAAGGGTATAGTGGGCCATGTTCTTTCGCGGGATCAAAACAGCAAAAAAACCAGCCTCGTCTGCCAGTTCCATCGGATATTTCTTTCCGCCGATCCTGACCTGGATCTGATCGGCTACGGGAATGAATGCCTGAATGAGAAGTCCCGCCTCTGTCAGATGGGGCCCCAGCAAAGCATGGGGATCCGATGCCTCTGAGTATACCAATTCCTCAATCCCCGCCCAATCCATTTGATCATATAGTGTCTGCTCCATAATAAGCGCCCCCTTCTGGTTAATAGGCCTGTCCCTCTGCGCCAGGGCGCTAAAGAGTGCTGGCCCTGTCTGCTATATTCTGTTTAAAATTAATCACATCATGCCCATATTCCTGATCCATCAGCGGGGAGGTGATCATAAAATCCGCGCTGGCCTTGTTGTTGGCAATAGGAATATCATACACCTGTGCGATCCTCAAAAGTGCCTTTACATCCGGATCGTGAGGCTGGGCGGTCAAAGGATCGGAAAAGAAGATGACAAGATCGATCTTTCCCTCCACGATCTTAGCTCCGATCTGCTGGTCGCCTCCCAATGGGCCGCTGTTGTATCCCTTCACAGAAAGACCGGTGGAGTCTGTGATCATGCGGGCCGTTGTCCCAGTTCCGCAGAGGAAATGTTTGGCAAGCGTTTCCTTGTGTTCTTCGCACCAGGCAATCAGTTCCCTTTTCTTCTGGTCATGGGCGATGAGAGCGATATTTTTCTGTTTCGGTATAGTCATTGGCACATAATCCATGATGCTTCCCTCCCTGCTACTCGATTACGGTGTTGGAAATAGTTCCGATCCCCTCAATGGTACATTCCACTGTATCTCCCACAGAAAGGAAACGGGGAGGTGTAAATCCCATTCCCACTCCTGACGGCGTGCCGGTAGCGATGATGGTTCCCGGCTTTAAGGTCATGCCCTGGGACAGCTCGCTGATGATATGGCTGATCCCAAAGATCAAAAGCTCCGTGTTGCTGTCCTGGCGCAGCTCTCCGTTGACCCTGGACTGGATCTGAACCTTTGGAGGGTAGGTCATCTCGTCTGCTGTGGCGATGCAGGGCCCCATAGGAAGGAACCCATCAAGCCCTTTTCCGAAATACCACTGCTTATGCCGGTTCTGAAGAGTTCTGGCGCTGACATCATTGATAATGGTATACCCGAAAATATAGTCCTTTACGTCCTCCTCCTTCACATGGGAGGCCTCTTTTCCAATGATCACAGCTAACTCTGCTTCGTAGTCCAGATCCGTCACAATATCCCTGTGGCTTGGGATCCCTGCCCCCGGATCTGTAGCCCGGTTCACCCTTTTTGAAAAATAAATGGCAAAGGGGCGTTCCCCGTTAAACTCCTCCTTCTTAAAACGGGCCGACTCCTCTGCATGGGCCATATAATTTATTCCCAGACAGATCACGTCCTGCTTTGGCTGAGGGATCGGAGCCAAAAGCCTGGCCTCTCCTATGGGCGCAGCTCCCCGTATCTTGTAAGGATCCTGTCCGGAAGCATACTCCAGCAGCTGCTTCTCAGAATCACTGATATTTTCGATAAGCTCCTGCATGGTCTTATAATCCATGTCCAGAGCTGTGAGGGGATAGATCCATGCCCCGTCCCGGCTGATCACACCCAGGCCGGATCTGTGTTCAATTTCATATGTAACTAGTTTCATAATGCCCTCCTGCTTCTGCAATGACGTGTTTCTCTGTCTACTTTACCACATTTTTCCGATTTTTTCTATGCTTTGCCGCTTGAGTTTCCGTATTTTTCGTAACCCTTCAGATTCTTAATATACTCTTATTTGGCCTGCACCTTATAAAATCATCTCCCTCACCATCCGGTACATTTGGATCATCAGTGTCGGAAAAAATGCGGCAGCGGCCAGGGCAGTCACCTGGGACACTGTGAGATCGGAGGCCGCAAACATGACCTGAAGGGAGGGTATAAACAGCACCGCCCCCAGAAGGGCAGCTCCCAGGGCAAATGCAAGTATGCTGTATGGATTGTTGCCCAGTCCCAAACGCAGCAGGCTTTTATGGCTCCGGCAGTTAAACCCATGAAACAGGCGTGCCAGGGTTAGGGTGGAAAAAGCCATGGTACAGGCAGAAGCCTCGCCCCCAGCTGAGAGCCCGATCCGGTAAGCCCACATGGAGGCTGCTGCGATCAGCCCTCCCTGGATCAGAATATCCCGCACAAAGGGCAGGGTTAAAATCCCCTCCCGCGGATTTCTGGGAGGCTGTTCCAAAAGCCCTTCCTCCGGCGGTTCCATACCGATGGCAATAGCCGGAAGGGAATCCGTAAGAAGGTTGATAAACAGCAGATGGACTGGCTGAAAAGGCAGGGGAAGGGCCCGGAGAGATGTATAAAGTACGCAGAAAATGCCGGCCATATTACCTGATAAGAGGAATTGAATGGAATTTTTAATGTTGCGGTATACATTTCTCCCATTGGCAACCGCTTTTATGATGGTGGCAAAATTGTCGTCTGCCAGGATCATAGAAGCCGCATCCTTGGATACCTGGGTTCCTGTAATCCCCATAGCCACACCAATATCTGCCTTTTTTAAGGCTGGCGCATCATTGACCCCATCTCCGGTCATTGCCACGATATGTCCCTTTTTCTGCCACGCTTCCACGATGCGCAGTTTGTGCTCCGGCGACACTCTGGCATAAACAGAAATCTGTTCCAGCCGCTGTCCCAGCTCCTGCTCTGTCATCTGATCCAGCTCTGTCCCTGTAACGGCCCTGCCCTCCCGGGAACAGATACCGATCTGCCTCGCAATGGACAGGGCAGTCACCGGGTGATCCCCAGTGATCATCACAGGGCAGATCCCTGCCTGCCATGCCTTCGCCACAGCTGGCCGTGATTCCGGGCGGGGCGGATCCATCATAGCAGCCATTCCAAGGAAGATAAGGCCCTGCTCCCTGCCCTCTCTTAAACCTTCTCCTTCCTCCCCCAAATCCTTGGGGATCCCGCAGGCAAAAGCAAGTACCCGGAGTCCCTCCTGGGACCAGCGGCGGTTCTGCTCCAAAAGGAGCCGCCGGTCAGAGGAAGAAAGAGCCCGGCTAAACCGATCTTCTGCTATTCCATCTGTCTCTGCCCGGTTTCCAGAATCTGCTTCTCTCCCGCCTTCCTCCACCCTATTTCCGGGATTCACCACACGGATGCAGTGCTCCAAAAGGACGTCAACGGCTCCCTTTACAAACATGATCTCTCCCTCTGGCCCATGGTGAACGGTGGTCATCCGCTTCCGGCTGGAATCAAAGGGAATTTCCCATTTTCTAGGATAAATCGCCCGAATCTGATAGGGAGAGAGGCCGGATTCCTGTACCATATGAAACAATGCTTTCTCCACCGGATCCCCTTCTCCTTCAGAGGCATGATTATTCAGGGCTGCGGCCAGCAGAAACAGCTTCACATCCTGACGGTTTTCTTTCCCCCTCAGCCAGTCCGGCTCCTGCTCTCTCTGGTTGATATAGACCTTCTCCACACTCATCCGGTTCTGAGTGAGGGTTCCCGTTTTGTCAGAACAGATGACCGATACGCACCCCAAACTCTCCACTGCCTTCAGATCTTTGATAATGGCCTGTTCCTTTGCCATTTTCTGGGTTCCCATGGCCTGGACGATGGTGACAATGGAGCTGAGGGCCTCAGGGATGGCCGCTACTGCCAGGGCTACGGCAAACATCAGGGCGTCTAATACCGGTTCCCGCCGGTACAGGCTTAAAAGGAATACCAGCCCGCAGACTGCCATCACCCCCATTGCCAGATGTCCGGAAAAATGATCCAGGCTCACCTGCAGCGGCGTTTTCTTCTCCTTTGTCCGATCCATGAGGGCGGCGATCTTTCCGATCTCCGTATCCATTCCCGTTGCCGTCACCACCATCTTTCCGCGGCCTCCGGTAATCAGGGAGCCGGAAAAGATCATATTGGTCCGTTCTGCCAAGGGAGCCTCTTTCCTTATCCTTCCCGGATCCTTTTCCACCGCCATGGATTCCCCTGTCAGAGAGCTCTCGTTAACTGCCAGGTGATTTCCCTCCAATAGCCGCCCGTCCGCCGCCGCCATATCCCCTGCTTCCAACAGAAGAATATCCCCTAAAACCACCTGGGTCGATGGAACAGAACGCACCTTTCCCCCGCGCAGCACCCGGGCCTCCGGCGAAGATAGCCGGCGCAGGCTGTCCAGGGTTTTTTCTGCCCTTTCATGCTGTATGGTTCCCAGACAAGCATTTAAAAGAAGGACTGTAAAAATGACCATGGCGCTCCTGGCATCCTTTGTCATCATGGATACTGCGGCCGCCCCAATAAGGATCACTACCAAAAGATCCTTAAACTGGGCCAGAAATACCTGCCACCACGGAAGGTGTCCCTGCTCTCTCAGCCGATTTTCTCCATATTTTTCCAGTCGTTTTTCCGCCTCTGTCTGGCTCAGTCCCTTCATTCCTGTTTCCAGCTCATCAAGGATCTCCGCTTCCCGCTTCTCAAACCATTCCGCCATCTGTCTATTCCCCTCTTTCCCGATCGATACTTATAACAGGAATGCTCCCCTGGCCTCCAAAGACGCCAGGGGAGCACTCTCTTGAGTACCCTTTTTTCAATTTATGAGCTGGGTGAAACGATTATGATGGTTGAAAGGGCTGCAAACCTGCAAAGGGTTATGAAAGGTCAAAGATCATCCGAAAGGCAGTCTCATATCCTTCGGCCAGGGAATCAATCTCCACATATTCCTCCCTTGTATGGGCTCCCGCTCCCCGGAAGCTTCCCACACAGATACTGGGAATGCCTAAAGACAGAGGGATATTGCAGTCTGTTGAACCGGCTCTAAGATCCGGCGCGTGGCCTGTGGCAGAGCTCACTGCCCGTACTGCACGGCGGATCAGGGCTGCCTTTGCCTCCCCGTCCACCTGGCCCTCGCAGGGACGGATGCCGATGACCTCCCAGGCCAATTCCATTCCCTGTCCCTTAGCCCAATGGACTGCCTCCAAAAACTGCTCCTCCATATATTCCAGATTTTCCCTCCGGTCAGAACGGAACTCATAAAGCATTTCCGCCTCCTGGGCAATGGTATTGACTGAGGTTCCTCCTGCTATCATTCCTACGTTGTAGGTAGTCTTTCCTCCCTGGGGAACCTGGATCTCATACAGCCGGCTGATAAAGGAAGACAGAAGGGCAATGGCGTTTGGACTTCCAAAATTGCTGTAGGAATGGCCTCCCTGAGTGCGCACCGTTACCCGGAAACGCTTAGAGCCCACCGCCCGGTCCACCAAATGCTCCAGGCTGCTGTCAAAGGTGCAGAAATTCTTCATTCGGGAACCATACGTCTCGCAGATCTTTCTGACGCCCTTTAAATTTCCTAATCCTTCCTCTCCTGAATTGCACACCAGCACCAGGCCCGGGGCATGTTCCCCTCTCAGCTCCTTCCACTGAGGCGTTCCTATGTGCTCTGCAATGTATTTTCCTGCCAAAAGCAGGCATACCAGACAGGCCGTGTCATCCCCCACTCCGGGACACCAGATCCTTCCGTTTTCTACCCGGAGAGGCAGCTCTGTCTCATCAGAAAACACCACGTCTGTATGAGCCATGAAAACCTCCACCGGTCCATTTTCCCCAATCTGTGCCGGATAAACTACATTCAGGGCTTCATCAATATACACTCCCTCTGCCCCCTGAGCTTTGAGCCACTCACAGCAGAACTGAGCCCGCTTCTCCTCATGGTTCGAGGGCGCCGGGATTCTGGCCAGCTCTAAAAGAAGTTCATAGGCCATCTGGCTGTGATCCTGTATATACTTTTTCATCTCACTATTAAACATTATTTCTTTCCTCCCGCTTTTCCCATAAGCACCACAATGGTTCTTGCCATGACCATGAATGACTTCTGATCCGATACAAGGGGCTCCTCCCCCGGCTGATACATTCCGTTTACCCCATCCTCGTCCGTATTAAAGGCCACATGCCACTCCATGCCCCGCGGCAGGTTAGGAAGGGCAAATTCATGAGGCTCCCAATGCATATTGTAAGCCACATAAAAATAATCGTCTGGAGCCTGTCCTGCCTTTTTTCCATAGGGGCCGCAGTACAATACTCCCAGCTGACGGCAAAAACGGTCAAACATAGGATACCATGTTTTGATCCCATGAAAAGATACATCAGGCATTCCCAAAGAATCCCGGTCCATCAAAAGGGGCTCCCGCTCCTGGTGGAACACGCCATGCTCCCTGCGGAACCGGATCGCCTGCTTTGCAAAGTCATAAAGCCAGGAATGGGTGCGCAGAAGTCCCCAGTTAAGCCAGGAAATATCATTATCCTGGCAGTAGGAATTATTATTCCCCTTCTTTGTCCGGCCCATCTCGTCCCCCATAAGGATCAGGGGCGTTCCCTGGCTGAGGAGCAGCATAAGAAAGGCGTTCCGCAGCTGCTTTCTCCTAAGCTTTACCACGCGCCCCTTCCGGCATGGACCCTCGGCCCCGCAGTTCCAGGATTGATTGTAATCCGTTCCGTCTCTTCCTCCCTCTCCGTTCTCCTCATTATGCTTTTCATCATAAGAAACCATATCCATCATGGTAAAACCGTTGGTATCTGCCATGTAATTGATGCAGGCCGCTGCTTTTGGATTATGGATGCAGCGGTTCGCCAGACGGTTTAAGGAATCCTCATCCCCCTTGAGGACGCTTCTCATGTCAAACATAAAGCCGTCCCCATACTGGGCTAAATGGCGGATCTCTCCTGGCTCCACCCCTTCCCAGCTGTCTGCGAAGAGCTTGAGCCTGCAAAGATAGGGATCCTCCCCCAAAAGCTTCACAGGGGCATAGCCTACGAAACGGATTCCGTCTACATGGTATTCCATGGCCCAGAAGCGGGCCGCATCCAGCGCATAGGAGGGCGCTTCCTTTCCGTCAAAATAAAGCTCCGCCACCAGCTCCATTCCCTCCCGGTGGAGGGCTTTCACCAGATCCTTAAACTCTCTGCCCGGATCTTCCTTGCTGGAATAGGAATACTTTGGTGAAAAATAGAAGCCTCTCTCATACCCCCAATAATTGATACGCCTGGATCTCTCCATCGGAGATTCCTTGTGCTCCTGTCTATGAACCCCTGCCTGGCCGCTGGCCTCAGCCCTGCTCTCCGGCCTGATCCGACTTCCAAGCCCCGCCTGGCCCTGAACCTTCTCCTTCTGTATCTCCTCAAATTCCCCAGGAGGCATGAGCACCAGGGTGGTAACTCCTAACTCTTTCAAATAAGGGATTTTTTCCTCCACCCCTTTAAAGGTTCCCCGGACTGCCCCGTCCAGGCCGGAGGAGGAATGCTTTGTAAAACCTCTCACATGAAGATGATAAAGGATACAATCCTCATAAGGGATCTGCGGGAGCACATCTCCTTCCCAGTCGTATTCCTCTTTCTTTTCCGGTATCAGCGTCCGCACCGGGCATGTGCTGTTTCCCCAGCGGTTCCGGCCAGTAAATGCCCGTCCATAGGGATCCGGCATCTCCTCCCCATCTATCTCATATACATACTCAAGGCCTTCCAATTCCCCCAGAACGGTCATGGCCCACACGTCTCCCATTCTAAAATCCTTTGGAAATCCAATCCTGGCCGCAGGTTTTTTCCCTCCCCTGGGGTACAAAACCAAAACACAGTCCGTCCCCTTGTGGGCAAAAGAAAAATGAACTCCCCCCGGCACTAAGACCGCTCCCATGGGATAGAGCGTCCCATCCTTTTTTCCTATATGGAATTTATTTGTCATACCGTACCACCTTCCCAGGGCAGCTGTCTCTGCCCTTTCATTGATTCTGCCCTTTCGTTGATTCTGCTCTTTCATTGATTCTGCCAGGATGCCTTCTGACGGCTACTGCCCTGCAATCTTCGCTGCCAGCTCCTCCAGATACATCCAACGCTCCATCTTTTCCTCCAGCGTATGTTCCAGCTCCTCTTTCTCTGCTATCAGCTGGTTCAATTTCACAAAATCATGGGCCGACGCCTCAATATCACCCTCCAGAGCGCTGATCCTATCCTCCAGCTCTGCCATATCAGCCTCAATGGTTTCGTAATCCCTCTGCTCCTTATAAGTGAATTTCAGCTTCTGAGGGCCCCTGGTCCGCTGCCCTTTTTCACCGGAAGCGGAATCTGTCTTCACAGCAGCAGATCTTGTATCCTGGACAGACTCCTGCCCTGCCTCTTCCTCAGCCCTCTTGCGCACAGCGTAGTCTGTATAACCGCCCTCATACTGGCGCAGCCTTCCGTTCTCCTCAAAGGCAAAGATACGCTTCATGGTGCGGTCCAGGAAATAGCGGTCATGGGATACGGTTACTACGATCCCGTCATAGCGGTCCAAATAATCCTCTAAAATTGTCAGCGTTGCAATATCCAGATTGTTGGTCGGCTCATCTAACAGGATAAAATTGGGAGAGGATGCCAGCACTCTCAGCAGGTTCAGACGCTTTTTCTCGCCGCCGGACAGCTTTCCAATAGGGCTGTACTGCTTTTCCGGAGAAAATAAAAACCGTTCCAGCATAGCGGAGGCAGACAGAGTGCCGTCCACTGTCTGGATATACTCTGCGGTATCCTTCACATAGTCGATCACCCTCTGCTCCGGATCCATGTAGGAAAGATCGATCTCCTGCTCTCCATGTTCCGCTTTCGGCTTTTCCGAAGCGATTTCCTGGGCATAATATCCCATTTTTACAGTCTGCCCTACGATCACCTGGCCGGAATCCTGGGGAAGGATCCCGGCAATGATCTTCATTAAGGTAGATTTTCCGCAGCCATTGGGGCCAATAAAGCCTACCCGATCCCCCTTCAAGAAAATATAACTGAAATCATCGATCAGCTTTCTGTCCCCATAGCTTTTGGAAATGTGTTCCAATTCCACTGTGGTTTTCCCCAGCCTTGTGGAGATGGAACTCAGCTCCAGCCTGGAATCCTGCACCGGGGCCTGCCGGTCTCTCAGCTCCTCATACCTCTGGATATGGGCCTTCTGCTTCGTGGAGCGGGCCCTTGCTCCACGGCGGATCCATTCTAACTCCACACGCAGGATGGACTGGCGTTTGCGCTCGCTGGCCTCCTCCATCTCCTGCCGCTGGGTTTTCAGCTCCAGGAAACCGGAGTAATTGGTCTGATAGCTGTATATGGCTCCCTTATCGATCTCTATTATACGGTTGGTAACGCTGTCCAGGAAATAGCGGTCGTGGGTTACCATGATCAGCGCGCCCTTCCATTTTTTCAGGTAATCTTCCAGCCAGTCTGCCATGTCATTATCCAAATGGTTGGTAGGCTCGTCCAGCAGCAAAATATCAGCAGGCGAAAGCAGTACGGAGATCAGTGCCAGACGCTTGCGCTGCCCACCGGACAATTGGCCTGCCGGCTGCTGAAAATCTTTGATCCCCAGGCGTGTCATCATGGACTTGGCATCGCTTTCTATGGTCCATCTGTTTTCCTCTGACACATTGCCCGAAAGCACACATTCCAGGCTTGACATCTCAGGGTCAAATTCCGGGTGCTGGGGCAGATACCGTATCACCACATGGTTCGCGGTGGTAATGGTTCCCTGATCCGGTTCCTCCAACCCTGCCATCATTTTTAAGAGCGTGGTCTTTCCCGTTCCGTTGATGCCGATCACCCCAACCTTTTCCCCTTCCTGCAGGGAAAAGGATGCCTGGTCGAACACCTTACGCTCCGCAAATACCTTTGTTATCTTCTCTATATTGATCAAATTCATGGCTGTGCCTCTCTCTGTCTGTTTTCCCTCATTATACAATAAATAAAAAGAGCAGTCATCTGTTTTTGACTGCTCTTGTTCGATCCTATCCCACAAAGTGCTATGGCCCGGGGTCAGATATGCCTGAGTTTTTACCGGATGACCAATTCCACCGGACAATGATCCGATCCCATTACATTGCTGTGTATCGAGGCGCTTTCCAGACGGTCTGCCAGGCTTTCCGACACACAAAAATAATCGATGCGCCAACCTGCATTTTTAGCCCTGGCGCTGAATCGATAGGACCACCAGGAATACGCTCCTTCCAGGTCAGGATAAAAATAGCGGAAGGTATCCACAAATCCCGCCTCCAAAAGATGGGAAAACTTTCCTCTCTCCTCATCTGTGAACCCTGCATTTTTCCGGTTGGTCTTTGGGTTTTTCAGATCGATCTCCCTGTGGGCCACATTCAGATCCCCGCAGAAGATCACCGGCTTTTTCTCCTCCAGCTTTTTCAGGTAAGCGAGAAAATCCTCCTCCCACTTCATCCTGTAATCCAGCCTTGCCAGGCCGTCCTGGGAATTGGGGGTGTAACAGGTTATCAGATAATACTCAGGAAATTCCGCGGTGATCACCCTTCCCTCTTTATCATGCTCCTCCATTCCCAGCCCGTAGGACACGGACAGGGGTTCCTCCTTTGTAAACATAGCTGTACCGGAATATCCCTTTTTCTCTGCGTAATTCCAATACTGATAATAGCCTGGAAGCTCCAGGTCGATCTGGCCCTCCTGCAGCTTGCTTTCCTGTATACAGAACACATCTGCTTCTGCCTCATGGAAGAAATCCAAAAATCCTTTTCCCACACAGGCTCTGAGGCCGTTTACATTCCACGAGATCAACTTTTTCATTGAAACGGCTCCTTTCTGCGGCTTCTTTCTTCTGTGATTCTGCTTTTACTGCGGATAAACCAGCCTTGACTCCGGGAAGCTGTCAATATTCTGAAGAACCTCAAGGTATCTCTTTGCCAGGAATTTTGCCATTCCCAGGTTCATATCCAGATAATTTCCGCAGTCCTTTGGCGAGGCTCCCGGCACTTCCCCTTCAAAATCCCGGATAAATTCATACATCTCCACCATAAGGGGAAGAACATCCCTGGAGCTGTAATCCCCGGCCAGAAGAAGATAAAAACCAGTGCGGCATCCCATAGGACCGAAATATACTGTCTTATCCCCAAACTCTTTGTGGTTTCTCAGGAACGTAGCGCCTAAATGCTCTATGGTGTGCATCTCCGCCGTGTTCATCACCGGCTCCTCATTGGGGGAGGTCATCCGCAGGTCAAAGGTCGTGACCGTTCCTCCTGCCACCTGATCCTTTCTGGATACATAAACACCTGGCTGCAGGCGGTTGTGGTCGATGGTAAAACTAGCAATTTTTTCCATAAAAACTCCTTTCACAGAAAAAGAGGATGCCGCAAAATGCGGTAATCTCACCAACTATGATCCTTCGCTTATTCTATGGCTGTTTTAGTCGTCTGCTTCCTCGCTCTCCGTCAGCGTGAAGGTAAATCTCTTACGTGCCATCTCATCGCTTTCCAGATATTCGTCGTAGGTAGTGATCTTATCAACCAGCTTGCCGTTGATGATCTCCATAATACGGTTAGCGGTAGTCTGAACGATCTGGTGGTCACGGGAGGAGAAGATCATCACCCCTGGGAACTTGATCATTCCGCGGTTCAAGGCGTCAATAGACTCCATGTCCAGATGGTCTGTAGGCTCGTCCAGCATCAGCACATTGGCGCCGGAGATCATCATCTTAGACAGCATACAGCGCACTTTCTCGCCTCCGGACAGCACCTTTACCTTCTTTACACCGTCCTCCCCGGCAAAGAGCATACGCCCTAAGAAGCCGCGGACATAAGTCACATCCTTCTCAGGAGAGTACTGAGTCAGCCACTCTACGATGGTGTCATCATTGTCAAACTCTGCACTGTTATCCTTGGGGAAATAAGCCTGGGTTGTAGTAAGTCCCCACTTATAGCTTCCCGAATCCGGCTCCATCTCTCCAGATAAGATCTTAAAGAGCACGGTCTTGGCACGCTCATTGGGGCCTACCAGGGCCACCTTGTCCTCCCGGCCCAGGATAAAGGAAATATCATCTAAGATCTTCTCCCCGTCAATGGTCTTACTCAGGTGTTCAACGGTCAAAACCTCATTTCCGATCTCACGGAAGGGACGGAAATCAATATAAGGATACTTACGGCTGGAAGGACGGATGTCATCCAGCTCGATCTTCTCTAACGCGCGCTTACGTGAGGTCGCCTGCTTGGATTTGGAAGCATTGGCGGAGAAACGCTGGATAAATTCCTGAAGCTCCTTGATCTTCTCCTCCTTCTTGCGGTTGGCCTCCTTCATCTGCTTGATGATCAGCTGGCTGGATTCTACCCAGAAATCATAGTTTCCGGCAAACAGCTGGATCTTTCCGTAGTCAATGTCCGCAATCTGGGTACAAACCTTATTCAGGAAATAACGGTCATGGGAAACCACGATCACTGTGTTCTCAAAATTAATAAGGAACTCCTCCAGCCATGCGATAGCGTCTAAGTCCAAATGGTTGGTAGGCTCGTCTAAGAGCAGGATATCCGGGTTTCCAAAAAGAGCCTGGGCTAAAAGCACCTTCACCTTCTGTGCGCCTAACAGGCTGCTCATCTGGGCATAATGAAATTCCGGTTCAATTCCAAGGCCGTTCAACAGGTTTTCTGCGTCAGACTCTGCCTCCCAGCCGTTCATATTGGCGAACTCGCCTTCCAGCTCAGCGGCCTTGATGCCGTCCTCATCAGAGAAGTCCTCCTTCATATAGATGGCTTCCTTCTCCTTCATGATCTCATACAGTCTGGCATTGCCCATAATAACCGTATCCAGAACCGTATACTGGTCGTATTTAAAATGATCCTGCTGCAGGAAGGAAAGACGCTGTCCCGGAGTGATCACCACATCGCCGCTGGTAGGCTCCAGCTGTCCGGACAAAATTTTAAGGAAGGTGGACTTTCCCGCTCCATTGGCTCCAATAAGGCCGTAGCAGTTGCCCTCCGTAAATTTGATGTTTACGTCTTCAAACAGTGCCTTCTTCCCCACCCGAAGGGAAATATTGCTTGTACTAATCATTTCCGTATCCTTTCTAAACTCAGGAAGCTATTTGTTCCATTCTGTTTTCATCAAAAGAGGGGTCATATCTGGCCCCTCTCACGCTGCTTGCTCATTTTAGATTGTACAGGGAAAATGCTTATTTTGCAAGGCTTATTTTCCCTTGCGCACCTCCAAAGGATAATTTATTCCCTGGGACTCCACATAGACTACTTCTACCACATCTCCGCTGTCGGCAGCAAGAGCCCCGTCTTCGATCGGGCAATTATCCTTCATAAAGCTTATTTCCGTTCCGTCTTCTGTCTTTACCACAAAGGAGCTCATGGCATTGGATACGGTTGTACCCGTTACAGACGCAACAGACCACTCCTCCTGTTCCGGAAGAAGGATCACCAGCTGTGACTTCTCCACTCCATCCTTCTGGTTCCCCACACATCCAATGGCGATTTGAGTATCCTCCTTGATCTCAGCCTCCACGTCGCAGATGTCAGACAGCTTAATATCATATGAATTTCCATCATCTGCCTGAAGGGTGAAGGTCATACCGTCAGAAGCTGCCTTCACGATGGTTCCCTGAAGCATATAATATCCTGCTTCCTCCTGCACCTCCCCAGACGGTTCGGAGGTTTCTTCCTCTGTCTCCTCCGGCTCTGTCTTCTCAGCCTCTGTTGTCTGCTCAGCAGCAGATGAAATTTCTGTGGTTTCTGCGGCTTCCTGTGCCGGTTTCTTTGCACATGCAGCGGCAATAGCCACAGTTACCGCCACTGCGGCGGCTCCCAGGATTAATGAACGCTTTCTCATCACTATCTCCTCCTTTGTCTACTGATGGTATCATCTGACCAGGGAAAATTCAAGGAATTTTCCCTTAATTTTTCGTAACGATCCATCGGAAATGCTGCGAAACATGCGGAAATGCAAAAAAGCTTCCTTGACTTCCCCCTCCTAAAAAGTTATGATGGATAGCTGAGAATGGCAACTAAAAATCATCAAAGGAAACTAATACTATGTCTGCAAAACCAAATCCTTCATCTATGAACCAAAGACTGGCCACGGCTCCAGTCCTTCCCCTTTTGATCCGGCTCACCATCCCTATTACAGTGGCGCAGCTGGTCAATGCCCTTTACAGCCTGGTTGACCGCATGTACATCGGCCATATGCCGGAAACAGGAACTCTGGCTTTAAGCGGCATCGGCCTTACCTTTCCCATCATCATGGTAATCTCTGCCTTCAGCTGCATCCCCGGGCGAGGCGGATCCCCTCTGGCTTCCATTGCCATGGGAGCGGGAGATATAAGAAAAGCAGAGCGTTATCTGGCCAACTCCTTTTCCCTCTTGGCCTTCATCGGAACGGTTCTCACCCTGGCATGTTCTTTTTTTATGGAACCTATGCTGCGCGCCTTTGGAGCAGACTCCTCTACCCTTCCCTATGCCATGGACTACCTGAGAATCTATGTCCTGGGAAGCATTTTTGTAGAGTTTTCCCTGGGGCTTAACCCCTTCATTAACGCCCAGGGCTATACCTTTCACGGAACCATTACCATTGTTATAGGGGCGGTGCTCAATATTATCCTTGATCCCCTGTTTATTTACGCGTTCCGCATGGGGATCGCCGGGGCTGCTGTGGCTACGGTTATCTCCCAGATGGTCTCCGCCGCCTGGGTCATCTGGTTCCTCTGTTCCGGCAAGGGAACACTGCGCCTGCGCCTGAAAGACATGGCCCCATCCTGGGATATTCTAAAAAGAACCTGCGCTCTGGGAGTGTCCCCCTTTACCTTCCAGATCAATGAAAGTATCGTCGTTATTGTCCTGAACTGGCTCTTGATCCGCTACGGCGGCGCTGACAGCAATCTCCACATTGCATCCATGTCCCTGCTCACCAGCGTCAGCCAGGTGTTCTTCATGCCTTTAATCGGCATCATCACCGGAGCTCAGCCTATTTTGAGCTATAACCTGGGCGCCCGCAATTTCCCACGGTTAAGAGAAACCGTCCGCTATTCCAGGATACTCAGCATAAGCTGCGCCGTGCTCATGTGGTTCTGCCTTATGGCTTTTCCACGGACCATCTGCTCTATGTTCACCTCGGATCCGAAGCTGCTAAGCCTGACCTCCGTGACCATGCGCATCATGTTCTCAACTGTCCTGGTGCTGGGCCTTCAGATGGTAAACCAGAACGCTTTCGTCGCCCTGGGAAATACCGTCTGCTCCTTTATATTCGGGATCATGAGAAAGCTTTTGCTGCTCCTGCCCCTTGCCTTCACCCTTCCCCTGTTCTTCGGCGTGTGGGGGATCTACGGGGCGGAGGCTGTATCCAACCTGCTGACTACCATCATCACTCATGCTGTCTTTACAAGGTATTTTAAAAAGCTTACCTCGTCATAAGAACCAGGAAACGTTATAGAAATAAAATACGTCATAAAAAACAGGATGCTTCCAAAATCAATGGAAACATCCTGTTTTTTTGTTTTCCTCTTTTCCCTCTTATGGGCGATACCCCTTTAAAAAGCTCTTGGTACGCTCATTTCCGGAATCAAATACCTGCTCCGGGGTTCCTTCCTCCACGATCACGCCTCCGGCCATAAATATGACCCGATCGGAGATCTCTCTGGCAAAGGCCATCTCATGGGTAACGATCACCATGGCAATATCAAGCTCTGCCAGAGACTTGATCACCCGCAGAACCTCCCCTGTAAGCTCCGGGTCAAGGGCGGAAGTGGGCTCATCAAAAAATAAGATCTTGGGCTTTAAGGCCAGAGCCCTGGCAATAGCCACCCGCTGGCATTGGCCGCCAGACAGCTGACAGGGATAAGCCTCCTCCTTGTCCTCCAATCCCATCTTTTTCAGAAGCTCCCTGGCTTCTTCATATACCTCATCCCGGTTTCTTTTCTGGACATGGATGGGGGCGTCTGAAATATTTTTCAGCACAGAGTAATGGGGGAAAAGGTTAAAATTCTGGAATACCAGCCCATACTGGCTCTGGATCTCCCTCAGCTCTCTCTTAGGAGCCCACTCAGACCTTCCATTTTCTGCCCGGACAGCCCGTTTTCCCAGGTAGATCACCTCTCCGCTGTCCATAGTCTCCAGCATAGTGGCGCACCGCAGCAGTGTGGATTTTCCTGAACCGGAGGGCCCTATAATGGATAAGATCTCTCCTTCCTCCACACTCAGCGATATATCCTTCAAAACTGCGGCTCCCCCAAAGGACTTTTCCACATGATTTAATTCTAACAGCTTCATCATCCACAATTCTCCTGTTTTCCTTCTGCTTTTACCGGTAATAGTCCAGTTTTTTCTCAATCCACTCCATACCCACAGCCACGATCAGATTGAAAATATAGTAAAAAATACCGGCTGCCACAAATGGGATCATACTTGTCTGGGAGGCAGCCAACGCCTTTGCCATGGAAAACATTTCCACTACGCTGAGGGTGAAAGCTAACGAGGTGTCCTTAACCAGGGTGATGACCTCATTGGTCACAGATGGAAGGATCTGTTTGATCACCTGAGGCAGAATGATCTTAAAAAATGTCTGCATCCGGCTGTAGCCCAGGATATAGGCCGCCTCATACTGCCCCACAGGCATGGACTGAATGCCGCTGCGGTAAATCTCAGCAAAATACGCTGCATAGTTGATGACAAACCCGATGAAGGTGGCCCAGAGGCGGTATCCGCTTCCCACCTTGATGCGGAACAGATAGTAAGGGCCGAAATAGACCACCATCAGCTGAAGCATCAGGGGCGTTCCTCTCATAACGGATATGTACACCTTTACAAGAGACCGCAAAAAACCATGCTTGGACAGCCGCCCAAAAGCCACCACCAGTCCCAGAGGCAGTGAGAATATCAGTGTCACAAGAAAAATCTGGACACTGACCCCCATGCTTCCTGCCAGCTGGGAAATCATCTGCGGGATTGTCATTTTCCCCATAACTTCATACCTTCCTTTATTTTCCTACTGTGGTCACATCCTCGTCAAACCATTTCTCAGAAATCTCTTTCATGGTTCCGTCTGCTGCCATTTCCTCCAACGTTTTCTGAACCTTGTCGCGCAACTCTGTGTTCCCCTTCTTAAATCCGATGGCATATTCTTCTGCGGCTAAGGTATCATCTAATACCACAAAATCTGCATTCCTCTGTTTGATCTGGTATCTGGCCACAACTACGTCCATAGCGATGGCATCCACTGCTCCCTGCTCCAGATCCATAAAAGCGGAATTATAATCAGCGGTTGTCAGAAGCTGGCCGAAAGTAGCGGTCAGATCCGGAACCTGCTGCAGGGCTGCTTCCGCGGAGGAATCTACCTGGCACTCTACAACCTTTCCAGCCAGGTCAGCCTGGCTTGCAATTCCGGAATCCTTTGCCACGACAAACACCTGAGTATTGGCCATATAAGGCTCAGACCATGTGTAATCTTCCTCTCTGCCTGTCATGGTAAATCCATTCCAGATACAGTCAATATTTCCTGATTCCAGCTCCATGTCCTTGGAGTCCCATGCAATGGGCTGGGGTTTGTACTCCAATCCCAGACGCTTTGCCGCTTCCTGGGCCAGCTCCAGGTCGAAGCCGGTGTATTCCCCGTCATCTCCAATGAATCCCATGGGCGGGAAATCCTGATCAAATCCCACGATCAGGGTTCCTCCCTCTGCCTCAGAAGAAGCCTTCTCCCCATCTTCCCCGGATCCCTTCGATTCCTCTTTTGTATCTTCTGTCTGCTCTGCCTCTGTTTTTTCCTCTGTCTCAGGAGCCTGTGAAGCCTCCGCCGCAGTCCCTGGATCTGCTGAAGCGGCCTCTTTCTTGCCGCAGCCTGCCAGTGACAATGCCATAAGGGATACAACTGCTAAACCATATACGCTCTTTTTCATAATCATTTCCTCCTCTTTCTATCATCATTGCCCGGATGGATCTTGTTTTTGCTTTTGTGTGTTATCATATTAGCACACTAAAGTATTTTTGTAAAGAGGATTTAGACAAAAAAATGTGTGGAACGTATCCGGATCCGGCTACAGCAGCCGGCACAGTTCTTCCAGCCTCCGGATCTCATAATCTGCCCGAATCCCCTCCGGCAGGGTTTTGCCGTCCGGATTATACCAGCAGGGGGTGATCCCGGCGTTCATGGCCCCTTTCAGATCAGAAGCCGGTGAATCTCCCACCAGGATCATCTTCTTTGGATCCTTCTCTCTCATACGGGAAAAACAATAGTCAAAGTATTCCTTCCTTGGCTTCTGGCTTCCCGCATCCTCAGAGACAAAGATCCCGTCCATAAACAGATCCAGACCGGAGAGAGCCAGCCTTTTATACTGGGTGGAGGAGGTTCCATTTGTAACTACATACAGTTCGTAACGCTCCTTTAAATAGGCGCACAGCTCTGCAGCCCCTTCCATGAGAAAGGCGGAGCAGTCCAGCTGGCTCCGGTACTGCTCCTCCGCCTCCCGCCCATTTACCTGGCGTCCCAATTGGGCAAAATACACCTGAAACCGCCGCCAGACTAACTCCTCCTTCGTTATCTCTCCCCGCTCAAAGGAGGCCCAAAAACTCTCGTTCAGATCATGATACATCTGGATCCGCTTGTCTGTCGGTTCCACGCCGAAGTTCCTCAGGACCGCGCTGATCCCCTCCCGCTCTGACCGAACAAAATCCAGGAGGGTTCCGTCTACGTCCAAAAGGACTGTACTGAATTTCCCCGCCCCTATCTTCTTATTCATTTTCTCCTCCGTACACAACCACACCGCCGCAGATGGTCTTTTTCACCTGTCCGGTGAGCTCCCAGCCTAAGAAAGGGCTGTTGGTGGATTTGGAAGCAAAGTCTTTTACCTTCCACTGTCTGGACTCGTCAAAGATCACCAGATCTGCAGGAGCCCCCTTCTCCAGGCGGCCTCCGTCCAGCTTATAAAGCCGTGCAGGATTCAGGCTCATTTTTTCCATCAGCTCCAGCATAGTCAAATGTCCTGGCTTGACCAGGCTGGTAATACCCAATGCCAGTGCTGTCTCCAGTCCCAGTATACCGCTGGGGGCCTCTGTTAACGGTTTCTCCTTCTCCTCTTTGCTGTGAGGCGCATGGTCGGTGGCGATCATATCGATCGTGCCATCTTTCAGCCCCTCGATCAGCTTCAGCCGGTCTGCCTCCGTGCGAAGAGGCGGATTCATCTTTGCCAGTGTTCCGTAGGTGAGGACCGCCTCCTCTGTAAGCGTGAAATGATGGGGAGTGACCTCCGCCCACACCTTAGCGCCCAGCTTTTTTGCCAGCCGCACCATTTCCACAGAATGGCCGGAACTGATGTGCTGTATATCCACAACTGCACCTGTATCCAGAGCGATCATACAGTCTCTGGCCACCAGCGAGTCCTCTGCCAAAGCAGGGGAGCCGTAAATCCCCAATTTCTCTGACACAGCCCCGTGGTTGATGCCATTCTGGCTGATAAATGCCTTATCCTCCTCATGGAAACTGAGAACGGTTCCCAGCCTGGCCGCCTCCTCCATTGCCTTTTTCACAAAGGGGCCGTCCATCAGCGGGATTCCATCATCTGTAAAACCAGCGGCTCCGGCTGCTAAAAGTCCCTCCATATCCGTCAGCTCTTTTCCCTCAAATCCCTTGGACACCGCTGCGCAGGTAAGCACATGGATCCCTGTCTTTTTCCCCTCCTCCAGCACATAACGAAGGGTTTCTGCATTGTCCACGATGGGCTTTGTATTCGCCATGCAGACCACGGTAGTAAAACCGCCTCTGGCAGCAGCTGCCGCCCCTGTATGGATGTCCTCCTTGTAGGTAAGTCCAGGATCCCTAAAATGGACATGGACATCCACCAGGCCGGGGGCGACCACCAGGCCTGCGGCGTCGATGATCTCATCATAAGAAACCTCATTTGGTCCCATGTTTGCGCCCTCTGCGCCGCCCTGGCCCAGAGGGAAGATCCCTGCGATCCGATCTTTGTCTAAAACTACATCTGCCAGCTGGTCTGTCTTTCCTGCCGGGTCGATAACACGGCCTCCCTGAATTAAAATCATGGTACACTCCTCCTTGCTTTACCTAAGCTTTATCTAAGCTTACACTATGTTTTCGTATCCGTTAAAGGACGTCCCATTCCTGTCCCTTATATCCGATTTCAATGATCCGTTCCCTATACGCTTTGGAGCACTCCAGCTCCTTAAAACGGGAAATAACTTGAAAATCTCCCCAAAAATGCATAGGAAATACCACATCTGCGCCTGCCATTCTCATAAAATCGTCCATTCCCAGGTAAAAATCCTTTTCCTGTCTGGGATCCAGGAGCATGAATGCTATATCAATAGGACGGCCAGCCAGTTTTTTCATTTCCCTGCAAAACCTTTCCGTCATGCGGGCATTGTCTTCTTCCGGTTCCCCTTCCCAGACCCAGCGGTTCAGATCCCCGGCATGAAACAGTGTCTTTCCCTGAACGGTGACCAAAAACGCCACTCCCTCGTCTGTAGAACGCAGGGCTTCGATCTCTATAGGTTCTCCTGCCCCATCCTCTAAAACAGCAATCTCTCCGGGGCCCAGGAAAACTGTCCTTCCCAAAAGCTCCTCCGGTACGCGCCTGCGCCAAATATCGTCGGAAAGTACATACGTAACCTGCCTGTTCCCCTGGAAAAGTTCAAAAATCCTTTCTGAAAAATGATCCGGGTGACGGTGGCTTGCAAAGACAAACACCGGTTTTTCCGGATCCGTCTGGGGGATCTCCCCTTCAAAATAATCAAAGAGGAAAACCCCATGATCCCATTCTGCCAGAAAGCTGCTGTGATGGATGTAAGTTATTTTCATACCCGCTCTCTCCTCCCATATCCCCTTGGTGTCCTTATCCTACCATAAACCAGTGTCTGTGCACAAGTTATCTTTTATAAAACGTCATCCATCTTCCGCTCTTGAAACGGCCGATAAAGAAACCGGAACGCACCAGCCAGTCAACTACCATAGCAAACCACACACCCACGGCTCCCAGCCCCAGGCCCACAGCCAGCACATAGCTGAAGCCGATCCTGAAAAGAATCATAGACAGGATTGAAACACACATAGGGAATTTTACATCATTCGCTGCCCTGAGCACATTGGCCAGGCAGAAGGAGGCCGGCCAGCATATCATGGCACAGCTGTTATGGATGATGACCAGGGTCATGCCTAAATGGACTGCATCCTGAGGGAGATGATAAAGCTTGAGTGTCAGCGGCATGGTAACAAGCACTCCAAGGCAGCAAAGCCCATTTACCACATACGTAATCTTCATCATCTTCTTCGCATAATATACAGCCTGGCCGAAATCTCCAGCCCCCACGCATCGTCCTACCACAGTAATCATAGCAAGACTCATAGCCTGTCCCGGAAGAACCCCCATACCGTCCAGATTGTTGGCAATGGCGTTGGCTGCAATCTGGCTGGTTCCAAATAAGGCGATAATCCCGACCACCAGCACACGGCCCAGCTGGAAAATGCTGTTTTCGATACCGTTTGGTATTCCGATCCCCAGGATCTGACGTACCATCCCCCTATTGATTTTCCAGTTCTTCCCAACATGCAGTTCCAATTTCTGATCTCTCAAACGGAAAAACAGCAAAAAGCAGGCTGTCATACGGGAGATCAGTGAGGCCCCAGCTGCCCCGGCTGCCCCCCAATGAAATCCAAAAATAAACAGAGCATCTCCAATGACATTGATCACATTCATAATAATGGAAGCGTGCATGGAGATTTTTGCATTTCCCATAGAACGGAATAAGGCAGCACAGGAATTATATACAGCCAGAAACGGATAAGAGAAAGCCGATAGGATAAGATAAACGAGGGCATTGGCCATCACATCTTCCTCCACTTTTCCATAAAGAAGCGTCAGAATGCCCCGACGGAACAAAATACTGAGTACCATGATCAGAAGGGAGAGCAAAGCTGTAATAAGGATCAGCTGATTAGCGGACTGACAGGCCCGATCCCGTCTCCCTTGTCCAAGATACTGGGAAGAAACTACAGCTCCCCCTGTAGCCACAGCTGCAAAAATGTTGATGAATAAAGTATTGATCATATCTACCAGAGATACGCCGGAGGTTGCCGCCGCCCCGGCACTGGATACCATAATCGTATCCACCATGCCCACAGATACTGCCAGGATCTGCTCAATAATGAGGGGAATGATCAGCTTTTTTAAATCCTTGTTTGTAAAAAGCCTGTTTCCCCCTTGGTTTTCAAATTTCTTTTGTGCGATGACCTCTGCTGTCTTTTCTCTCATAGGGATCCTTTCTTTCTCTCCCAGCGCCCCAAAATTCCTTCTTTATCTGACAGCGCCGAGTGAAATGATAAAATAAAAACGCGTTATTGTTTATAAAATCCTACTCCTACAAACAATCCCGCGTCAATATTCAAAATAACCAAAATCCATCCCGTTAGAAAAGCCAAAATCCTACCTTACTGATTCCTGTCCTCTCCCTTTTCCATAGCCTGATGTTCTTTCCACAGCTCCTCATACAGCTGATAAAAGCTCCAATGGCTGTTATGCTCTGTAAGCACTGCCTTCAGGCGGATCCTTGGAACCTTAGCCCTTCTGAGATTCATCAAAAGCTCATCCAGCCGGCGGTCAGAAAACTGCTTTAAAACCATCACCTCAACCGGGATTGCAAGCGGCATCTCATCTTCCTGCCGATCCAACATTCCTTTTGCTTCTTCCCTGGAAGGGTATCCCTCCAGTCCGGCCAAATATCCCACCGTCTCATGGATCTGATCCGGCCCTACATTGCGGATCCGGATCCCCATGCGCACCAGTACGCTTTTCATCAGAGCCACATGTTTTGCCGTCTCAGGGTCTCCGGGATTGTAGTAGAGCACAGTTTCCTTATATACTGCCATATCCCCGCCTCCTCTTGATTTTTATTATTTTCCAAACAGCTCCCTGCTGTCTAACATCAGGGTAAAAGGCCCGTCATTTAACAATTCTACCTTCATATCAGCCCCGAACTGGCCCTTCTCCACCACAGGCACATGCTCCCGGCAGCGCTCCATAAAGTGAACATATAACTCCTGTGCCCGCTTGGGTTCTCCTGCCCGGATGAAGCTGGGCCGGTTGCCCTTTTTACAGTCCGCGTAAAGAGTAAACTGGCTGATGACGAGAAGCTCTCCCTGGACGTCCCCTAAGGATAGGTTGGTTTTTCCATTTTCATCTTCAAAAATCCTCAGACGGCAGATCTTATCCGCCAATTTATCTGCGATCTCCTCTGTATCCTCATTTTCAGCTCCCAAAAGGATCATAAATCCTTTCCCAATCTTTCCCAAAACCTCTCCATCTACAGTGACGCTTGCATGGGTCACTCTCTGCACCACAGCTCTCACAGTGTATGTCCTCCTGATGTCTTCTATTTTATTCTGTTCTTTCCTTCTGTTCCTTTGCAAAGGCTGTGATCGCCTCATTTAAGGAAAACATCTTTGCGTCCAGAACGTCCACCATATCTGCGCAGGCTTTTAACTCCTTCAGCAGGTTTTCCGGCGCGTTCCCCTCAAATTTGTAAGCGATCTTATGCTCTAGGCTGGCCCAAAAATCCATCGCCACAGAGCGGATCTGAATTTCTACCTTCGTCTCCACAGGCCCGTCGGTCAGATAGACAGGGACTGTGACTACCATGTGATAGCTCTTATAGCCGTTAGGCTTGGGATTTTTAATATAATCCTTTACATGAAGAACCGTCACATCTCCCTGGCTGGCGATCATATCGGCAATCTGATAAATGTCTGACGTAAAAGAACAGATGATGCGGATCCCGGCAATATCGCTTAAATGCTCCACCATATTGGCAATCGTCACCTCGCATCCGTCCTTTTTCAGCTTGGTCACAATGCTCTCCGCTGATTTCAGCCGGGATTTGATGTGTTCGATGGGATTGTAGTCGTAACGGTTTGCAAACTCATTATTCAGTATCTCGATCTTTGTACTTACTTTTTTCAGTGCGGAATCATATAAAAACATAACGGAACGCCATTGATCCACCTGGTCGTTCCCCTTGGGGATACTAGTCATTCGATCCCTCCTTAATCATTACTGCTGTCAACGGTCCACTTTCGTTTTCTGTCAGATATGCGCCCTTCCCCAAAAGCTTCTGCCTTCGGAAAAGAGCGCATAAGACCGGCCTCTGCCTTCAAAGGGTATTATAATTTTAATCCCTTTAACAGAGCTCCCAGGCCAGTGGATACACTTCCTGTCTCCTTATAATCGAAGGTATTATGCTCATCCTGATCCGCCTGCTGCTCGGCCAGAACCTTCATGCTCAGGCTCAGCCTGCCGTCCTGGGTGGAAAGGATCTTTACCTTTACCGTCTGTCCCTCTGTGAGCACAGCGCCTGGATGCTTGATCCTCTGTGTGCTGATCTGGGATACATGGAGAAGTCCGTCCACACCCTCTGCCAGCTTCACAAACGCACCGTATGGCTTAATGCTGTCTACCGTTCCCTCAACTACGTCTCCTGCGTGGAACTGCTCCATGCGCTCTTTTCTTGCGGCTTCCTTCTTCTCTTTTTCTACCTCGCGGCTGGACAGCACCAGTCTCTTTTTCTCAGGATCTACCGTAATGAGAATGGCCTCAACATGCTTTCCTACCCAATCCTCCAGCTTTTCCACATACTCTGTTGACAGATGGGAAGCCGGGATAAATGCACGCACCTCGTCCAAAGATGTGACCACACCGCCCTTGACTGCCTCTGCGATCTTCACCTTTACCACCGTCCGGTCAGCCATCATCTGGGCAAACTGATTCCACTTTGCGCCATCGCCGCTCTCATCCTCTGCCAGCTCAATATTCCGGCGGTCCAAAGTTTTATAGGAAGCCTCCAGCTCCTCTGCGTAATCCTCCATTGTCTCCACAGGCTCTGCAGATACCTCTTTTTGTTCCTCTAACTCCATTTTCATCTCTTCGCTCATAAATACACTCCTCACCTTCTATTAAATCGTACTATGAAAAAACATAGATGTTGGGGTCAAAAGATCTTTTGACCCCTATGATACC
>ENA-UONU01000858-UONU01000858.1-human-gut-metagenome-genome-assembly--contig:-CS51-NODE-858-length-27127-cov-5.357602_pt1 | contig 27127 bp, 33 predicted proteins | sample MGYA00242462_ERZ724009 | MGnify/ENA metagenome assembly ERZ724009 | reverse complement strand
TTGTCTGATAGTCCAGAGCCGAAAAGGGTTCATCCAGAAGCAGCAGTTCCGGTTCGCCTTCTCCGCCGACAAGCCGCGCAACAACCTCGGAATAGTCAAAGCTGCATTTGACCGTTTGATATTGCAGCTCCGCCTGTATGTTTTTTTCCAGCTCCTCCGTTTCGGCAGGCAGCAGCAGGCGCGCACACTCGACATCAACACTGATTTCGCCCGTTTTTTTGCTGCGCACGGCAGACTTTATTGAAACCGTCCCGTTTGCAAGGTACTCAACGGCAAGGTTCTTTTTTGAGTGTCCGCCGTTCTTTTGCTTCTCTGCTGAATTTTCTTTTTGATTTTTTGCACGCACGGAATCGGGCTGTCTGCACTCATCGATGCCGGATTCCCCATACTCCGAGTACGAATAATACCCCCCGTCCGGCGGATCATCCCTCCACGGAACATCAGCCGTCATTTCGGAGAAATTGTCAGCCGGCGGAAGATCGTCCAACGGAACATCAGCCGGCGCAGCCGAGCCGGGTGTTCCGCCGTACTCGTTTATGTTTTCGTACATATTCAATTCTTCCATACTGCTTTTGTTCATTTTCAACATGGCTTTCTCAACAGTGAAAGCTTCCTTCCGCTTTTCGGGTTGGCTTAATTAAGCAAAATCATTATCAATTGCAAAGCCGCGAAAGCCCCAATCGGGTCGTTTTGCTTTGATTCGGTTTGTTAATCAGCTCAAAGATTCAAGGCATGAATCAAGAATCATATCATGTCGTTTCATTTCCGTTTCATCATTTCCGATGCATCTGCGATGAACCTGTCCACCACTTGCGGCAGCTTATCCGAATAGATTATTTCGCCCTTTTTAAACACAACTGCGTTCACCGAACCGAACGCAATGCCTATATCAGCTTCACGCGCTTCGCCCGGGCCGTTGACAGCGCAGCCCATAACGGCGATTTTCATTGCATTGCCCGTATCTTCGGGCAGCGCAGCGCGAACCTTTTTGACTATTTCTTCAAGGTTAACGCGGGTGCGCCCGCAAGTCGGGCAGCTCACAACATCCGCCCCGTCCTTACGCAGGCCGACAGCGCGAAGTATCTTCTTTGCTGCCTCAACTTCCTGCAAAACTCCTCCGGTCATCGAAACGCGCACCGTATCACCGATGCCGTCAATAAGCAGGCTGCCGATTCCGATTGCGGATTTCAGCAATGCGGTCTCGCCCATGCCCGCCTCCGTAACACCGATATGAAGCGGATACGGCATAATTTGCGATGCCAGGCGATAAGCGCGTACAGTCGTTACCGGATCCGACGCTTTAAGCGAAACAACAATATCGCTGAAGCCGCAGTTTTCAAGCAGTTCCGCGTGACGCTGCGCACTTTCAACCATTGCTTCCGCGCATACTCCGTATTTTTGCAAAAGTTCTTTTTCAAGTGAACCGCCGTTCACTCCGATACGTATCGGAACTCCGTATGCCGAGGCGCATTCCGCAAGCTTCCGCACGCCCGCTTCCGAGCCGATGTTTCCCGGATTGATGCGGACTTTGGCAACACCCGCCTTGATTGCACCTATGGCAAGTCTGTAATCAAAATGGATATCCGCAACGAGCGGAATATGTATTTTTGATATTATTTGCGGCAATACTTCAACGCAGCGATCATCATAAACCGAAGAACGGACGATTTCGCACCCCGCATTCTCAAGCTCCAGAATCTGTTTCACCGTTGCTTCAGCATTGCGCGTATCCGTGTTTGTCATGGACTGAATCGAAATCGGTGCACCGCCGCCAATGCGGACTCCGCCGACATTCACCTGTATTCTACTCATATTCAAACCGCTTCGTGCCCGTTTATTTCTTCCGTTTCGGAGTAAACCGTCCGAAGCTGCCTCCAAACTTTTTTATTGTCCCGTTTGCCGTTTTCGGCATTGTGCGCACGGCAGGGATAAAGCAGGACAAAACAGGATAAATATTGAAACTTTCCCGTTCCGCCTGCAAGTGTTTACCTGATATCAATAATATGACTGCAATCCCACTCATGCGGGGTTTTGCTCGTTGCAGCATGACCGACGGAAATTCCGATCATGAATTCGCGTTCCGCTTCTATACCGAGCAGTTTTTTGTATTTTGCCGCATTCGGGCCTTCAAAAGCGAGCCTCGGCAGCCCGAGTATGACGGAATCCAAGCCGATGCTTTTTGCGGCAAGCGCAATATTCTGCACCGCTATACCCGCATCAACCCCGGAAAATTTTGCCGGATGAGCAAAAATACCTACAAAAAGAGGTGCATCGTACATAATTTTGCCGCCGCGCTGTTTGATTCTTTCGGCAAAAGCAGCATCGCCGCCGGCGCACGCCGCCTCCACAACGCCCGCTTCAAGCTCTGCAATGATTTCCGCATTCGTAACGAACACAAACCGCTGATCCTGTGCGTTCATTGCCGTCGGTGCACTGAGCGCGGCATTCTGAAGCAGAGAAATCTGCTCTTGGGTGAGTTTTTCGTCCGTGTAGGCGCGAATGCTGCTGCGTTCAAGCATCGTTTTGATAACATCATTTACATGTGCCTTTGAATTATCGTTCATTTTCTGCCTCCGATTTAATGTAATCATTTCAGTATCGTTTTACCGCTCGCGGCGCACTGCCGCGCTTCAAGTATAATTCAATTAAAAAAAAATAGCAACCTTTCGCAGTGAATAAATTGAAAAATTTGCCGCAGCCTCTTCTGCGCATGAGCTTCGCATCCCGTGAACAAACTAATAAGGCAACAGCTTCGGCTTTTCGGCTGTTCAAAAAAAGCAGGAGGTACGCAAAATGAAAGCTATCGGTTTTGTCTCCGGAATTGCGCTCGGCATGGCAGCGGCGGTTGCTGCCGTTTCAGCGGTTTATCCCGACATTCCAAAGCGTGCAAAGCGCGACACGAAGCATATCTGGCGCAGCATGATGAGCAAGCATTGATCCCGCCCGCACAAGCTGTTACAAATCAGCGCTTTTGAAGCGGTGCATTTCTTCATGCATATTCATGCACAAAAGCCGCAGTCGTTAAACCGCGGCTTTTTGTTTTATGTTATTTTGTTTACACTCCGCCCGAATTTGCGGAGCTGTCAAGAATTCGCTCGGTGAAAAGCTCAGCCTGCGATTTCCTCGGGATAAACGCTGACGCACTTGCGGCCGCCGTGCTTGGTTTCAAAGCGAAGAATGCCGTCAACCTTTGCAAACAGCGTATCGTCCTTACCGATGCCGACGTTATTGCCGGGATGGAAATGTGTGCCGCGCTGCCTTACGAGGATGTTGCCCGCAAGAACGAACTGACCGTCCGCACGCTTGGGTCCCAAACGCTTGGATTCACTTTCACGACCGTTACGGGAGCTGCCGACGCCCTTCTTATGTGCGAAAAGCTGCAAATTGATCCTGAACATAGTTAAACCTCCCTCTCTGTCAGTTTAAGATAATCACTATAATCTTGTTCAACGGAACGAAGCCCTAAGAGCATCGTTCCAAGTATAAGCTCTGCCTGCTGCAATTTTGAACCTTTAACGGTTTTTTCAAGCATCAGATAGAGCCCTCCGTCTTTAATCTCCAGTGCGGCCGGGCAGCGGACAAGTTCCGAAATGCCCATTGCGGCGGTCTGCGTGATTGCCGAAACCGCTGAACAAACAATATCTTCTCCGCATTCGGCATAACCAGTATGTCCGTGTGCATCAAAGCCTATCGGTTTGCCGCCCTTCAAAAAAACGGTTATCTCGGTCATGCAATTACCTCTCAGCCGATGGAAAGGATCTTGACCTTGGTGTAGGGCTGACGATGACCCTGTTTCTTGCGATAATCCTTTTTGGGCTTATACTTGAAAACAACGACCTTTTTGCCCTTGCCGTGTTCGAGAACCTCTGCCTTTGCAGAAACGCCCTTAACAACGGGGGTGCCGATCTGAACGTTTTCGCCGTCAGCCATCATCAGTACGTCGAAATTGACGTTTGCACCGATCTGCTCATCGAGCTTTTCGACCATGATCTCGCTGCCAACCTCAACCTTGTACTGCTTACCGCCGGTTACGATGATTGCGTACATTATAATAGTTCCTCCTCTTACCAGTCTCGCCCTTCCGGTGAATGCCTTCGCATCACTTTGAACCGTTTCGGAGCGGCTCAATGAGTAATGTTACCATATTCAGCGTGCATTGTCAAGCATTTTTTGCCGTCACGGCTGTATATTTTCGCCCAAACACTTCCCTTTCCGCGCGTTCTGCCGTATAATCGGCATATGGAGTTCAAATATTTCAAAAACATGCTTGTTATCAGCGGCGTGAAACCGTTTGATCTTGAAAAATGCTGCACCTGCGGGCAGGCGTTCCGTTGGGTCAAAAACCCCGTTCACATGCAGGCGGGTTTGTTTGACGAATGCGGTCTGCCTGATGCCGAAGCTTCCCTCGCGTTCACCGGCGTCATTCGCGGGCGCGCCGTGCTTGTTATGCAATCCGGCGATTCGCTTATTGTCACTCCGTGCGCCAAGGGCGAAGCACAGCTTTTTATCGATTATTTTGACCTTAAACGCGATTATTCCGCCGTTGAAGCCGCGCTTGCAGCCGACGAAAGGCTTCGGGTATGCCTTCCCGGTTCGTCGGGCATTCGCGTTTTTAACCAGGAACCGTTTGAAGCGCTGATCTCGTTCATAATATCTGCAAACAACAATATCAAGCGTATATCGGGTATTATTGACAGGCTCTGTTCCCTTGCGGGAGAAAAGCTGCCGGTGCGGTACTTTTCCGATTGCGCAGCCGCCGATTGCGATTTTGGTAAAAACAGTGAAGTTTTCGCTTTTCCGACGCCGGAACGCATTGCCGCACTTTCCGAAGATGAATTGAAGCAAATCGGTGCAGGTTACCGCGCTCCGTATATAATCAAATCCGCCAAACGCATTGCCGACGGTTATGATCTTGAAAAGCTGCGGTCGCTTCCGACAGCCGAAGCACGAAAGGAACTTTTGACATTTCCTGGTGTCGGCCCGAAGGTTGCGGACTGCATCCTTTTGTTTTCCCTCGGACACGCGGATGCTTTCCCCGTTGATGTATGGATTGAGCGTGCAATGACCGAACTGTATTTTTCCGACTCATCGACCTCCGACACCCCGGCCGCCCGCCCTGCGCCTGCAAAATCAGAAATTCAGGCCGCCGCACGCAGCATCGGCAAGCTTTCCGGAATCGTTCAGCAATACATCTTTTTCTATGCACGAAATCAAAAACTCGGCACATAAAGCATCCCGTCCGAAATGCCCGAATGCCGAGTTAATTACCGTTTTAAAAAACGGCAACAATGAGCGTTTGCTCTTATCCTCTGCCCGCCGCCGCAAAAACATTTGCATTGTGTTCAACATCGGGCAAGCTGCCCACATGGGACAGACTGCCTTCAAAGAACAGGCAGACATGCCCTTCCATGCCGTTATCCGCCACGGAATCGCTGCCGTGCGGATAGCATTGAATTGAGGCAGCGACTGCCGTTTCTCCGAACATCACAACAACGGGACGTTTAAGAAAGTTATACTCGCTTCCGCAGATATAGTTGAAAGCTTCAAGTTCCGACTCGGAAGCCAACTCCGCCTCGGCATGGTTTTCCCCGCCTGTGAACACGAGCTTGAATTCCTTGCCCGTGTTGCAGTCAATAACCGTATACTCCTCGTTGACATTCAATTTCTGTTTTACGGCGTTCCAGCTTTGAACCTCGCCTTTAACTTTTAATGTATCCGCAATCGGCCCGCGCGGCAGATGAACCGAATCCGGAATGCGAAATTTCGGCGCACTCGGCGCAAACAGTTCAAGCATGGACTGCTCCCCCATTCTTCCGTCAACGCCAAGCCTTTCACCGTAGGCAACACAGCGGGTTTGGAATTCCTCAACGGCTTTTACTGTCATTGCCCTGTAAACCCCGGTCGGCTTAAACCAAAGGTAGCCCAGCTCGCGCAGGCGAATCTGTATCCGCACAACCGTTTCGCCCGCCGAATTTTCGGAATAGATCTCCGTTTTTGTCTGCGGTTCCGCATATGCGGAAAAAAGGCTTAATGCAAGCAGCATTGCCGCAAGAACCGCCGCTGTAATTCGTTTTGTTTTTTTCATAATATTCAATCCTTCCGGAATGTTTGGTTTTGTGCTGCTTTCGCCGCATTCGCCGGCTTTTGAAAGCTTCTGTCAACAGTATACCACAAGTGTTCGGCATGAACAACCGCGAAAATCACTTTCCCTTCTTTTTCAAAACCGATATTGATTAACCCAAAAGCTTTTGATATAATAAAATGCGGCGATTCAATGGCTGAATGTCCGCAATCGTATGCGGCTGACTTTCGGCGTTGAAAAGGCTGCAAAGTTTTGAGTTCGAGGAGGAAACATGTTTAAGCTCAAACAAAACAACACCACAGTTCGCACCGAATTGGTTGCGGGCATCACGACCTTTATGGCGATGGCGTACATTCTGATGGTCAACGCAGGAATGTTCTCCACGCTCGGAGGCGACGCACTCGGCGCAAGTTATTATAACGCCGTTTATATCGCAACCGCAATCTCCGCAGTGTTCGGAACGCTGCTCATCGGCCTACTTTCCAACCTGCCGCTTGCACAGGCATCCGGCATGGGTCTGAATGCATTCTTTGTTTACTCGGTTTGCATCGGCATGGGCTTTACCTATGCAAATGCGCTCGTTATGGTTCTTGTGGACGGCATCGTGTTTCTTCTGCTCACGGTCACAGGCCTCCGCAGGCTTATCTTTGACGCAATACCGAAAGCTGTCAAGGCTGCAATTGCACCGGGCATCGGTCTTTTCATTGCATTCCTCGGGCTTCAGAATTCCGGAATCGTTGTTAACAGCGATTCCACACTCGTTGACCTGCACTCGTTCAACATTATCTTCGGCCACACTACATGGGCAGAGATAATGCCCCTGCTCATCACCATTGCGGCTCTCATCGCAATCGGCGCAATGTCAAAGAAAAAGATCAAGGGCGCAGTCTTCTGGGGTATCATCGGCGGCGCAGTGCTTTATTATGCACTCGGCCTTCTGACGATCGACGGATTCTATGCAAGCAATGTTCAGAGCAAGCTCTCTCTCAACATCATCCAGCCCTTCCGTGATTTCTTCAACATTTCTTTCGGCAAAGTTTTCACCGAAGGCTTCAACTTCTCCGAATACATCGCTGCCAACGGCGTCGGCAGCTTTGCGGCAACGTTCATCGCTTCCATGCTCGCATTCTGCATGGTTGACATGTTCGACACTCTCGGAACTCTATACGGTGCATGTTCCGCCGGCAACCTGCTCGATAAGGACGGCAATGTTCCCAACATGAACAAAGCCATGTTCGCCGATGCGGCAGCAACATGTTTCGGTGCAGTCTGCGGCACTTCAACGGTTACCACCTTTGTTGAATCCTCCGCCGGCATCGCAGAAGGCGGCAAGACCGGCCTTTCCTCCGTTTTCACGGCTGCAATGTTCTTCATCGCAATGTTCCTTGCGCCCATTGCCGCGCTCATTCCGAGCTGTGCAACCGCCGCTTCGCTCATCTTCGTGGGCATTCTTATGATCGGCGGCGTCAAGGAAATCGACTGGAGCGATGCTTCTGCGGCAGTTCCCGCGTTCATGACCATGGCGATCATGCCGTTCACCTACAATATCTCCTATGGTATTGCGTTCGGCCTTATCTCCTACATCTTCATCAAGCTCTTCACCGGCAAGATCAAAGATATCAGCCTCAGCACCTGGATCATCGGCATACTGTTCGCCGCAATGTTCTTCATTGCCCGCTGATAACCGACATACGAATCGTGTGAATTTGCATTGATTCCGACTTTAACAAACAAAAACGACCTGCCCGCTTGCCGGCGGACAGGTCGTTTGCTTTGTGCTTACATAATCTCCTTTAGTGTTCTTCCGGAATCATCAATCCATTTAACCTTTCCGTTCAACGATGTTCCGCCGACAAACCCGGCAGCAGCGGACGGACTTTTGCTTTCTCCGATTTATATTTCTGCCACTCTTCGTATTCCTTGTTTGTGATTTGCTTCATGGCGGTTACCTCGTTAGGCGGGAATTTGTTGTTACAGATTTACCACATACTCTGCGAGCGCAAGAGCAATGTCAAAATGTCCCGGATCATGTTGCGTGTGTTTGACCTGCCCCTGTACTGTTCTGTTTGTCCATTCCGGTGCATCCAATAGATCTCCGCTTGTAAAGAACATGTATACTTCCAAACCCCGGAAATCACAGACCGCCTGAACAGCCGCTCCTTCCATTTCAACCGAGATGCAACCGTCAGCCTTATGCTTTTCAAAGTTATTGACGGTTTCTCTGTAGAAAGCATCTGTAGTCCATGTCCCGCCCATAACGTAGGGAATCTTGTTTTCTTCCATGAAAGCCTTAATAACGTCATGGTTTTTGATCCTGATATAGTCTGAGGCCGGTGCATAGTGGTAGGAAGTCCCTTCGTCACGATAGGCTTCTGTTGGAATCATGACTTTGCCTCTGGCGATTTCTTTGTTGAGACATCCTGCACCGCCATAATGGATGATCTTGTCCGTGTCCAAGACAGTTGATAATTCTTCAATTGGGACTATACAAGCAGGAGCTCCTACCCAAGTTCTAAAAAAGCCGAATTTCTTTCCGTGATACCTGAGCATATATACAGAAGTTGCTCCGCAAGCCATAGCGTATTCTCCGATTTTCTGACAGTCATAGTGAGAGATTACGTACTTTTCAATCGCTTGAGAGAAAGTGTAAATGACCGCATCCACATGAATAGCGTTCTCGTTTTTCTTTACATTGATTTTCGCAGGGGATTGATCATCATATGAATCTGTTATCATTGAAGACACCTCTTTCCTTTATCAGAGTTTTGCCGAACGTGTTACGAACATCGGTATACATCGATATTGATGTTAATATCAGATATCGATGTTAATAATATCAATCGAGGGTTTTTGAAGCGACCTCTTCATTGATTTTCTGTTCGAAAGCGTCGAGGGTCATTGTGCCGAGATCGCCGCCCTTTCTTGCGCGAACTGCAACAACGCCGTTTTCGACCTCTTTGTCGCCAACGATGAGCATGTAGGGGATTTTCTGCATTTGAGCTTCACGGATTTTGAAGCCGATTTTTTCGTTGCGCAGATCGGTTTCAACGCGGATACCCTGCGCTTCGAGCTTTGCGGCGATATCGCACACGGCATCGCGGGTGCGGTCGGTCATTGCCATGACTTTGACCTGAACGGGTGCAAGCCATGTGGGGAAAGCGCCGGCGAAATGCTCTGTGATAACGCCGATGAACCTTTCGATAGAGCCGAAAACAACGCGATGAATCATGACGGGGCGATGCTTTGCGCCGTCCGCGCCGGTGTATTCAAGTTCAAACCTTTCGGGAAGCTGCATGTCGAGCTGAATCGTGCCGCACTGCCATGTTCTGCCGAGACAGTCCGCAAGGTGGAAGTCGAGTTTCGGGCCGTAGAACGCGCCGTCACCCTCGTTAATGACGTATTCCTTGCCGAGTTCGGTGATGGCCGCCTTGAGGGTTTCGGTTGCGAAATCCCAATCCTTTACGTCGCCGATATGGTCTTCGGGCATTGTGGAAAGCTCGATGGAATATTTAAGGCCGAAAGTGGAATAAACCTCGTCGAACAGGCGGACGACGTTTTTGATTTCGTCCTTCATTTGATCCCAAGTCATGAAGATATGGGCATCATCCTGAGTGAAGCAGCGAACGCGGAAAAGGCCGTGCAGCGCACCTGAAAGCTCGTGGCGGTGAACAAGGCCGAGTTCACCCATGCGCAGGGGCAGATCGCGATACGAACGCATCTCCGTTTGATAAACGAGCATGCCGCCGGGGCAGTTCATGGGCTTTACCGCAAAGTCCACATCATCAATAACGGTGGTGTACATGTTGTTTTTGTAATGATCCCAGTGACCCGAACGCTCCCAAAGGCTGCGGTTGAGCATTATGGGCGTTGAAATTTCAACATAGCCGTAACGCTTATGTACTTCGCGCCAATAGTCAATGAGCTTGTTTTTGAGCACCATGCCCTTGGGCAGGAAGAACGGGAAGCCGGGGCCTTCGTCCATCATTGCAAACAAGCCGAGTTCCTTGCCGAGCTTGCGGTGGTCACGCTTTTTTGCTTCCTCCAGCATGTGGATATATTCATCCAGATCCGCCTTTTTTTCAAAAGCGGTTGCATAGATGCGCTTGAGCATCTTGTTTTTTTCGCTGCCGCGCCAGTATGCGCCCGCAACGCTCATGAGCTTGATATTTTTGCACTTGCCGGTGGATTCAAGGTGCGGGCCTGCGCAGAGATCCACAAAATCGCCCTGACGATAGAAGCTGATCACGGCGTCTTCGGGCAGGTCTCGAATGAGTTCCACCTTGTAGGGCTCATCCTTTTCCTGCATGAAGCGAACAGCCTCCTCGCGGGGGAGTTCGAAACGCTCAAGCGGCAGGTTTTCGGAAACTATCTTTGCAATTTCCTTTTCAATCTTCGGAAAATCTTCGGGGCTGAAAGGAATATCCGTGTCAAAGTCGTAATAGAAGCCGTTATCGATCGCAGGTCCGATCGCAAGCTTGACTTCCGGCCAAAGGCGTTTCACGGCCTGTGCAAGGATGTGCGAACCGGTGTGGCGATAGGTCCATTTGCCGCCGTCGTCGGCAAAGGTGAGCAGCTTCAGTGTGCAGTCGCCGTGAATGGGCAGTGCCGCATCATAAAGCTCGCCGTTAAGCTCTGCCGCAAGCGTTGCCTTGCGAAGGCGCGGGCTTATGCTCTCTGCAACGGCATATGCGTTCACGCCGTCTTCAAACAGGCGGACGGAACCGTCAGGGAAAGTGATGTTGATCATTTTAAATCTCCTTTATACGTTGATATTATAAGCAAAATCAGCGGCGTTATGTTCACTGCTGCCGTGCAGGCCGTTTTTAAGCTCTGCTGCCGAAAACAAAAAAACCGCCCTGAACAAAAGTTCAAGGACGGCAAACAGAATACCGCGGTTCCACCTTGATTGCGGAAATGCGCCTGCACTCCGCCGCTCAAAACAGTTGTAAGGCACTGCTGCCGCAAGCGAACATCGGGGCGGTTTTCGGTCTGCGGCAGGGATTGACTTTCAGCCCGGGGTCAATCCTCTCTTAATCTGCATTGTGCAAGCCTACTCTTCCCGACAACCTGCCGATAAAGATTCGAAACGGATCGGTTTTTCGAGAAACATGAATGCCGTTCATCGCACACAAAAAACCTTCGTTCATCGATTACAACAGAAATTTTAACGCAGTTTCAAGAAATTGTCAAGCACCATTTTGCACGGTTTGCACATAATACAATGTGGATTTTATTGCCGGCGTCCGCTTTTCCCGCCGTGCGCGCGCAGGCAACCGAAAAAGGAGCCAATATGCAAACCTATTCCGTGCTTACCGACGAATATGCCTTCACCGCCGCAAAAACGGATGCATTTATTACCCCCTCCGTTTTCAATTCAGCCGATAAGATGCCGACAGAAGCAGAAAATGAGGATGGAAACAAAGCTGTTGAGGAATCCGAGCCGCTGAGTATACGCGCACTGCTTGCGCGGCGGATGCGGCTTTGCGGGCTTGGACATGTTGAAATCAGCTGCCGTTCGGAATCACGTCTGATGCTGAACATTGCGGACGATGACGAGCTGCGCCTTTTTGCAAGAGCACTGAGCGAGCTTATGCTTGTTGACCTTCGTTATTTTGAATTTGCAAGAATGGTTGATATGCTTCCGTTTTCCGTTGATGAAAAGAAGAAGATACTTCCCTGCGCCCTCGGTTCCGCACCCGAGTCGGATCCGAACATGATCTCCGAAAGGGTCTTTGATTACCTTTGCGATAATTCGCTTCTTAACCTTAACGGATTTTTGCGGTTCAGGCTTCAGGATGTTATCGAAAGCTGGCAGGTTTCCGTTGATATTGCCGCCGAAGAATTCCTGCTGATTGAGGAATACAACGAGCTGCTTGAAATCCTCGGCTTGTTTTCCGATGTTCGCCCGACGGACGGAACGGATGTTCTCGTGATACTTCAACCGGACGGCAGCTGCACCGTAACGGACGGAGATAAACTCCGAATCGACTGCGCACCGAACAGCAACGAAGGCGTGCTGAGTATGCTCACCGGCATGGCTCCCTCTCATATCACACTTTTTGATTTCAGCAACGGCGCATGTGATAAGCTTTGCCGGGCAATATGCCTTTTGTTCGGAACTCATGTTGAAAAGGATTGACGCCTGCGCTTCAAAAAACGGATACATAAAAACAGCTCGCGGGCACAGTCCCTAACCCAAGAAACGCATTCCCCGCCGCACAGATGCAAAACATCGCCGTGTGCGGTGTTTTTATGCCGTTTAAATTGTTCCGTATTGCGAAACTGCCGCAATTGGTGTATAATTCATACTGATAAAATATTGACTGACGGCGGAGTTCTCCGTGTGGGATACGCGGAACACGCTTTTTCGGAGGATAAATGGCATACCCAAAGGAACTAATCAGGAATTTTTGCATCATTGCGCATATTGATCACGGCAAATCCACCCTTGCGGACAGGCTGATGGAGCTTACGGACACCGTTTCGAGCCGCGACATGGAAGAGCAGCTTTTGGACTCCATGGACATCGAGCGCGAGCGCGGCATCACAATAAAATCCACCGCCGTACGCATGTTTTATACCCATACCGACGGAAAACGTTACATGTTCAACCTTATAGACACTCCGGGGCATGTTGACTTTACTTACGAAGTCAGCCGCGCACTTGCTGCCTGTGAGGGAGCGGTGCTTATCGTTGACGCAACGCAGGGAATTGAAGCGCAAACTCTTGCAAACGTCTATCTTGCGGTCGATAACGGGCTTGAAATTCTGCCTGTAATCAACAAAATCGACCTTCCGTCCGCCGATGCGGACAATGCAATTCAGGAAATCGAAGATATTATCGGCATTCCTGCCGAGGATGCTCCGCGAGTTTCCGCGAAAACGGGTCTGAACGTTGAACAGGTGCTTGCGCGCATCGTGACGGATTTTCCCGCGCCGAAGGGCGATACCGAAAAGCCGCTGCGTGCATTGATTTTTGACAGTTTTTACGATAATTACAAGGGTGCGCTGAGCTATGTGCGCATTATGGACGGCGTTGTGCGTGCAGGCGACAGAATCCGCTTCATGCACACAGGCAATGAATTCGACGTTACGGAAGTCGGCGTGTTCTCCCCAAGCCTCAAACCAACGGACGAGCTTTCCGCCGGCGAAGTCGGATACATTTCCGCATCCATTAAATCCGTTGCCGAAACCAAAGTCGGCGACACGATAACCCTTGCGGCAAACCCTGCCAAGGAGCCGCTGCACGGCTATAAGCACGCGAACCCCATGGTATTCTGCGGAATTTATCCCGCCGACGGTGCGGATTACGAAAACCTGCGCGATGCACTTGAGAAACTCATTCTGAACGACGCTTCCATCAGTTTTGAACCCGAAACCAGTCAGGCACTCGGCTACGGTTTCCGCTGCGGTTTCCTCGGGCTTTTGCATATGGAAATTGCACAGGAGAGACTCGAACGCGAATTCGATCTTGATCTTGTTACCACTGCGCCCAGCGTAATTTACCGCGTTATCATGACGGACGGCAGCGAAGTTTGGATCGACAACCCCGCGAACCTGCCCGCACCTACGGAAATCGAACGCATGGAAGAACCCATGTGTTCCGCGCACATCATGACCCCGCCGGAGTATGTCGGCACGATTATGGAGCTTTGCATCGAAAAGCGCGGTATCTTCATCGATATGGTCTATCTTGACCCGACTCGTGTAAAACTTTCCTACTCCATCCCGCTGAACGAAATCATCTTTGACTTTTTCAACAGTCTGAAGAGCCGCAGCAGGGGCTATGCATCGTTTGATTACGAAATCAGCGAATACGTTCCCTCCGATCTCGTTAAGCTCGATTTTCTGCTTAACGGCGATATGTGCGACGCGCTTTCGACCATCGTTCACCGTGACAAGGCGTACGCAAAAGGGCGTGCCGTCGCCGAAAAGCTTCAGGAAGTCATTCCCCGGCAGCAGTTTGAAATTCCGATTCAGGCTGCGATCGGCGGCAAAATCATTGCCAGAGAGACCGTGCGTGCTCTTCGCAAAGATGTTCTTGCAAAATGCTACGGCGGCGACATCACGCGTAAAAAGAAGCTGCTTGAAAAGCAAAAAGAAGGTAAAAAGCGCATGAGACAGATAGGTTCCGTGGAACTGCCCAGTGAAGCATTCATGAGCGTTCTGCGCATTAATTGACGGAGAAAACCATGAGCGGACTTTATATTCACATTCCGTTTTGCAGGAAAAAATGCGCATACTGCGACTTTGTAAGTTTCGCCGGATGCGAACAGGACGCATTTGAGCAATATTTCAAAGCTCTTTTCAGGGAAATCGACCTTATTTCGCCGATGCTCCCGAAAAAGGAGTTTGAAACCGTATTCATCGGCGGCGGAACGCCGAGTCTTTTGCCCGCCGGGATGATTCCGCGCCTTGCGGCGAAGCTCCGCGAAAACTTTGTTTTCCCCGCCGATGCGGAAATTTCAATCGAATGCAATCCGGAATCCGTTTCATACGAAAAACTCGTTCAATATCGCGCCTGCGGAATCAACCGTATTTCGTTCGGACTTCAGAGTGCCGATGACGCCGTTCTTAAGGCAGTCGGACGCATTCACACCGCCGCAGATTTTTTCCGTGCGTTTGAACTTGCACGGCAGGTTGGTTTCGACAACATCAATGTTGATATCATGCACGGTCTGCCCGGACAGAGTTTCGAATCTTATCTTGACACGATACGGCGCACGGCGGAACTCGGGGCGGAACATATTTCATCCTATGCTCTCATTCTTGCCGAGGGAACACCCCTGTTTGAAGCAGTGCGGAACGGGTCAATCGAGCTTCCCGACGAAGATGCCGTTGCTGATATGGAAGATGCCGGCTTTGACCTGCTCCGCAGCTTTGGTTACGAACGCTATGAAATATCCAACTTTGCCCTTCCCGGCCGCGAATGCCGCCATAATTTGAACTATTGGGCAAACGGCGACTATCTCGGCCTTGGGCTGAATGCGCACTCCGCACTTCATGTCAACGGCAAATGGGTTCGTTTTGCAAACAAAGCGGAGCTCGGCGGTTACAATGCCGCACTTAACGACGGAAAGCTGCCCGTTGAAATGACCGAAGAGATTTCCCGCGGGGATGAGATGTTCGAGTGCATCATGGTCGGTCTAAGAAAGATAAAGGGTATTAACCGCGCGGAGTTCACACAGCGCTTCGGCATTGACCCCGTTGAGCACTATGCCTCCGCCGTGAGCGATGCTGTCCTTGCGGGGAATATGGAAGTTACGGATGATTCAATGCGGCTTACACAGCGCGGACTGGATTTTCAAAATGAAGTGCTTTTAAACTTCATGTAAAATTCAATTCGGAATATTAAAATAAAATTATTGCGGCGCAGGCTGCAAAAAAGTCAGCAAAATTATAATTAGCAAAATGATAAATTAAAAGCACCGAAAAGTCGGTGTTTTTAATTGCGTTGTGAACACATCCTGGTTAAATCCGAACTTAGGGCAGCTTCCGGGCGATGGTATCCGGCCGGCAGCCGGTATTGCAGAGCACCGCCGCTTCCGGCGCTGCCTGCTTTACGCCGGCGATCAGCGCATCATCCACATCCTGACCGGCGGCGTCGGCACTGATGCAGAGGGCGTGTGTCCGGATTCCCGTCTGACTCCGGATTGATAAAACAGAGCATTTTCAGTGCATCCGGATGCAGCATGGCAATGATGGGCTTTTGATATGAAACAGTTGCTCGGTCCCAAGCATACACATTCTCCTTTGCAAAAATGCAAAAAACTCCCGGGCACAGCCGGGAGCTGACAATCCCTCGCTCAGCCCGCTTTGGGTGCCGAAGCCCCCGCAGCAGGCAGTAAGGAGAGGAAGGCTATCAATAATCAAACTGCCGGTAGTAACGGCGGATGGACAGCGGATGGCGCAGGAACAGTTCCATGTAAGCATCCACGCGGTTGTTCACGGCGTGCATCATCAGATGGGACAGTGAGCCCCGGAATTCGGGACTGATGCCCTCCATGGGCAGCTCCTTTGTGTCGATAATGGTATAGTTGCCGCAGACCTTAGGCAGGAACCGGGCTACCCGCTCTGCCAGAGGACGCTGCTCGTCTTCACCCATGAACAGGGTCACAGGGGTATCTGCCACCAGGATTTCCTGCATACCGTGGAAGAACTCGGGGCAGGTAATGGACTTGGTGCGAATCCACATCTGCTCTTCCCAGTAGCACATGGCATAGGAGTAGGTAGCGCCCCACTGGTTGCCGGCGCCCACAAAGTAGTGGGGAAGATCGGGATGCTCCTTCAGGAAGGCAACCTTCTTTTCCGCGTAGTCGTAGGCCCATGCGTCGGAAATTTTTTCAATATTCACCAGATCCAGCGCCAGGTGGGCTTCCATCTCCTGATTGTAGCGGTCATAGTCGGGGAATTCGCCGTTCTTGTACATCAGGTAGTTGGCGACCATGAAGAATTTCAGCTGTTCGTTCTTGGGGTAGAGCACCAGATAATCCCACTTGCCCTCCCGGGTCAGGGTGGAGCCGGGGGTATCGATGAAGGCGAACACACGCACGCCCCGAGCCTTCACAGTGTCAATGAGCTGCACCATTTCCTTGGTGTTGCCGGAGACGGTGGAGTAAATGACCACAGAGCGGTCAGTCAGCCGCTTGTTGCCGGTTGTCAGGTACTCCGCAGCATTCTCCACATATACAGGCAGAGAAGACTTTCCCCGCATATAGACCTCAACCTGCATCGCGGAAGCGTAGGTGCCGCCGATACCGATGAAATAGATGTTGTCAAAGCCTTCCTCCCAGATCTGATCCACGATCTTCTCAATCTTGGGACGCAGAGCCAGCGCACCGTTGACACTGTCGATATCGCCCTGTTCGTTGAAGTTTCTCAGGCAGGCACCCTTGGCCTCGGCCCAAGCTTTCGATTCGTAATTCATACTATATTCGATCCTTTCCTGTCAAAAGACGCGACTTGCTAATAAATTGGTGTGGTTTTCCTATCCATATTGCGGAAGAATTGGAAAGCGTACCGAATCGCTTTGTCCCGGTAGGGCCATTCATGATCCCCCGGTGCTTCCGGATCCCGTTCGATGTGGCTTCCCGGGACAAAGACGCCTTTTCCCGCCGCACGCCGCAGCAGACCTTCGTTCGCCAGCATGTCAATGGCGTTGCGAACCGTCTGCCGGGTCGCAGCATACTCATCCGCCGGCTCATTTTCGGAGGGCAGCGCCGTACATTGTTTTTTTCTTACCAGGCGCCGAAATACTTCAGCGTCTCGGTGGCGTTGGCCGCTCCCTTCTGCATGGCCTCATCGATGGGCAGCCCCTCCACAATGCCGTACAGGAAGCCGGCGATATAGCTGTCGCCCGCGCCCATGCTGTCCACAAGGTGTTCACAGGGAACGATGCCGAATTTATGGAACTCGCTTCCGTCGTAGCACAGACTGCCATGCTCGCCCAGCAGGGCAATAACCAGCTTGGGACCCCGTGAGTGGTAGCCCTTCATCTGATCCCGGAGGGCAGGTGTGTCGCCGTCATCACTGGAGAAGAAGAGGTAGTCTGTATAGGGCATGGCGATCCGGCTGGCCTCGTCCTCGGGACGGGTGGCGCAGTCAAAGGCAGTGGGGATGCCCCGGGCCTTCAGCGCCCGGAACTGCCCCTCAACCTTGCCCCACAGGTCACAGACCACCATGTCATGGGTCTGGATGAAGTCCATATCCTCCTCGGAGAGGGTATAGTCCTCCAGAACGCCCTCTTCATAATCGCCGAATACCCGTTCACCCTCCAGCAGCTCCACCTGAGAGACGGCGGTCTTGCCGTGTTTGACGTGCAGATGGGAGGTATCCACACCCTTGGCCGCAATGGCCTCCTGCATGATTTTTCCGTAGACGTCATCGCCCACCGGGCCGGTATAGGAGGCCTCGCCCCCCAGGCGAACGGTATAGACCGCCACGTTGACGGGGCTGCCGCCGGGATACGCCTTTCCGTTTTCAATATTGTTGTAGAAGTCAATGCAGTTACTTCCGACTGCTGCCAGTTTCATAGAGGTTGTCTCCTTTCAGGCTCCGTCCGATGCTTGCGCAGAATGCTTGAAAAGCGAACCATCTCCGGCCGCGCTGCCGACTTGAAGAATTCCACCGGAACGTTATTGTAATCCCGGGCAATGCCGGTCAGGAAGAACAGGCTGCCACCTTCCTCTATGCGAAACTGCCTTGCTTCCGATTCTGCGGCATAGGTAATTCCGATGCTTTACTCCCCGCTGGCGGATTCCGTGGTGGACTTTGCATCCTGAAGATTGCGCTCCGGCTTGGGCGGCGCAGCATATGTTCCTGATCTCTTCAGGCTGTTACAGGCTGCCCGTTTCCGTCAGACGGCGGATGGCAGCGCGGAGCGTTGTGCGGTTCAGCCCCCACATTTCACACATTTCCCGTTCTGCGGGAAGCTTCCCGTGGGGCGGAATATCGTTTGTCCGGAGATAGCACTCAATCAGTTCAACAGCCTCATCACGATGGCGGACACGCTGCTTTTGTTCCATAAATCCTATCTCTTTTCTGCTTTTGTGGATCGTACAGCCCTCAGGGAAATTATACACTGGGATTCGCATCGCTGTCAAGCCGGAATCAGGCTGTCTTCCGGTTCTGCTTCTCCCACATATAGTAACACGGGCGGGCCGGCTTCCCGGAAATAGACGTACTGACCGCCGTCCTCAAGGTAGGCGGAAGCCAGTTCTGCGCAGCAGAAATCGTCGGGGATCTGAAGCAGACCGCTCGGTATTTTCCTGCCCTTCCCGGCAGGGTTATCACAACAAGACCTGCATTACGGAGGTCATTGTCATAATCGGTTATTGTCCTTCAACAATGACAAGGACATTTCCGGAAGCGGGGCCGTCAAATTCGCAGAAACAGACATCCTGGGCGCCGCCCCGCTAATGTACTGAACTTCCATATGCAATCCCCCTTTTGGTTGATACTGCTATTGTACAGAAGGAGGAATGCTTCGTCGAATGTACAAAGCCCCCGGTTTTGCGCAAGGCAAAACCGGGGACCCACGCTCAATCGATAATATCTTTGATGAAAATAAGAAATCCGAACCCGTTCCCGATTGGGAATAAGTTCGGATTTTTCATGTATGGTGGAGCATCCGTGACTAAAAACGAACCGCTCCCCCCTGCACTGCTGTCTTCCGCGCTGTCTGGAAACAGCTCCACACCGTCCAGCTCTTCAACGGCGTTAAGCACATCTATGGCAGACACCTGCTTGCCGTTCTTAATATTATAAACGATAACAACCCGATCGTCAAACAGATACACGGAGTTGATGAAAACATCAATCAGCTGCCGTCTGAACTCAAAGTCCATCAGATCCCCGCGACACATGGATCTTATCCATGCTTCAACGTCTTCCTGCTTATATCTCACCTCGGAAAGCACGCGAACCTTTGCAAGATCAATCTCCATATCGGCCTTGGCTGCACCTATACGTTCAATCTTATCATACAGTGCGGCACGTCCCGCATCGGGAATTGTTGTAAGTGCATCAACCAGCTTTCGAATATCATTATCACAGTTTTCAACGGCGCGTTCCAGCTCTTTCACCTTTCCGCCGTCAAACTCAGCATCGTTAATCTCGATGATTCGCTTTGCAACATGCGACAACCGCTCCGGATCCTGCATATACTGCACGGTCTGCTCACAAACATACCACTCGATGAAGTCCTTTTTCTCATGTTGTTTTTTGCAGCCGCTCTTTCCACGCCGTCCAACGCAAGAGTAGTAATAGAACGTTTTTCCATGTCTACCAGTGCCGGATATGCCGATCATAGGTTCGCCGCAATAGCCGCAGAACATCTTTCCGGACAGCAGGTACTCCGTTTTTGCCTTTGCTTTTGCCGGTGCTCGGCGGTTAATCTCAAGTCGAGCCTGAACCTTTTCAAACATCTCCGTGTCTATAATCGCCGGGCATCCGCCTTCAACCGTGATCCCGGTTTGAGTGAATTCGCCGGTGTACTTACGGTTCCGCAAAACTGAATCGAAAGCCCTGTATGTAAACGGCTTACCAGTGCGCCGCATGTATCCTTTTGCCGTCAGTTCATCAATAATTTGTTTTTTCCCTATCCCCGCCGCATAGCGTTCGAAAATATACCTGACTATCGGCGCGGTTTCATCATCAATAATAAACTTAGAATCCACCACCTTGTACCCAAGAGGCACGGCACCGCCAAGGAAGTTGCCCTTCATTGCGCTGTCCTGCCGGCCGCGTTTGATTTTGCGCGACAGTTCCATAGAGTAGTACTCGGCACTGGCTTCAATCAACGCTTCAAGCAGAATTGATTCATCCCCGGTGCCGATGCCCTCGGTTGCAGACACGACTTTGACGCCGCATTGCTTCAGCTCATGCTTGTACAGCACGCTATCATATCGATTACGCGCGAACCGATCCAGCCTGTAAACGATTACATACGAAAACTGTTTTTTCTTTGCATCATCAATCATGCGCTGAAAGTCGGGGCGGGCATCGGTAGTGCCGCTGATCGCGCGATCTATATATTCGCCGACTATTGCCAAACCTTCAGCTTTTGCATACTCATGGCATATGCGCAGCTGCCCTTCGATACTTTCTTCCCGCTGGCTGTGTGAGCTGTATCGGGCATAGATAACCGCGTTTTTTGTTGTTCCCATGGCGGGATACTTGAAATTCATGCGATACCTCGGTTATTCTTCCGCAAGCGGTGCCGTCTCATCGGCGGCAGCACTACCTTCTGCATCCCAACATCTCCATCAATTCATTTTCGTACACTTCACGGACGAAAACGCCCTTTTCACGCATTGCAATGACCTTTTCCTGTTTTGAACTTAGTCCATCCTCTCCGACAACGGCTTTATCCTGTTTGCCGATTATAAGCATATCGGTCTTGCGAGTAACGCTGCTCTTAACAAAAGCACCCCTGTTTATAAGCATCTGTGACAGCTCCGTCCTTGAAAAGGCAGAGAAATCGCCTGTGATCACAACAGTCTTATTTTCAAATTCGTTGCCGTCATCATGAATCAATTCGTTCGTGATTGCTGTATCATAGTCAAGTTGCTCTCTAAATCCGCCGATTGCTTTTTGCGGAGAGAAGGAAATAAAATCTTTAGGTTCAATTGAAGTGAATGTTTTTACAAAAGTTGCAAAGCTTTTGTACCGTTTACGTTTAATTGTGCTGATTACGATTTTGGCACATGTTACCGCATCTTCCTCTGCGTTGTGGTGATTTGCAACGTCAACACCGAGGAAGTTTGCTCGTGCCTCAAGCGATCTGCCCACGTCCGTGCATACCTTTCCGGTTATGGGGATGCTGCAATACCAGGTAAGCGGAGGAATATCAATGCCGTCCTTCATAAGGCAGAGCTTAAGCACGGACATATCAAAGCTTGCGTTATGAGCAACGATCGGGCAGGACCCATCAAAGTAATGTTCGATTTTCCTCCAAACTTCAGGGAATTTCGGGCTGTCCTTAACCATGCTCGGAGTAATCCCGTTGATTTGAATGTTCTTCTTGCCGAAAACGAGCGAATCGGGCTGAATTAGATGATGCTCTGTGTGAACAATTTCCAAGTCTTTAACACATGCAAGCCCGACAGAGCAGGCACTTGAGTTCTCCGAAGTAGCAGTTTCAAAGTCAATTGCAATAAAATCGTAACCGTCCATTTTCTTATCTCCATTTCTTGTTAATTTTTCTGATCTGTTCTTACATATTTTTCATTTCACCAGTTCGGCAGCGTAAGCAAGCAATTGTGCTTGCTTAACCACATCAAGACTTTCGAAAATTCTTAACAACGCAAGCTCCTGCTCGGTAAAAGTTTTACCCACAGTGTTGCCGTTGCCGATTATGTTTCCATTGCCATTCACGTTATTGAATGCGTTTTCAGTGGGTGTATTTCCGATAAGATAATCTGTTGAAACACCCAAAAACCGAGAAAGCTTTATTAATGTTTTTCCTGTAGGAAGCGAATCATGCTCTTCCCAATACTTTAACTGGTTTTTTCCAATCATCAGTTCTTTTGAAAGTTGTTGCCAAGTGATATTTTTTTCAGACAACAGATACTTTAAGCGCTCAGTGAAATTCATTGTAGCAAACCCCTCTTTCCCTGTTAATTCAGAATATATCCCTATTCTTAGTGCTAAACCCCTTGACATTCCCTGTTTTTAGGGAGTAAAATTAGATACAAGCAACAAACATTGAACACAAGCCCGCAAAAACGGACTGCGACAATGGTTCATTGGATTCAGCAACCACAGTATACCATTGTTGACATATAATGTCAATGATTGTTGCACACAAAAAACGATAGAGGAGACTACTAAATGGAGACTACACGAAATGAAAGGCATGAAGTCAGAATAATGCTTTGCCGTAACGCACTGCCTAAAACTTGGCTGATTGCACAGTTGGAAGCGGCGGGCATCATCGTTGACGCGCCGCGTCTTAACAAGATGCTGAGCGGATCAATTCGCGGTGCAACAGCGGACGAAGTGATTGACGCAAGCACGAAGATCCTTCACCGCTACGAAGCCGCCATGGGCGTTAGTTTTGATTAAGGAGGGAACCACCCATGACAGCAGAAACGCAAACGAAGCAGAAACAATACATTCAGGTTGGAATCATTGCACCGCGCGACAGGGCAACAGGCGAATTCGGCACCGCCGTTCCGCTGTATGTTGAAGCCGATATCGGCGATGCAGCCGCTGCCGACATTGCAGCCGCGCTTTGCGGCAGCAAGCCGTTCCGCGATATGGTTGAAAAGGCCGCACGGCAAAGCTCACGGAGGTGTGAATGAAAATACGCTTTTTTATGAAAAACGGAACTGTATCGCCGGATTTGGAGTGCGCTGAATTTAGAATCCAAAAAGATGGGCGCGGAAAAATTATCGGTTGGAATGCTGAAAAATGTGATATCCCAAGTCTGATGTATATTGACATGGAAGAAGTACTCATGGTTTGGAGGGTAGAATGATAAGGCGAAGGCGTTCCAAACGCAATACGGCACTGCGAAAAGCAATTGCCAAAGTGATAAAGTGGGCACTTATCACGCTGTTCGGCTGGCTGCTGTTCAAGCTGTTCCGCCCGTATGCCGTGGAGTTTCGCGGCACCCTACTGTACGGCGGCGAGGTTATGTTCCTTGGTATGCCGCTGTACTGGGCAGCGGTTGAATCGATTATTAAGGATATATGCTGAGATGTATGCTGAAAGGAAGGCTTGAAGTGGCGAAAAAAGAACTTGAAAACATCAAGATTAAGGGACATACCGGCACATGGTACGAAATTGACCGCCGCACACTCTATGGAAAAACATTCTATCTTATGGAAAGCGAAATCTATGGAGATGAAGCCCCGGGCATCATCATCGATGAAGCGCATGAACCGGTTATTGAAGACGTTTTTGACGGATTCGATCATGAAACCGTGTCAACGCTGGATTGGATCGCCGTGTACGGAAAAAACATTTGCTATGACTATTTAAAGAAAGAAGGAAGATTAAAATGAAAAGTGAATGGAAAGTGACCTGTAACCGCATTGGCGGAAAATGGTTTTATGGTGTATACAGGCTGCGGGACCGTAAAGAGGTTGACCACAGCGGCAACCGTGAAACCCCGGATAAGCAATTCATGACTGCGATTGAAAACCTGCTCGGGCGAAAACTCAACCAGCAGGACATAGCCGAAGCCGAGAAGATAGCACAATTGCTGAATGCTGCTCCAAAGGAATAAAAATAATCCACAATTCAACAGGAACATGTGGATAACTGCGCTGCGTTCTGTCAAGGTTCGCATTCATGGATTTCCTCCCTACTCCCCGTTTAAGTGCAGGTGCTTAACAAAAACAAGCCCTGCACAGACTGCGGGGCGATGCGAAATTGACAGAACGCAGCGTATAAGCATAGAAAGGAATAGCCTATGAATAAGCCCATACCTATAAAAGAAATTCAAATAATAGACGCTGAAGAGGTGCAGCAAATCCTCATTAGAAATGATTGGTTTGCGTTGGCAACCGATAAAGAATATGCGCAGTTCCTTGATTATGTGCAAAGGCTTGAAGAAACGCATGTTACGCTTGAAGATCTGCGTCAGATGGCGGTTGATGTTATGCGTTACAGCGATCCGGATACCTATGATCAAGAGATGGGCATTCCCGGAATCATGTTTGAGCTTGCGCAAGCGGTACATTCCGTTTACACAGAGACGCAAGAACGCGCTGCCAAGTGTATCAACGCTGTAACCCTGCTGGCACAGATAGAAAAGGATCTGCGCAAAACGGTAGATGAAAAAGGAGCAGAAAACAGCTCAATGCATGAGCCGTACAAGATAATTGCGGACAGCGTATATATATTCATCATGGCGGAAATAGAAAAATGCCCTGCCGCCGATGCCGATATGATATGAACCTGCTGCCGCAAATGCGAAGGCTTGTGCAGCAAGCCTGTGCACACTACGAACTTTCCGCACGGGAAATCATACTGGAACGCGAGTTCACGCAGAATCGAAACGGGGACAGGCTGCATGTGCCGTGCCTGCGTGTCAGCATCGACTACCCGAATGCATGGCAAATCTGCGAACTGCAATGTGATCCGGTATCACCGAGCCGAGGATACTACAGCATGAGCAATAACAACATTGTTATGTATGCGGTGTTTGCTGACGGCAGCAAACGTATCCTTCCGGCATGGCGGGGCAAACTGATAACCGATAATAAGGAGCTTAACCAACATGAATACCACATACGCAAGGGCTATATGCCGATCGAAGCGGACAAGCACCTACTATAAAACCTGTCCGTATTGCGGAGCACGGCTTGATCCGAACGAAAAGTGCGACTGCAAAAAGAGCAAGGGCATGGCAGCGGCTAAGGCACGCGCCGGTGCCGAGAGGTAGAGCGTTTCTACTTATAATGATGAAGCCAAGTCTTTTTCGGGCTTGTATGAAGTATTAACAAGTCAACGTTTGAGCATGCGTGTGCGCTATCCTCTTCCGGGGTACTACTCGGGGGGGATGCAGGGGGTCTTAACCCCCTGCGTACATCACGCATCATATCGGCAGGAGGTTCACACATGCACAGTTCCGAACGATACATGCAGCTGTTCACGGACACTGCATCCGGCGCAATCGCCCCCAATCACACTGCCGTAGGCAGATACAGATGCAAAACCATCAAGGCAGGTAAGATGCTTGAGTGCGAAATCTTCCCGATATGGAACACTGCAAACGAGGTGCGAAAAGCGAAACACCACATAACCCGCACTGAGCAGATCGCACTGAATGAGCGCAATGCCCGCAAGCGATTGGAACGAAGGCTGAATGCAAACTTCACCGAAGATGATTGCTGCGTAACCCTGACATATGCTGGAGATTTTGTTCCGGATGCAGATCAAGCCCGCAGGGACATGCAGAACTATATTCGCCGGATACGTACATATCGCCGGAAGCACGGACTGAGTGAAATGAAGTATATATATGTCATAGAGTATGCCGATGCTGACGGTGTACCGAAACGTGTGCACCACCATGTTGTTATGAGCGGAATGCCGCGAGATGAGATAGAGCGGCTGTGGGGCAAGGGGTATGCAAACTGCCGCAGACTTCAACCAAACGAGTACGGATATGAAGCACTGTCCCGCTATATGACAAAGCAAAGCAAGGGCGGCAAACGGTGGTGCAGTTCGAAGAACTTGAAAGAACCGATTGTCACCACATCGGATACACGCATCAGCCGCCGAAAGGTTGAACGCATGATTGTTGATTTTACAACCGAACCAAAAGCGATTTTCGAAAAAATGTACAAGGGCTACACGTTTACAAACTGCGAAATCAGATATTCAAAGTTTGTGGCGGGTGCTTATATCTATACGCGAATGCGAAAGGAGTAACCATGACGAAAGCCGAGCTGCGGAATTACAAGAATATCAAAAGCGAGAAAGAAGAACTTGAAAAGCTGATACAGGAATACCTGGACAGCAGCACAACCATGAAAGCAACACGGCTTGCGAAACTATCCGCGCACGGCGGGAAAGCAAGCAATCCCATGCTTGCCGCTATCATCATGCAAGAAAACCTTGCCGCTGTATACAACAGAAAGGTCGAGCATCTTGCGGCGGCTATGCAGCGCATAGAAACCGCAATTGCAATGCTTCCGTCAGTCGAGCGGAGACTGATGCGGATGCGGTACATCGAGGGCTATACTTGGGCTGAGGTGTGCGAACGCATGTCATACAGCAGTCAGCGCGTGCATCAAATACACGGTAAAGCATTGCTGTCGTTGCAAACATTAGAGTAAATTAGAGTAAAACATGTGTTATAATACCATTGTTGAACTGTATCAAAACGCAAACCGAGGTGCGTATGCAAGAGTGGGCGAAAAAGTTTTATAACTCAGCCGCGTGGGAAGCCACACGCGCAGCATATCTGCTTAGCGTCAATGGGCTGTGCGAACGCTGCCTGCGCCGCGGCATAGTAACACCGGCTAAAGTGGTTCACCACAAAAAATATTTGACACCGAAAAATATCGGAACGGCAACCGTTACACTGTCGTGGGATAATCTCGAAGCGTTGTGCCAGGACTGCCACAACTCTGAGCATCACCAGCATCGCAAGAAGCGATATACGTTCGATGCGAACGGGCGCGTAATCCCCCCCTATTCTCACACCGAGTAGGGGTTCAGCCAACCGAGGAGGGGAGGAACGAATTACTCCGCAGGTGTGCGCGTGTGCGGTGTAGCGCGTGTCAATGGGGGTGGTGTCTCGGGCAACTGACGGAAAGGAGGGCAGATCTTTGGCTGCAAAGGCGATCATATCGAAAGATGAACTGATTAAGAAGGAATTAAAGCGACTTGGCAAAGTTTTTGCAGATTTAGACGGAAATCAACGCAAAGTTGTGGAACCGCTGTTGTCAACAGCGGCTTTTTTGTCTGTGTCGCTTGCAGAATTGCAGGAAAGCATAAACGAAAACGGCTACACTGAAGAGTATCAAAACGGCGCAAACCAATTCGGGGTTAAGCAAAGCGAGAATGTGAAAACGCATATCGCAA
>ENA-UONU01000821-UONU01000821.1-human-gut-metagenome-genome-assembly--contig:-CS51-NODE-821-length-28005-cov-9.298569_pt1 | contig 28005 bp, 29 predicted proteins | sample MGYA00242462_ERZ724009 | MGnify/ENA metagenome assembly ERZ724009 | reverse complement strand
AAAAACGTCATTGCTGGGTATACGGGGTTCGACTGTATAAATCAACACTTCGGCTATAGAGGAATAGAGACGAGTGTACTCAACGGATGTTTTATGGGGTAGAAACATGATTGCTGGGATAATTGGATACGACAGTATAAGAAAACATTTAGCCGAGTGAACGGCAAGAGGTAAAAGAAATACCATCTGCGATGAGCGGATGTGTACATAGATATAAAGGAGCAGAGGGGATAATATTGGTTGGAGAACATTATGAAAGATAAATTTGCAGTGTCCATGTTCGGACAAAAAAGACTGTCCCGTGAGGGCGGGATAGAGATTGTTGTAAAAGAACTGTGCACCAGAATGGCACGAGATGGATGTCAGGTTACCTGTTACAACAGATCTGGTCATCACGTGAGTGGTGCAGAGTATGACAATAAAATTGAATATGATGGAATCCGACAGAAATTTGTTCCAACTATTGAAAGAAAAGGTCTTGCAGCGGTGAGTTCCTCTTTCTTTGCGGCTTTGTACAGTGCTTTTGGAAAATATGATGTGGTTCATATCCATGCAGAAGGTCCGGCTTTTTTCTCATGGCTACCTAAGATGTTTGGAAAGAGGGTTGTGGTTACCATTCATGGTATAGACTGGCAACGGGAAAAATGGAAATCAGGATTTGGCTCTAAATTCATCCGGCAGGGTGAAAAGAATGCTGTAAAGTATGCAGATGAGATCATCGTTCTGAGTAAAGGTGTTCAGGATTATTTCAGAGATACCTATGGCAGGGAGACACATTTCATTCCGAATGGTGTGAACAGACCAGAAACCCGAGAAGCTGGTTTAATAACAGAAAAATTTGGACTGACGAAAGATTCTTACATATTATTTCTTGGTCGACTTGTACCGGAAAAAGGTATCCGGTATTTGGTTGAAGCGTTCAAGGATGTCAAAACAGATAAAAAATTGGTTATTGCTGGTGGCTCTAGCGATACGGATTCTTTTATGATGGAACTGAAAAAGCTGGCAAAGGATGATAATAGAATCATTTTTACCGGATTTGTTCAGGGGCAGATGCTTGATGAATTATATAGCAATGCGTATATTTACACATTACCTTCTGATCTGGAGGGAATGCCGTTGAGCCTGCTAGAAGCTATGAGTTATGGCAATTGCTGTTTGGTTTCTGATATTCCAGAGTGCGCTGAGGTTGTGGAAGATAAGGCATTGATTTTCCAAAAGTCGAATGTAGAGGATTTGCAAGAAAAATTGCAAGATGCCTGTGACCATCCTGAAATGGTTATGGAAATGAAGAAGCATGCAGCTGACTTTATCTGCAAAAAATACAACTGGGATGAAGTCGTAAAGGAAACGATGAAACTGTACAGGAGAAAACAATAGATGAGAGTATTGATAATAAATAATCTCCTCTAACCGAACGCAGGTGGTGAGATGTACATAGTGAAAACGCTTGAAAAATAGCGTATTTACGGCAATTTTTGAGAGATGGGTTGAGTTGCGAGAGCGGTTTTTATCTCGCTACCTAGGTTCAGTAACAGCAGATGATTTTATCATAAGAACTTTCAGTATCACTACCTGCGTTTGTATGGAGCACTCTGGTTTATGAACAATACATTGAAAGAGCTGCATCTGAACAGAGGTAGTGAAATAGAACATAAAAGGGAAAATACATGAATAAACAGATTGCGGTAAAAACAAGAGAAAAGTGGGTCGATGATATAAAAGTCATTGCCTGTATATTGGTTGTGCTAGGTCATTTCTTCCAAAGCATGACGAAGGCAAGTATTATGCCTGAAAATGATTTGTACAAATGGTTTAACACAACGATTTACTACTTCCACGTGCCATTATTCTTCATCTGTAGCGGATACCTTTATCAGAAGTACAGCAAGGTAAACAGTTTGGGAAGTTGGCGCAGAAATGTAGCAAAAAAAATGTTAGCACTCGGCGTACCATATGCGACTTTTACGACTGCAACATGGGTACTGAAAAAAGTGTTCTCAAGCAGTGTCAACGACCAAATCGGTGGTCTAGGAGATACATTGTTCCTTCACCCAACAGCACCGTACTGGTATCTGTATGCATTGTTCTTCATTTTTCTTGTTACGCCGACTTTTAATAGTGTGAAAGCAGCCGCAGCTGGATTAGTAGTTGCATTAACTGCAAAAGGCCTATTTTTGACTGGGGGGGGGTACGGCGTTTACGCAGTATCAACAGTTCTCTCAAACGAAATTTGGTTTGCGCTCGGTATGAGTATTTGTGCATTTAATGTGCAGTTGAAGGGAAGAAAAGTACAAGGAACGATATGCGGATTGTTGTTTATGATTTTGAGTGTGGTGGTGTATAAGGCAGGAATTAGTGGTGGCGTGATTCCTTTCGCAATGGGATTGTTGGCTTGTGTAGCCGTCATCCTGATGGTGGCGGGGGGAAAAAGATTTGGCAGAGGCATGGATTTTCTTGCAAAATACACAATGCCGATTTTTCTAATGCATACGTTGTTTGCGGCACCAATGAGATCAGTCTTACTGAAGTTGGGGATCGGAAGTTCTGTGATCCATGTGGTGCTGGGACTAGGAATTAGCTTTATAGGTCCAATCTTTGCAGCTTGGATTATGAAGAAAACGAAGTGGTTAGAGTTCTTCCTGTATCCGAATAAATTTGTGAAGATAAGAAATTGAGGAGTAAAAATATGAGCACAGTAACTTTAGATAAAAAAACAATTTTAGTCACAGGCGCGGCGGGCTTTATAGGCTCCAACCTTGTGAAGAGAATCTATCAGGAGGCTCCTTCTGCTACGGTTATTGGCATCGACAATATGAATGCCTACTATGATGTGGCACTGAAAGAATTCCGCCTAAATGAGCTGGCCAAGTATCCCACATTTACTTTTGTAAAAGGCAACATCGCTGATAAGGCACTGATCACCGAGCTGTTCGAGAAGTACAAGCCGTCTGTGGTCGTTAACCTTGCAGCACAGGCTGGTGTGCGCTACTCCATCACCAACCCGGATGCTTATGTGGAATCTAACTTGGTCGGCTTCTTTAATATTCTCGAAGCCTGCCGTCATTGCGAGAGTCTGGAGCATTTGGTTTATGCCTCTTCCTCCTCCGTCTACGGTTCTAATAAAAAGGTTCCGTACAGCACGGATGATAAGGTTGACAACCCAGTTTCCCTTTATGCAGCCACTAAGAAATCTAATGAGTTAATGGCACACGCCTACTCTAAGCTGTATAACATCCCGTCCACAGGCTTGAGGTTCTTCACCGTGTATGGCCCTGCAGGTCGTCCCGATATGGCTTACTTTGGGTTCACCAACAAACTGGTGAAGGGTGAAACCATCAAAATATTCAACTATGGCAACTGCAAGCGTGACTTTACTTATGTGGATGACATCGTAGAGGGTGTTGTCCGTGTGATGAAGAAGGCACCGGACAAGAAGAACGGCGAAGATGGTCTGCCAATTCCGCCGTATGCTGTTTACAACATCGGCAATCAGAACCCGGAGAACCTGTTGTACTTCGTGCAGATTCTGAGTGAGGAGTTAGTAAGAGCAAAAGTTCTGCCGGAAGATTATGACTTCGAGGCTCACAAAGAACTGGTTCCGATGCAGCCGGGGGATGTGCCTGTGACCTATGCGGATACTAGCGCACTGGAGCGTGACTTTGGATACAAGCCGAGTACAAGTCTGCGGACTGGATTAAGAAAGTTCGCTGAGTGGTACGCTGAGTTTTATAAATAAAGAAAATTAGAGGGATAGAGAAATGAGAGAGTTTAAGAATTTAAAGATTGCTGTGGCTGGTACTGGTTATGTTGGTCTTTCTATTGCTACGTTGCTGTCTCAGCATCACAAGGTGACGGCAGTAGATATCATTCCTGAGAAAGTAGAGCTGATCAATAACAAGAAGTCTCCGATTCAGGATGAGTACATTGAAAAGTATCTGGCAGAAAAGGATCTGGATCTGACCGCAACGTTGGATGCGAAGGAAGCATACAGTGATGCTGATTTCGTGGTGATTGCTGCTCCTACAAATTACGATAGCAAGAAGAATTTCTTTGACACCAGTGCGGTGGAAGCAGTCATCAAGCTGGTCATTGAGTACAATCCGGAAGCCATTATGGTTATCAAGAGTACGATTCCTGTTGGTTACACTGCAAGTGTTCGTGAGAAATTCCACTGCGACAATATCATCTTCAGCCCGGAGTTCTTGCGTGAGAGCAAGGCTCTGTATGATAACCTTTATCCTTCCCGTATCATCGTCGGAACCGACGTGGATAATGCTCGACTGGTAAAGGCAGCACACACTTTTGCAGAACTCCTGCAGGAAGGCGCAATTAAGGAGAACATTGACACTCTGTTCATGGGCTTTACTGAGGCAGAGGCAGTAAAGCTGTTTGCCAACACCTATCTGGCACTGCGTGTCAGCTACTTCAACGAACTGGATACCTATGCTGAGATGAAGGGGCTGAACACTCAGCAAATCATTAACGGTGTTTGTCTGGATCCTCGTATTGGTACTCATTATAACAATCCGTCCTTTGGCTACGGTGGATACTGCCTGCCCAAGGACACCAAGCAGTTGCTGGCGAACTACGCCGATGTACCGGAAAACCTGATTGAGGCTATTGTTGAAAGTAATAGAACAAGAAAAGACTTCATCGCTGACCGCGTACTGGAGATTGCTGGTGCATACGAAGCAAATGATAGCTGGGATGAGAGCAAGGAAAAAGACGTTGTTGTTGGCGTTTACCGTCTGACAATGAAGAGTAACAGTGACAACTTCCGCCAGAGTTCCATTCAGGGTGTCATGAAGCGTATCAAGGCTAAGGGTGCAACTGTTATTATCTACGAGCCGACCCTGAAGGACGGCGATACTTTCTTTGGTAGTCGAGTTGTTAATGATTTAGAGGAGTTCAAAAAACAGAGTCAGGCAATCATTGCCAACCGCTACGATAAGAGCTTGGACGATGTGAAGGAAAAAGTTTATACAAGAGATATTTTCCAGAGGGATTAAAGATATGAGAATTTTACTGGTTAATTATAGATATTTTATTTCGGGTGGACCGGAAAAATATATGTTCAACATTAAGAAGATGTTGGAAGATAATGGTCATGAAGTGATTCCATTTTCTATCCATTCTAACAAAAATGTTGAAACAGAGTATTCCAAATATTTTGTAGAGCCGATTGGAAGCCGTGACGCAACTTATTTTGAAGAATGTAAAAAGACCCCAAAGGTCATATGGCAAATGCTGACTCGCAGTATCTATTCCACTGAGGTTGAGAAAGCTATTAAGAAAGAAATCAAAGATGTAAAGCCGGATTTGGTATATATCATCCACTTTGTAAACAAGCTTTCACCGAGCGTGATTTGTGGTGCAAAGAAGATGGGTGTTCCGGTAGTGCTGCGACTGTCAGACTACTTTTTACTGTGCCCTAGATTTGATTTTATGTACAACAAGAAACCATGCGAAGAGTGCCTTACGAAGGGATATAGGACCTGCATAAAGAAAAGATGTGTAAAGGGGTCGCTGTTTGCATCGGTCGTTCGAGTTTTTTCTATGAAGGTACATAAGGCGATGAATGTATATAAAGGTGTGGATGCATTTATTACGCCGTCTGAGTTTTTAAAGAAAAAACTGATTGAGAATGGTTTTGATGAGAACAAAATCACCTGTATTCCGACATTTACTGCAAGCAAATCAGAAGTCGGCAAACCACAGGTTGGAACATATGGTTTATATTTTGGACGTGTAACAGAGGAAAAAGGTGTTGACACTGTCGTCAAAGCATATGAGATGATGCCGGATCGCCATGTGAAAATAATGGGCGATGATACAACAGACGAGGCAAAAAGGTTAAAGGCATATATCAAAGAGAAGAACATTAAGAATGTTGAGTTCTTGGGCTTCAAAGCCGGAGAGGAATTGGAAGAGATCATCAAGGGCGCACGATTCACACTGATTCCGTCTATTTGGTATGATAACCTTCCGAATACTGCGTTGGAGTCTTTTCAGTATTCAAAGCCGGTTATTGCAAGCAATATCGGAAGCCTACCAGAGCTTGTTTTGGATGGAGTTAATGGTTATCTGTTTAAGCCTGCCGATGCTCAGGAACTATGCGAAAAGATTGCCTTGCTGGACGATGATGCTGTGGTAAAGAAAATGGGAGCTGCAAGCCGGGCTAGACTAGAAGATCGGTTTGCACCGCAGACTCATTATGATACTTTGATGCGTATTTTTGAATCTGTAAGGAGAAAATGAAATGGATAATATTTTTTTAAAAGTAGTTAAACATCCTGAAAAAATAGTTTACGGCCTTGAACGAAAAGGATTGTTAGACTGGCTTTCAGAAAAAGATTATATAAAAATCACATACAGATTGGCGTTTGGCCGTAAATTGAACCTTGATGATCCAAAGGCACTTACAGAAAAGATTAATTGGTATAAATTATATTATAGAGATCCACTTATGCGGAAATGTGTGGATAAATATGAAGTTCGTCAATATGTAAGAGAATCTATAGGTGATGCGTATTTAAATGAGTGTTTTGGAGTATGGAACAGCATAGATGAAATTGATTACGATGCTTTGCCGAATCAGTTTGTGTTGAAACCTACAAATGGAAGTGGAGATATTGTTATTTGTAAAGATAAGTCGAATTTTAATTGGGAAGAAGCTAAAAAAATACTGACAAAATATAGTAAGCGTAGTTTTGCAACGAAAACAAAAGAATGGGCTTATTATGATGTGCCTTTCAGAATTATTGGAGAGAGGTTAATAAAAAGTTCAGATGAAAACCAGATAAAGGACTATAAATTTTTCTGTTTTAATGGAGAACCGGAATTCTTGTTTGTAGCAAGTGATAGGGGGACAGAGCATCTTAAGTTTGATTTCTTTGACAAGGAATGGAATAGACTTCCTATTACTAATGCACATGAACATAATATGGCTCTTACCCCCCCCCCAATACCTCAATGAAATGCTTGAAATTGCAAGAAAACTTTCAAAACCATTTCCGCATGTAAGAGTGGATCTTTATGAAGAAGAGAATAAAGTATTTTTTGGAGAACTAACATTTTATCATTTTGGTGGATTTACAAAATTTGAACCAGATGAGTGGGATTATAAATTGGGAGAATTTTTTGATTTGAAATCTATACAACGAAAACCGTAAGGGTATTAAGTATGAATATTACTTGTATTACACGTTAATTTAATGTGTGCTTGAAAGAATGCTCTTTGTTATCTGCGGTTATGTCATGTTATCAGTATGTGCCAAGTGGTTCTTAAATAAAATCGAAACATTCTTAAAAGAGAGAGTAAACAATAGGAGAGTTAATCATGTCTGAAGAAAAGAAGTTAAATGGTACGGTCATCGTTACTTATCGCTGCAACGCTCGTTGCTCTATGTGTAACCGTTATAAAGCACCTTCCAAGCCGGAAGAGGAAATCAGCATTGAAACCATCAAGAAGTTGCCGAAGATGTACTTCACAAATATCACTGGCGGCGAGCCGTTTATCCGTACCGATCTAAAGGATATTGTGCGTGAACTGTATAAGAAGTCTGACCGTATCGTTATTTCCACGAATGGCTTCTTCACCGACCGTATCGTTGACCTGTGCAAGGAGTTCCCGCAGATCGGTATTCGTATCTCCATCGAGGGTCTGGAGAAGACCAACAACGAGATCCGAGGCCTGCAGAATGGCTACCAGCGTGGTTATGGCACGCTGAAGAAGCTTCGTGAGATGGGCATGAAGGATGTCGGCTTCGGTATGACTGTTCAGGACAAAAACGCTCCTGACCTGGTTCCGCTGTACAAGATCTCTGACGAGATGGGCATGGAGTTTGCAACTGCTTCTCTGCACAACAGCTTCTACTTCGTTGAGGCGAAGAACATTATCCACGACCGTCCGATGGTGGCAAAGAACTTCGAGAATCTGGTCAACGAACTGCTCCGCAGCAATAGCCCGAAGAAGTGGTTCCGTGCTTACTTCAACCACGGTCTGATCAATTACATCTATGGCCAGAAGCGTCTGTTGCCTTGCGATATGAGCTTTGATACCTTCTTCATCGACCCGTATGGCGATGTTATGCCTTGCAACGGTACCAAGGACAAAGAGGTCATGGGAAACCTGAACAATCAGACTTGGGATGAGCTGTGGAACAGCCCGGAAGCAGAGACGGTTCGCGCAAAGGTTCGCTGCTGCGACCGTGACTGCTGGATGATCGGTTCTGTCAGCCCTGCTATGCACAAGTATATCTGGAAGCCTGCTACCTGGGTTCTGGTTCACAAGTTCAAGGCTCTGTTCACCAAGCATCCGTACAGCATGTATGAGCTGAAGATCTGCCGTGACTATCGCGATGGTAAGGTTACTAAAGAGGATCTGGATAAGTGTAGCACCTGCGATATGAACTGTGTGATCAACAACGGTCTGAGTGAAGCATCCAAGGAACAGCTGAAGCATAAGACTGGCGAGGAAATCGTGGATGCCGATATCGCACAGCAGATGGAAAAATGAAAGACTATTTCAGTGCAAGGGAGAATTAAATGAAAAAAAAAGTTTTATTTGTTATGCCTGGATTGTATAGCGGTGGCGCTGAAAAAAGCTTGGTTAATTTGCTGAATCTTTTGGATTATTCTAAGCTAGATGTGGACTTGCTGTTGTTTAAGAAGGAAGGCTTGTTTATGAATCAAGTTCCTTCAGAGGTGAATATTTTAAATATCCCGATTAGTTTGAAGTATAGTTATTCTCCTTTGGATGTGGATGCGTTAAAAAGCATTTCTGCTGTAAAAGCTGGAGCGAATCGAGTGATAGGAACGCTTTTTTCCCGTATACGTTACGGTAGCAACCAGAAGCAGATGCGATGGAAAATTTTCTATACGCGAGTTATCGAAAAACTTGAAGGACATTACGATGTTGCAGTGGCTTATTTACACGGAGAAGCATCTTATTATGTGATTGACAAGGTCTGTGCCGATAAGAAAATTCTCTGGGTCCATAATGATTACGATAAAATTGATGGTGAGGATGCGTTTTATAAAGCATACTTTAATAAAGCAGACTATGTTGTCAGCATATCCACTCGTTGCGTTGAAATTCTTCAAAAAGTATTTCCTGATATTAGTGGGAAATTTTGTATGTTGCCGAATTTGACTTCATCTTCATTTATTAAAAAAATGTCTGGTGAGTTTATACCAAAGGAATATGAGACAGATATCCCAGTGCTCCTTTCTATTGGACGGCTAAGTAGACAGAAAGGATTTGACTATGCCATTGATGCTGCTGCGCTTCTAAAAAAGGCGGGCTATCGCTTCAAATGGTATGTTCTTGGTATAGGTGGACTTCAAGAAGAATTGGAGACTAGAATTCAGGAGAAAGGGGTAGATGATTGTTTCAAGCTTCTTGGTAACAGAGAAAATCCGTATCCTTATATAAAAAACTGCACCATCGTAGTGCAGAGTTCTCGTTTTGAAGGAAAATCTGTTGTTCTTGATGAAGCGAAAATCTTGGCAAAGCCCATTGTTGTAACGAATTATGTGACAGTAAAAGACCAAATTACAGATGGAAAAGAAGGGCTAGTTGTTTCTATGAACCCAAAAGGAATTGCTGACGGAATAGAAAAAATGTTGACAGATTCCGCATTAAGCCAGAACATAAGAGAATATTTAAGTGTGCATGAGTATGGGAATCAGGATGAAGTTCAAAAGTATATGGAACTGATAGATGGAAGATAATAATTAGGAGTGCTGGGTAATGAAACGAATTCTTATTGTAATACAAGATATGGAAAGTGGAGGTGGGCAGAAAAGCCTGCTGTCTTTTTTAAAATGCTTGGAAAATTCAGGAAAAGTAGAGCAATATCAGATTGATCTTATTGTTGCCAAACCAACAGGAATTTTTTATGCCCAGATTCCTAATAGCATTCATTTGTGTTCGACACCAAAGGAACTGATGTGGCTTGGTTCTCCATTGGGTGACAGGGTGCTTAAAAATAGTTTTTCTATAAAAGGCTTTTGTGGAAAGGCTAAGTGGATAATTGGGAAAAGAATTAAGCTGTTTTCATCGGATCTGAACGAGGAACAAAAACTATGGACTTGTTGGAAAAAACTGATTCCACAAAACAAAAATAGATATGATATTGCAATCTCATATATGAATGGATTCCCTAATTATTATGTGATGGATAAGGTTTGTGCTCAAAAGAAGGTTTTATGGATACATAATGAATACCAGAAATTGAGATATAATGTTGAGTTTGACAGACCATATTATGAGTCGTGTGATAGGATTATTACTATATCTCAAAAATGTTTGGAAAGTTTTGTTGAAGTGTTTCCAACGCTAAAAAATAAGATTTCTATATTGGAAAATATAACAATTAAAAAAGACATATTAAATCTTGGAAATGATGGGGTAGCCGTCGAATTTGAAGAACAAAATAGAGTGAAATTGCTTTCGGTAGGTCGTCTTGGGGCACAAAAGGGCTTTGATTTGGCAATAAAATCCGCAAAAGTCTTGAAAGACCGAGGAGTTGATTTTATTTGGATAATTTTGGGGGAAGGGCCAGACCGGAAAAAACTCCAGGAACAGATTGATGCGGATGACCTAAACAATAATGTGAAAATGATTGGGATACGTTCGAACCCATATGTATATATCAAAAAATGTGGCATTTTCGTGCAGACATCTAGGTTTGAGGGAAAATCGATTGTTTTGGACGAAGCGAAAATATTTTGTAAACCAATAGTAGTAACGAATTATCCAACAGTTGGCGATTCAATTGTAGATGGCCAGAATGGATTGATTGTGGAAATGGACGAATGTTCTATTGCGGATGGTATTCAGAGGTTATTAGAAAATACGATTTTGGCAGAATCCTTTGTTTCAGAGTTACGGAAAGTAGAGGGAAATGAGAAGGAATTGAACCGCTATATTGGGAATATGTTGGATATTTAGAAGGGAAGTATATATGAAGGTATTTATATCTATAAATAATTTAGAATGTGGCGGAGCACAGAAAAGTCTAATTTCGTTACTGAATTACCTAAAGGTTTCAAACGGGATGGATATAGATCTTCTTGTGTTAGATGAGTCAGACGTATTCTTTAAAGACATACCGGATTGGATTCATGTCCTGGAAGCATCTGATGAAGTAAAAGCTATGTTTATGCCATTCGGAAAACTTATGGGTTCGGAACTGTCTGACATGGTAAAAATTAAAGGTATCTTTTCTAAGTTATTGATGAAAACTTTTAGAGACAAAGATGCCAATACGGTACAGCGAGTTTGGAAAGCTTGGAGATGCTTTATTCCGGTTCAAAAAAAAGAATATGATTTGGCAGTTTCTTATGTAGATGGGTTTTCAAATTATTATGTAATCGATAAAGTTACAGCCTCAAAAAAAATTCTGTGGGTGCACAATGAATATGAAAAATTAAGTTATAAGATGAAATTTGATAAGCCTTATTTTGAAAAAGCTGATAACATAGTGACTATTTCTGATTTGTGTATACAGAGCTTAAACAATGTTTTTCCGGATTATAAAGATAAATTTAGAATGCTTCCTAATCTGTCTTCAGCAGATAGTATAAAAAGAATGGCAGAAATGGAAGAGCCAACCGAATATAAAGGACAAAAAAACATTTTACTTTCTATAGGGCGGCTCGAAGAGCAAAAAGGATTTGATCTTGCTATTAAAGCAGCTAAAATACTGAAAGACAATAAGGTCGAGTTTTGCTGGTTCATAATTGGTCAAGGAGAATTGGAGCATTCTTTAAAATCAATGATATGTGAAAATGGCTTGGAAGATGTATTTAAATTAATCGGTGTACGAAAGAACCCATATCCATATATTAAAAATAGCTTAATTTTTGTGCAACCATCCAGATATGAGGGGAAATCTATTGTTCTGGACGAGGCTAAGATACTTGAAAAGCCGATAGTGGTAACTGATTATACAACTGTTTATGATTCTATAACGGATGGCATAAGCGGTTCGATTGTTGAATTTGATGAAAAAAAACTAGCGTATTCTATTAAGGGATTAATTGAAAATGACATGCTTAGGACGGTATATTCTAACAATTTAAAAGAGGAAAACAAGAACATAAACTATAATGCTGAAAGATACTTAGAATTAATGAGAGAAGGACAAGAGAGGGCTTGGTAATGCGTTTTAATCCTAAACAAGCGAGGCTGATGCCTGATTTAATAATGCCAATAGCAGTGCTACTATTATTTATGCCGTCATGTATGATTTGGTATGCGCCGGGGTTAATGTCTGGTGTGTATTTACTTCAAAAAGGGATATTTCTAGTTTGTGCATATTATTTTGTTAGATATAGATTGTTTAATAATTCCTATTTTTGGCTGCTTTTAATATATTTGATGTGGATTATAGCGGTTACTATAGTAAATGGGAATTCTCTTACAGAATGGGGTAGTTATCTGAATATTTTTTCTGTCTGCGTAATAACAATGTACTGCATGAGCCGTGCACCACAGAAGTATACAGGTTATGTAGCATTCATATTTGTATTGTGGATGCTTTTGAATACACTTTTTTGGAAAGAGGGGGGAATGTATTTAAATAGCAATGGACAGATGAGCTTCGTTCTTGGAACGAAAACAAGCTTAACATATTATCAGATAGTTGCATGTTGCTTTATAGGGTTATATGGGCAATTTGTTGATAATAAGAACAAATATAGAATAACAGTGTTACATGTAATTCTCTTGCTTAGCGTGGTTTTGTGGAATTTGCGTCAGCCCATTTCTACTTCGGAATTATGTATTGCAATCTATTTTGTGTTACTTGTATTAAACCATATTGAACATCCTTTTATTGATAAAATTTTTCGATTTGGATTTGCAGCGACAATTGTATTAAATATAGGGATAGTCTTCTTTAATGCCCAGATGTTTTTTGCTAATTTCATAACAAGCGTTCTTCATGAAAGTGCGGATTTAAATTACCGGACGACGATTTGGAAGGTTGTATTGACTAAGATAGCTGATAATCCCATTTTAGGGCATGGGCTGAACACTGGTACTCATTTCTCTTTCGATTCGGGTACTTCAAGTATTAATCAGGCCACACATAATTTTCTCTTATATTTGATCTTTGTAGGTGGAATCATAGGAACAGTCTACTTTTTGTTCATATGTATGTTGGGAATACGTAGAGCAACCAAAAAAGATTGGATGATTGGACGCACATTAGATATTACATTGATATGTTTTGGATTAATGTGGATAACAGAGCAACTAAAATCTTTTGATATGATTTTTCTTTGTCTATTGGCATGTGTATGTGCTGGAGAAACAAAACAGGCATTGGTAGACTTAGATGAAGGAGGAAAGGTGGCTAGATGAAAAATAAATTGATTATAGAACCAAATAAAATTAAAAAAGTTGGATTATTAACCTACCATCATACTACCAATTTTGGTTCGTTATTACAAACGTTCGCATTGTATAAGACCATAACAGAAATTGGGTATCCATGTGAGATCATAGACTATCGTAACGAAGCAGTAGAACAGAGAGAGTTTATAAAAAAATTATATCAATGCCGTAGCCTTCGGGAGATTAAACATCATCTTCAGTATAGTAAATACAGAAGAAAGAAAGCAAAAGAATTTGCATTGTTTTTATGTGATAAATTTGATGTTTCATCAAAGATTTATTATAAGAATAACATTTCAGAAGCAAATTCAAGATACGATTGTTTTGTGATTGGCAGCGACTTGGTTTGGGATTTTTCAATTAATGGTCATGATACAACGTATATGCTAGATTTTGTGGAGAGTGGAAAAGGGAAAATTGCATTTGCTTCTTCTGTCGGTGAAATTTGGCACGGTACGGAAATGAGAGAGGTTGAGAATCTTCTTATAGGTTTTGATGCTATAGGAGTTCGTGAATATGCGATTCAAAACAAGTTGAATGAACTCTTAAATCGTACTGTTGATTTTGTGTGTGATCCTACTATGCTGATTGATCCAGATGAATGGGAGAAGATGGCATCAAACCGGATAATTCAAGAGGATTATGTGCTGTGTTACATGTCAAACGATGGATTGACGATGTATAAAGATGCGATAGATTATGGAGAAAAGTGTGGACTTCCGGTATATCTGATTTCGTATGATTGGGTGCCCGACAATATGAGAGCAATCCGCCCATATAGGATAGAAGAGTTTTTAAGCTTAATTAAGTATGCAGATACGGTATTTACAGCATCCTATCATGGAATGTTATTCTCCTTGTACTTTAATAAAAACTTCTATTATTATAATCGTGGCTGGAAAGAGCGTATGAAATCGATCTCAGAATATTTGGGTTTATCAGATCGTGAGCATTGGACGCCTGATAAAGGTGAAGAAATTATTGATTATTCCTTAATAAATAGTAGAATGGAAAAATTTAGGGAAGAATCAAAATCTAGATTGGCAAAGTATCTTGGAAAGAAGGAATGACTTTGAAAAAAGATAGTGTGAAAGTTAATTTTATATACAATTTGATTTACAATATAATAAATATTATTGTGCCGCTGTTGACTGCCCCATATACATCCAGAGTCTTGGGAGCCGCCAATATTGGAATATATAGCTATACCTATTCAATTGTATCTTCCATGATCTTGTTTGGGGCGCTGGGAACAGCTACATATGGACAGAGAGAGATTGCAGCTGCAGGAGATGACATTGAAAAAAGATCTAGACTATTCTGGGAGATCTGGATTCTTAAAGCCATAGCTACGATAGTGATTTTTATTTTCTTTTTGTCATATGCAATAACTACGAAATACTGTTTATACTATCTTCTGCAAATACCTTTTTTCGTGGCAGCTATTCTTGATATCAGTTACTTGTTTCAAGGATTGGAAAAATTCAAATATATTGCAATTAGAAACAGTTTGGTTCGTATAGTAGGAATTATCTTACTGTTTCTCCTGGTAAAAAATCAAAATGATTTGTGGATTTATTTGCTTATTATTGGAGTATCCCAAATGTTGGGAAATGTCTCTATGTGGCCTTACCTACGAGGAAATTTGTGTGGAGTAAAACTGAGCGTCAAAGGCGTAACACATCATTTTAAGGAAGTACTTATTTATTTTATTCCCTCCGTGACGTATCAGATTTATGCAGTGTTGGATAAGGCGATGCTGGGTTGGCTCGTAGGGTCGGAGTATGAAAATGGGTATTATGAGCAGGCGCATAAAATAATTAATATGGTAGTAAATATAATAAGTGCATATACTATTGTGATGAGATCCAGGATGTCAGTTCTTTTTGCAAAGAACGCAAGAGAAGAAATACATAATAAAATGGTTACCTCGTATAATTTCATTGCTTTTCTGGTATTTCCTATGACATTTGGTTTAGCAGCAGTAGCGTCTGGTATGGTACCTTGGTTTTTTGGTGATGGTTATGATCCAGTTACTTATTTATTGTATCTGTTTTGTCCGATTTTCATTTTTATGGGATATTCCAGAATGATAGGAACACATATTCTAACACCCAGTGGTCGGCAGGTGATCAGTAATTATGCTCAGATATCTGCGGCAGTAGTTAATATCATTTTTAATGCTATTTTGATTCCACGCTTTTTTGCAGCTGGAGCAGCCATTGCATCTGTAGTGTCTGAAATAGTGGTGATGTTGGTATATTTTATTATGGTACGTAAAGAAATCAATTTTCGAGAAATGTTTGATGCCGCATGGAAAAAGGTTATTGCAGCAGTAGTGATGTTTGTTGTGTTGTTTAATGTACAAAAAATGTTCACTGTGTCCATTCGAGCGAGCTTTTTTGAGATAGTAATTGGAATAGCCGTATATGGGGTCGTATTATTGCTGCTGAGGGATAGCTTTTTGTGTATGAATGTTAAGCGGATGATGGGACGAATTATGGCTAGATAAAATAAACTTTTTTAGGAGGAATATAAATGGGATTGGTATCTAAGGTTATGAAATTCAGGTTATTGTTAAAGATTCCCAGAGGTTTTCTGTCTAATGGAATTATGCGAGCTCAAACATATTATAATCATTCTTCCGCCAGCGCAGCAGAAGATTCGTTGCCTGCAGTATGCCGAGAACTGCGTATAGAGGCACATACCATAGAAAAGGGACTTTCTCTTCCAAATGTCAGAAAAGGCTTTGGTCGGGAGAAAATCAAAAAAATTCTAGGGCTACTGGATCAGTATATTGCAAAGGATCAGTATACATATGATAAAGATGCTTTTTTGAATGCTTTAGGGATGGTATGCAGATATGTTGAAGAAGCTGAGTACTACGATTGTGATACATCGTTCATTGACTTAAAAAAATATGATCAATGGATACACGAAATTGACCTGAAAGATTATGGAACAGCACGGTGTGTACGGGGGGTACTCGGACTTCCAGACTTTGGCGTATTCACGTCATAGCGTAAGAGATTTTTCGGATAAACCGTTATCAGTTGAAAAAATAAAAAAGGCTGTAAAATTGGCACAAACGGCACCATCGGCTTGCAACAGACAATCTTCACGGATTATCCATGTTACTGACCGGGAAAAGTGCGAAAAAATATTGAATATTCAGGGTGGAGCGAAGGGACATTCAATCACAGAACTGCTGCTACTGGTTAGCGATTTATCTTTATATCGTTTTCTTTCGGAAATGGATACACTATATTTAGATAGCGGCATTTTCTTGATGAATTTATTGTATTCGTGCACATACTATGAAATAGATACCTGTCCTTTGATCTGGGATGACTATGGAGAAAAAGGAACGGAACTGCGAAGAATTCTGCCTATTGGCAAGAACATGCATGTGATCGCGGTTATTCAGATTGGTGAACATAGAGAAAATAGTGTGCATGCTATCTCACATAGACGACCTGTTGAGGACGTTTTTATAGAGATGTAAGGGTACAATTATAACAGTAGGGAATCTGTGTTTCGAGTTGCCTGACCGTCTGCTTATGGAGGTTATGAAAAATGAGATTCGGACACAGAAGAAATATCCCAATATGGATTCAAGGTTTGATAGTTATAATTGGAATTGCAGTGATATCAGCTCTGTTTATTTATGAAAAAGTAGAAGAAGAACGTATGGAGCAGTATGTATTACAGATGGAGAAAGAAGAGCGCAAAAAACTTATTCCGTCTGATGAGAATTCCATTAATGTGTTACAAGATAATGGGTTTGTTACTGACGTACCGGAGCAGGGAAAGCTTGTTTTGAGCAGCGAAACATTTAGAGAGAACTACGAACGTACAAGTCGGTCTGATGTAGCTGCTACAAGTGTCTCGGTGGATTTGTCAAAACAGTCATTCTATGCGTCGAAGATTTATCTACTCAGATTCAGGATGAAAGCGGAAGAGAACGCTGCGATTGTTAATGTAAACTTTGGAAAGAAGTATAATTTTTTTATAACGACTGAGTGGAATGAGTACTATTATCCTTGTACAGATGAGGAAATTGCGTCTGTTAAGTGGGTACTGGAATCAGACTTTCAAATCATACAAATATCAGATGTGGAAATATATGAATATGGTGCGAATGCTGACTTACAGAGTATGCCTTGTGGAACGTATTTAGCTGACGCAAAAGAAATAAAACTGAGTGAGGATACTGATCTGAACATCGGACATCAAAACCGTGATATTCAGTACCTAAATGGATATGTATATCTTGTAGGTGATAGCTCTTTAATTATAGCGAAAGAAAATGCGGATGGTTCTCTCGTTACTTGTGGCTATCTTTCAGATTTGGGAGAGGTTAGAAGGCTAGAATTATATGATGATACAATGCTGGCAGTTGCATCAAGGCATAATGGCGTTTATTTAGTGGATATCTCAAATAAGGAAAAACCGACGGTTATTTCTCATTACAACACGCTTGAAATTGCAAATGATGTTTGCTTTGCGAGTGACTATATGATTGTAGCGGGAAGATATTTTGGTGTTGAGATTGTTGACATTAAGGATAGAAGTAATCCACAGTTTGTCTCTAAGATATCCAATAGTAAAGAATGTTACCGTGTTGCAGTTTCTGGCACAACGCTGTTTGTAAGCTGCTGGGCAACAGGTGAAGTAGAATTGTATGATATTTCAGTAGTAGATAATCCTCAAAAAATAAGAACAGTCGAAGTTGATGGACGTGTTGGCGAAACCTTTGTTGACGAAGATTTTATGTATGTGGTAACAGGCTACAGCGGAATGTCACTCAAAGATACGGTTGGGCAACCAGGATATGGTACCGGTAACGGATTAACTATATTTGATATAACTGATATAACTCGACCTGTATTAGTATCGACAGTAAAGGCCGATGGCAGTTTATTTCACTCGGCATATGATGACTGGTCTGTTTGTGTGAATAATGGATTTGCTTACTTTACAAATTCTTATGGAGGTTTATATGTGTATGACGTCTCCAATCCGGCAGCGCCAGAACGGATTGGCAAGTATACGGTGCCACTGTACAAAGATAAAAGCAGCTTATACACAGATATGACTGAAAGCGATGCTTATGTATTTCCATACGATTGCTCAGAGTATATTAATTCGCCAGTAACTGGTGTGGCTTTAGGAGAAGGTAAAGTGTACTTTTCGTGTGCATATACTTCGCTTCATTCAATTGATTTCTTGGAAGCAATTCCGTTGAAGAAAAAGGTGAACAATTCAGTAGAATATCAAGTGGCTAATGCGTCAGATAAAAATAGGTATCGAAATGTAGAGTATTTGTTATCTGATGAAAATGTTTATGTGATACAAAAAGCTGGCGATTATTACTATGTAGGTACTGATGTAGGAATTTATGTGCTGGACTCCAAGTTTGAAAGAATTAAATTACAAAAAACAGATAATCCAGTACAGGATATTAAGATAGTTGACGGTATCCTTTTTACAGCAGAAACCACAGGGATGGGAATTTATCGGGTTGATGATGAAATTATTGAATTTATCAGCTGGTACGATTCCAACTCTAAGAATAAAAATGTTTCATCTCTTGGTGTTACTCCGGATAAAGCATTCGCTGTTTTACAGGCATCATTTGCTGGTTTGGAGGTTGTTTCTATTACTGACCTGGAAAATCCATCGAAGGTAGATAATTTGTTGACTGATGATGGTAATAAGATTAGCGTAGATAAACTTGGTACTGGTTCTTTATATTATAGGAATATTGTAAATGGAAATGTGAATGGAATGATCGGTGTAATTGGAATGGAAAATTCTGTTTGGCTGAGGTCAACGGGAGAAAATCTCCAATTGGTTGCATCATACAGAAATAGTTTGTATCGAGAAGAAGGTGGAACAGCTTCGATGACAGACGGGACTGTAGTGACTATAGCAAATAATGGTTATAGAGTGTACGATCCTATTGCCGATATGAATTCAGATCTTTCCAACTTGAATGTCAATAAGGTTTCTGACGTATTTATCAGTGGAAAAGCTACAGTATCCGATGGAATGCTTGTTGTCTGCAATGCGTATAAAGGAGAGATTTGGGTAATTAATATTGCCAATCCTGAAAGTCCTGTGCTTGTAAGCAATTTTGAAATTAGTGGAAACCCAGATCTTTGTTTGGTTACAGAGAATTACATATTAATACCTGTTAAGCATTCTGGACTGATGAAGATTACGAGAAGTGCAAAATGAAAGGAGAACTATGAAAACAACATTACTTATCATGGCCGCCGGTATTGGCAGTCGCTTTGGAACAGGAATTAAGCAGTTGGAGCCGGTCGATGATGCCAACCATATCATCATGGACTATTCCATCCATGATGCGATTGAGGCAGGCTTCAACCATGTGGTATTTATTATTCGTAAGGATATCGAGAAAGAGTTCAAAGAGGTAATCGGTGAACGTATTGCTTCTATTTGCTCCGCTCATAATGTAACTGTGGACTATGCTTTCCAGGATATTAACGATATCCCGGGAACTCTGCCGGAAGGTCGCACGAAGCCGTGGGGAACCGGTCAGGCCGTGCTTGCTGCTAAAAATGTGATTGATACTCCATTCATTGTGATCAATGCAGATGATTACTATGGCAAAGAAGGTTTCAAGTCCGTTCATGAGTATTTGGTAAACGGCGGCAAGTCCTGCATGGCAGGCTTTGTGCTGAAGAACACGCTGTCTGATAATGGCGGTGTGACCCGTGGTATCTGCAAGATGGATGAGGAGAGCAACTTGACTGAGGTTGTTGAGACAAAGAATATTGTGAAGACCGCAACCGGAGCAGAAGCAGACGGAAAAGTGATTGATGTTGATTCTCTGGTATCCATGAATATGTGGGGATTAACTCCTGATTTTTTGGATGTACTGGAAGAAGGCTTCAAAGAGTTCTTTGAGAAAGAAGTGCCAGACAATCCGCAGAAAGCTGAGTATCTGATCCCAATCTTCATCGGGGAGCTGCTGGAGCAGGGCAAGATGTCTGTGAAGGTTCTGAAGACCAACGACACCTGGTACGGCATGACCTATCACGAGGATGTTGCAGCCGTAAAGAGCAGTTTCAAGGAGATGCTGGAGAACGGCGTGTATAAGGCTGACTTGTTCAGTGATCTGTAAACGACGATGAAAGAAACGATTGATTTACTCGGAAAGATCCTCACAAACATCCTGACTGCTCTGTATGAGCCATTTGGTTTTTCACTCCTGCTTTCCTTCCTAGCCATGTTTTTCTACCTGTATGCGTATGAGCCAATACATGCTGGCAAAGGTTGGAAAAATGCCATAGTGACATGGTATCAGAAATTTAAAGAGAGCGTGTTCTTCCGAAGGTTGTTTTTCTTAGCTTTTGTGACCTCACTTATTCTGTTCCGAACCCTGTTAAACCGTCAGCTGTGGATGAATCCTTTATCCGATGTCATGGGTGGCTGGGGCATCTGGGAGACTGTGAATGGCGAACAGAAGCTGACCACCGAGTGCATCGAGAACGTAATTATGATGGTGCCGTTTTCAGCTGTAGTGATGTGGACGTTCGGAAAGAAGATAGGAAACAGTTGGAAGAAGATACTGTGGTATAGCGGGAAGATAGCATTTATCTTTTCGATAAGCATTGAGATGCTACAATTATTGCTTCGCTTGGGTACGTTTCAGCTATCAGACATCTTCTATAACACAGTCGGTGGAATGATTGGCGGATTGATGTATTGTGCGGTGATGAATGCAAGAAAGCGTCTGTAAAACCGGATGAAATTGTGATATACTGGGAGCGGAAGCTCCCTACGCTGCTCTGATAAACACACACCTCTCCGTGGTGAGCAGTAGGCAACGATCTTATGGTCGGCGAAGATGTGAGAAAAGTAACTATCCATTTTGAAAAAATAATGGAGAAGCGTATTATGGAATTTCAAACAAATATTTTTGAAGGAGTAGAACCGCCATCAAGCAGTAAATACAATTTGATAGGTACAAAACTTCCAACGAGTCAAGATGTGTATTTTGTAAGCAAGTGGCATGAACTTTTTGAACGCTATGAAATGGCGAGAATATTTTTAAGTAAAACTGAGGAAGATAATTGGGATTACTGGTTTGATAAAGTAGATGATGAGGTTACCCAAAAAGGAATTGAATTAATGTTCAAAGCCCAAATGCTTGAAACAGCATTAATAAATTACAACATTCTAGTTGATTTAACATGGACGATGACGTATGTTTCAGCGGAATATGTTTTATACAAATTCGACAATGAAGGTAATGTGACTAATGCGGATGAAATCATTGGTATGCATTCGATTGAAAAGTCATTGGATATGTTGCGAAAGACAGAAAATGGAGTGAGTACGCCGCATGCAGAAGGTAATCCATTTCAATATCTTAAAGTAATGAGACCAGAATTTTCTGATGCAATTGATTTAATTATTGAGTTCTGGAAAGAATTTTCTGAGTCGAATATCAGAAATACATATAACTATATTAAGCACAAAGGTACTCCATGCTACAAGGAAATTGAAGCACTGAGAGATACTCGTTTTTTTAACCTCACTATAGGCAAGGAATCATATCCTACAGATATAAGAGATGTGAGAAAAGTTCTGTCAATAGACGAATTAATGGATGAGTTGAGAAAATTTGATAACGAAAAATTGTATCCGTATGTTGTTAGGCTGATTGAAAAACTGAAAATAGCAGTTTCTCCATCTCCAATGATAATATAATAGAATACATTCAAGTTGAAATCGAGGTGAGAGAATGAGTAATCTTGGATGGTATCAATGGATTACCACCGCTTCAAAGAAAGTTGGCGGTCCATTAAATCTCTTAGCAATAATTGGAGGCAGTTGTCTTGCTGTAGGTGGTACAGTGGGAAGCGTGATCACAAACAAATACAGAGATATTAAGGACAAAAAAGAGTTGAAAACTCTGGGAACATACTCCGTGAAAAAAGATGCGGAAATCAAGAAGATAAAATTGGTTTTGAAAACCGGTGATCAGATTGCCATTCTTGCAGCAGATGATGATTCGATCTTAATTGTAAAAAACGGAGATAAGGATAATCCGTATTTTGTGTCTGCTGATTTTTTGAAGGGATGTTCGGATTACAAGGGAAAGTGAGCATATTGCCCTCACCCAAACACAGTGTTATACTTAAACCATTAAAAAGAGGTTATCACCATGCCCAGAACGAAAGGCAGCAAAAACCGTCCCAAAACCAATACCGACTACGCATCCCAGATCGCGGAGAAGCAGGAGACTATTGCGTCTCTGAATACGGAAATCGCATCCATCCAGAAAGCGATTGAGGAGCAGAAGAACACACTGAAAGCGAAGAAGACTGCTCTGAAGAAGACCGAAAAAGAAGTGGCATCTCTGGAAGCGAAGAAGGCAAAGGCAGATGCTAAGACCGCTGAAGAAGCTAAGAAGGCAGAAGCCGAGAGTGTGGTTAAGAGATTATTAGCCAGCGGGATGAGTGCGGACGAGATCCTCGAAAAACTGAAATAAAACCATAAAACTATAAAACACACACGACCGTGTAGGAAAGGAAAGAATTAAATGGAAGAAATCGTAAAGTTCTTAAAAGAGGCTGAAACATATTATTTGGCAACGGTCGAAGGCGACCAGCCGAAAGTGCGTCCGTTTGGCACGGCACATATTTTTGAAGGAAAGCTGTACATCCAGACTGGCAAGAAGAAGGATGTTTCTAAGCAGCTGCATGCCAATCCGAAAGCAGAGTTGTGTGCATTCAAAGGCGGCGAGTGGATTCGTGTTTCCGGGGAACTGGTAGAAGATGACCGCATTGAGGCGAGAGAATCTATGTTGGATGCTTATCCGGCATTGAAGAAGATGTATGCCGCAGATGATGGCAACACTGAGGTCTTCTACTTCAAGAATGGTGTGGCTACCATTAGTTCTTTCACCCATGAGCCGAAAGTGATCAAGTTTTGATGATATGCCGTGTGGACAAAACTGAACTCCAGGAGTTCACACGGTATTTTTTGAAGGTTGTCGTATAGTTTATAACGAAAATAAAAGAAGAACAAAACAAATGGAGCGTGAGAAAATGAACTTATCAAAAATACATCATATTGCAATTATCGTATCTGACTACGAAGCCGCAAAGGATTTCTATGTGAACAAGCTGGGATTCTCTGTTATCAGAGAGAACTACCGTCCAGAGCGTAAAGACTGGAAGCTGGATCTGCGTGTTAACGAACACACAGAGCTGGAGATTTTTGCAGAAGAAAACCCGCCTAAGCGTGTGAACCGCCCGGAGACCTGTGGGTTGCGTCACCTTGCGTTCTGCGTTGATAGCGCGGAACAGACAGTGAATGAGCTGGCGGAGGTGGGAATTGAATGTGAGCCGATTCGGGTTGACGATTATACCGGCAAGAAGATGACCTTCTTCCACGACCCGGATGGACTGCCGCTGGAGCTGCATGAGTAAAATGAAGAAAACAAGAAAACCAGGCGGCGGCCGGAAGAAACTGAAGCCGGAGTACGATGTCGGGAAGAATCTGAAAGAGCAGATGGATGCTGCTGTGGCACTTTATAATTCTGAGATGTCCTTGCAGGCCATCGGAGATGAGTTGGGATTAAATCCCATCAAGGTACGGAAGCTGCTCATCACGGCAGGTGTGTATGAATCAGAAGTGGCGGAAAAAGTAAAAAACACTTTTGAAGAATACCGAGAAACACAGGACTACAAAACCTCCATACTCTCAACTGCAAACACCCTGAAACTTTCCAAAGCCGCTGTCACTTCGTACCTGCCTTATAAAAAAGGTGTGTACTTCCCAAGTACAGAAAAAGAGAAGATCAGTGTCGGAGCAGAGCGGCAGCGGAGATACAGAGCGATGAAGCGGTGGAGGGCTGATCCGACAGAAGAAAACTTCTGGGGTGTGGTTCTGACCTATGCTGGAGTGAAATTTAAGACCTACTCCGGGTTGCCATTCTCTTACGAAATTAAAAAGGGCAGGAATGGCGAGTATACAAAAGAACTGTGGATCGACCGCCGAGAGAAGAGTAAAAGTCTGGCGTGGAGTTCTATAGTTTTGGCGCTGAAGAATATTAAAGGGGAGGTAGTAGACCGCCCGAAAGCTCTGGGTGATATCCGGGGAATGACCTACATATACGGAATGTTCTATCGGTTCGGACTGATTGATGTGCCGGACAAGGTAAAGGAGAAGATGGGCCGTCCAAAAGGCCGCAACTCAAAGTAATAAAACGTATTATGTATAGCAGAAATAGTTTTGAATTATTGAAGGCAAAAGTACTGCTTCATGAACAATTTCGCTGTGAAATCAACTAAGTGTGGAAAGAACCCTTACTGCCTTTTTATTGTTATGTTCTAAAGCAAAAACCAGACAACCGTGCTTATATTACGAACGAAATAAGCACAATCGTCTGGTGGTAAGGCATAAAAATCCCCCAGTCGTACACAACTGGGGGAGAAAGAAGGTAGCCCGGAGGTCATCTTCCCGGCCTCGGACCTCGCAAGGTTACCGAAACCTGATCACTGTTGAAAGTATAGCCGATGTAGTAGTGCTAGTCAAGCAGAAAGAAAACTTAGGCAGTCTTTTTAGAATTGCAATAGTCATAGAGATTCAGAAGATAGTCGGGGCTTTCTCTCCAAATTCCGGTATCATAGTCGAAAAGTGTTTCATATACCTTTGAATTTGTGAAGCGTAACAGTGCATCTTCATAGGAAATAGTATCACGCAAAGCGAGTTCTTTGACCGTATCGCGCATGAGACTGACAGCACAGCTTTCTTTCTGCGTATCTGTGAAGTTATAGTTTGACATCTCCATAGCGGTCACTCCTTATATATTCAAGATGATTAACGGCGTCCTGCGTGCGAAAACAGAATTGGTCTTTTAGGCGATTGGGAAGAAGTTTTTCAATAGCTATTTTGTCTGCTTTCGGTGTGCCGGGGATACCAAAGTCAACGCCACCGATATACTGCTGTAAGGTGTGGGCTGTTTGGTCATCTGCAATTTTTCCACCGATGATGTCGATGGTGCCGTATTTTTTCAAAAGTTGTGGGAACAAATCCTTTTTTCGGTTTGCTGCTACAAAATGAAGCCATTCAACAGAGGATCCTTGGAAACAGTAAGCTAATATGTTGGGATCGTAGTGGAATTTGTAAACAGATATCTGTCCGTCTTCCGGGTTGAAATCTTTTGGAACTGTACCAATACGCATCGCTTTCCTAACCGAAAGCTGAACGTAATTGTACGCTTGCTCGTAGGAAGATGTAAGATAAAAACCTCGGCCAAAATCGAGTCCACCAAAGCAACGATTCAGGTCAATCGCCGGGATACCAATGTAGCTACCGTGGTACAGAAGCATCCCATCCTGCAATTCAATCATACGGATACACCTCGATTCTTTAACAAGATTTCAACATCGTGAAGAACACAGGCGTAACCGTTTAGATGAAGGATGTCATAGCATTCAGAAATAAATCCAAGAATGTCGTATTTCTTAAAAAGTTCAGCGCAATCGCTGGGAGACATTTTCCACTTGGACTGAGCCATGCGGAAAACCCAGCACTGCATATCGGCAATGTCAATATTATATTCACTCATAGAGAGTACCTCCTTTGAGTATAATTTCTCAATTTAAGTATAGCTCTTTTTCTGCCGCTTAGCAACGACAGAATTGTAAATTTCAGATTATTTTATGCCTGTCTGCCCCGTGCAGATGGACTTTTTTCATGCCTGCGAGGAGGTGGTTACGCAAATGGCATCCAGAATCCAGGGCATCACCGTTGAGATCGGCGGTGATGCCACAAAGCTCTCCAAAGCGCTGGAAAGTGTAAACAAATCAATCAAGGGGACGCAGTCCGGACTGAAGGATGTCAACAAACTCCTGAAACTGGACCATTCCAATACAGAACTGGTTGCCTATAAGCAGGAGAAAACGGTATAATTGAGGAAGGCAGTTGGGTATAAGGGGTACAAGTGGTGTAGATGAAAAATATTGTGAAGACGGAAAGAGGGGCTGTTGCATGCTTGTGAGTTAGTGATTTATGGGTATCATGATAAAACAAAAACAATAATTGGAGAACATCATTGGAATTTTGGAAAATATTGTTAGATGATATAAAAAAACCGGTTTCGTACCTTCCCATGGGAGTCGGAGCGGCGATTATGATGCTTTTGTTATTGCGGCTGGTTGCCGGGGAGAAGGTATGGAAGCGTCCGCAGGTGTATTATTATTTTTTATTGGGTGTATATGAAACGGTTGTGTGGATTCAGGCGTTTTTTTCGCGGGAGTCGGGTTCCAGAACGGGGATTGACTGGCAGCTGTTTGAGACATGGGGCAGAACCTGGCAGTCCAGGGCATATATGGTTGAGAATGTGATTATGTTTCTTCCGCTTGGAGTTTTGCTGCCGTTGGCAGAAAGGCGGTGTGCCAAATGGTGGAAGATGCTTTTGATCAGTATGCTGTTGTCGATGATGATCGAGGGGATGCAGCTTGTGACAGAAAGAGGATATTGCCAGCTGGACGATGTAGTTATGAATACATTGGGCGGTTGTCTGGGATATGGGGTGATGCGGATAATCGATGCGGTGCATCGCCGTTTGCATCATTCATAGAGGGCTGCGGTATTCATTTCAAGATTATGGCAAATTCATATCTTTGGGGAAGGCAACACGAGAACAACGGCAGTGTTCTTCATTAAATATTTAAGGACACTTGGGTTCTCTGCAACCAATGATATTTTTGCGGAAAATGCGTGGTATTTCCGAAATGCACTTGTTCGTGCAAACTATACGAACCTGCAAAAAGGTATTCACGAAACAACAGAGTATCTGGAAGCGTTTCTCAGAAATCTGCTTTTGAACGAGAAAAATGAGCTCCATAATCGAAATCTTCATATAAGTGGACTTTTGAACGAAGAAAAAGTGGACATTGGGGACACAAAAGTGGATGTTGAGAGTGAAAAAGTGGACATTCGAGACAAAAAAGTGGATATTGAAAGTGTACTTTTCGAAAAAAGTAGTGATTTCTCGGCAAAAACGACGGTTCATATCCATAGACTTTTTGAGAAGTTTGGCTTTGATGAGGTGTTTGGAAGAAGTGCAGTTATGGAGCTTCTTGAGCTGAAAGGTTCAGGTGCTTCAAAACTTCTTTCCAATTTGGTAAAGGCAGACATTATTGAACCAGTATCCGGTCATGGAAAAGGAAAATATAAATTCAAGAAGTAGTTTAGATATTGTAGAATTTCCACTCATCGAGTGGAAATTTTGCTTAATATGATAGAGATATTTTCCAGAAATCCGGATTTCATTATATTGGAAGATGATGCAGTTCTCACACCGCTTCTGATAGATGATGAAATATCTAGTTTGTCGGCAATCCTTTTAAATGAAGCGTATTATGAATTGCTAAAAACCGGACAAAAGATGGTTGATGGCATTCCGGTATTAAGTCCGACTTGCCTGATACCATTTAAGGCGAAAGCGTGGCTGGATTTAAAAGAACGCAAGTTAAATGGAGATCAGGTTGACAGCAAAAATATAAAGAAACATAAAAACGATGTGTTCCGATTAGCAC
>ENA-UONU01000805-UONU01000805.1-human-gut-metagenome-genome-assembly--contig:-CS51-NODE-805-length-28333-cov-5.245385_pt1 | contig 28333 bp, 30 predicted proteins | sample MGYA00242462_ERZ724009 | MGnify/ENA metagenome assembly ERZ724009 | reverse complement strand
TCTGAAGCTCTGCCTCAAAGCTGCCGTCCGGATTCTTACAGCCGTCCCAGCCGCCAATCTGCATCTCGATGAAGTCCTGTGTTCCGATGACCTTATCCATGGCCGGGAACTGGAGTGTGGCATTACCCTGTCCGCAGGAGGCCAGTGCGTCGGCTTCCTCGCAAACGTCTGCCAGGGACTGGGACTTTCCGTCCTTGCCCGGGAACTCGTCGGTTATCAGAACCACCTTGGTTCCTGCGCGCTCTACCTTGCGGCAGTTCATCATCAGGTCAGTATCAGGATTGCCGTATCCCTCCTCGGTAATCAGCACACCGTCTAATCCCATCCAGTTGCACAGCTTGGCAACCATATCGGAATGACGCTCTTTGTCTGCCAGGAATACGTTCTCGTTTGTCAGGATAACACCCATGAAGTTGATATCCTTGCCATGGTGCTTATAGCAGTCCTCAATAACCGGATTGTGGAAATGATGGTATGTGGTAACCTTGTCACATGGAGCAACACAGTTGCCGGAAACAATGGCGCCGTCCATGATTTCTGTGGGATACATAAAGGTTGGGATGAACTGCTTGGCATCCACGCCGTAGTAATATGTATCATGCAGAAGTCCCTGTGACTGCAGCATGTGGATATAGCCTACCTTTGGAAGGTCCGGATACATGGCAGCCTGCTCGAAAATAGGCTTTGTCTCATAAGTAACGATTTCATCCGGCTCCAGCTCTCTTGCTGCCTCGCCTACATAAGTCGCTACCTTTAAGCCTGCCATACGGGCAGCCTTCTCATATACATGAGTCTCCAGGCCGTCAGCCGGCTCCACTACAACGCAGAGGTTATAGGTCTGTGAGAATGGGCAGTAATCCGCAGCAGGGCCGCTCATGTCGATAACGCCCTCCTGGAATCCTACGATTTTACCAACAGTCACTACACAGCAGCCTTCCAGCGCGTGTGTTCTTCCGGTGCCCACCTGAGGACTTACCTTTCCGATCACGCCTGGGAAAATCTCTCCGCCGCTGACCTTAACCCTTGGCTCAATCACGTCCTTAACCGGTGTAATCCTAACGGACTCACCTGGCTTTGCAATGTCAACGTGGCAGCCGGTCAGCTTATCGTCTTCCAGCACAAGCTTTTCAACTTCCTCTTTGTTGACATAGAGCACTCCGTCTTTCACGTGAGTCTTGTCATCGAATCGGATATCTTTGATAAAGATTTTCCCCAATTCAAGCTTCATACGAAATACCTCCACTTCTTAATATTTGTGTAAAATCGACAGTTTTAAAATAGTAATCGCGATAACTTATGTCTATAATCTAACATATGTTATCGCGATTATCAATAGATGTTTTGTTACTTATTGAAACTTTCTGTAGCAAAACCTCTTTTTCGTTATTTTGTCGTATTTTTCCTTTTTGTTTTGTGCACTTTTACCATTGAGGAACAAAATCAATGGCATAGACCTGGGTAATTTCCTTGCTTTCCCGTATAAACTGGTTTACTAACTCCGGGATCTGTTCCGGCTCAATACCATTTTCCTGAACAAATTTGAAGTACCCAAGAAATAAGGTACAGATGATATGATTCAGCTTTTTTGCATTCTCCTCTGTGATCTTCCCCTCTGCGGCCAACAGCTTGCAGATATGGTAATCCCTGTCATAATAACTGGGGATTTCCAGCATTTCCTGGATAAATGGGCTGACCTGAACAATGGATTCCGGAAACATGGAATAGTATTCCTTCAGTGCCTCCCCCAATCCTCTGTTCAGATTACGGTAGAAAATAGTTTCAAATGCCTGAGGCTTTTTGAACGCTTCCAGAGCATAAGAACGCCATATCCCAAAATGCACGTCCCACAGATCCTTCCACTCCGGCTCTCTCCTTGACAGATCCAGGATATACTCATTCAGAGCATCTAACTGGGCATAAAACAGCAATTCATCCAGATTTTCAAAATACCGATACATGCTGGCAGAAGAACAGCCCAGCTCCGATGCGATGCGCCGTATACTGATCGCCTTTACGCCTTCCTCCTCAATGATCTTGCTGGCTAAGGCTATATAATCCCTTCTGCTCAGATCCTTAAAATAATCGGTTCCCATCTTCTTTTCCATGCCTCCTGCATATGATCTCTCCCCTTTCATTTTACATTTCAAAGAGTGTTCACAGCTCTGCTCCAATGAGCCCTACAGCTTCGGGATCACGTTTTCGATCATGGACAGATCGATGGTTTTGTAATCATAGGCGATCTTCTCATCATATTTCGGCGGCTTATGGATGGCGGTCCACTTCTGGTAAGCAGCAATCGCTTCCTCGATCAGCCGTATATCCTCTGCATTGTTTTTATCCCCTTCACTGTACAGGAGCACTGTCCGGTAAGGCGTTTGGTTCGGTTTCAGGCTGGAAGCCTGTGGATGGGTCAGGAGTTTATGCCCGGTATGGATCAGATCCCTGGCCTTTATGAGCACCTCCTCATATGTTTCCACCAGGATCACCTGCCCAGCCTGTCCCTCCCATTTCTCTGCTGCCCTGTCATTGTTGGTTACTAAAATGCATTTTCCTAAATCAAACATGATAATCCTCCTCTTTCTGTTCCGGATGCCTATATCTTTCCCCGCACATCCGGTATTTTATTTATTTTCACACCGACTCTTACCGGCTGAAATATTCATGATATAAACGGAAAAAATGGTCTGCAGTACAGTCTGCACCTCCGGAAAACTCCACCGAATCCCCGATGGGATCCTTTAACCGCACCGTATGTTCCCGCACAAAAGGTCCGTATATCTCCTGGAATGCCTTTGTCTTTTTCTCCTGAGCCAGCTTTAGCTTTCTCGCCTGAGTGGCCTCCTCATCATAGGCGCTGGTACATTTTAAAAGATAATAGGATCCATCTTCCTCCAAGATCCGGCTTACCTGCCCTTCCTCCAGCTCAAAAGCTGCTCCCTCAATGCCTGTAAGTCCCTGACGCCACTCAAAGATCCGTTCTGTCTGGCTGTCCTCAGAATATTTCGAGGCCAATGCCCCAAAATCGGCATTTTCTTTCTGAGCCAGCTCCAGAACCCGTTCCGCCTCCTCCTTGGAGGACAGGCGGATGATCCGAGTCCGTATCACCTTTGCCTCCGCATCGCTGACCTCCAGATCCATTCCTTTTGTCAGCTCTGCTGCCAGCTTATCTGCCAAATAATAATCGCAGTACAGATCATAGACCTCCTCCTGGGTCACATTGAGAAAGTCCTTATCCTCCTGGGACAGGCTGTCCCAATACTCCTGGGACAGCTTTTTTACGGAATCTTTTTCCTGTCCTGACAGCCCGATCCCCCGTTCCTGTGCCATGAGATCAGCCGTAGCCAGCTGGATCAGAAAATCCTCAGCCTGTTCCAACAATTTTTCCCGGAAGGTAGCGCCCTTTGCGTCCGCTGCCACCTCCCACAGCTGGCTTGTATACAGATTCTGATACCGGTTCCGTTCCGTAATTACCACCAAGGCCATCTGCCCTTTGGTGTACTCTTTATCCACAGCTCCCACCCCATCGGACACCTTTTTTCCACATCCGGCGGTCAGGAATATGGATAACAAGACTGCACAGGCAAGTATCCAGCCTTTTTTATTTCTGATCAATACCACACGACTCCTCTCACAAAAGCCCTTTTAATATCTTCAGGACGCCGCCTCTGTCATTGCTGTCTGCCTGGAACCTGGCGGCCCGCTTCACCTCTTCTCTGGCATTTGCCACAGCAAAGCTGTAATACGCCTGATTTAACATTTCAATATCGTTAAGCTGATCCCCAAATGCCATAGTTTCCTCCTTTGAGATCCCCAGGCTCTCCTGGATCGTGCGCACCGCCATGCCCTTATTGACATTCTTTGCCATACAGTCCATCCACATATCCCCCGCGCAGGTCATCTTAACTTCTCCGTTAAACATTTCGTAAATATCTCTGGTAGCAGCCTCAATCCCTTCTTTCTTATAAATCGAAAGCTTTACACAAGGCTCTTTCACCTCCAGAATATCCTTTACCCTGACAGCACGGAATTTATAACTGTCTACCAGCCAATCATACAACGAATCGTTGGCAGTGTCCAGATAATCTGCATCCACTCCCGCATAGTTCAGATCCAGCTCCGGATGGCGGCGCACAGCGGTCACGATCCGCTCTACCAGATCACGCTCCATGGGATAGGAGTAAAGGCAGCGTCCATAGCAGCCGATATAAGCCCCATTGTTCGCTACATAAAAAATCTTTTTCTTCACCGGATCAAAGGTTCTCTCCACACTGCTCCATGGCCTGCCGCTTGCTACAGCAAACTGCATCCCTTTTTCCCGAAGCTTTAAGATCACCTCAAACAATTCCGGATCCAGCCTGGGAGATCCATCCGGAACCAGCGTTCCGTCCACATCGGATACGATCAGTTTAATCATCTTCCCGTTCCTCCAAAAGTATGTTCATCTCATGACAAAGCCTTCCCAGAGGAAGCCCCACCACATTGGTGTATTCCCCCCGTATGGCTTTTATATAAGCAGCAAACCTTCCCTGAATGCCATAGGCTCCTGCCTTATCTAAGGGTTCCCCGCTCTGGGCGTACTCCATGATTTCTTCCCTGCTCATGGGATATACCTCCACATCGGTTCGTTCTGCAAACGTGACCCCATGGCAGCGTCCCTCCTCCTGACACAGAAGAAGGGTAACTCCCGTATACACCTGATGTGTATTTCCCTGAAGCTTTTCGATCATTTCGTAGGCTTTCATAGGCGTGCCCGGCTTTCCCAGGATCTCCCGCCCCACAGCAACCACGGTGTCAGCGCCGATAACCAGCGTACCCGACCCCAATCTCCCGGCAATATCCTCCGCCTTCTGCCTGGACAGCTCCATCACCACCGCCTCCGGCTTGTGCTCTTTCGTTTCCTCTTCCATCTGGCTGGGACATATTTCCGGATCAATGCCGATCTGAGCTAATAATTCCTTTCTCCGCGGGGACGCGGATGCTAAAACCACCTTATATCCTCCCCACCTATGGGTTTCTTCCACCTTAAACGCCTCCTTTTTCTCAGCTCATTCTTAATTTAAGATGTTTTCCTTGTATGAAATAAAATTTCCTCAAAAATAGGAAAAGGCCGCTGCACACGCCCCATATTGGCAGCTGTATGCAGCAGCCCTAGTGTTACGATTTGTCACACTGGAACCGTCCGATCTGGGGTTCTTCCTCCTCCACGCCTCCCAATCTCCTGTAAAGACAGTAGGCAAAGTCAGCCAGATAGAACAAGGTCAGTCCTACCGCCAGCACAATCCCAGCATGTAACGGAAGACGTTCCACCGCGCCCCTGACCCAAAAATCCAGATAGTGGATAAAAAACAGCCCTAAAAGCCCCCATGCGAGACTGCTCTCCAGACAGATCATCCCCCGATAGTTAAAAGGCTTATGGCTGTAATCCCACCAAAATGCACCGAACAGGCGGAGCATAGCATGGGCTGTAACGAACTCCATTGCAGTAGCCATTGCCATAGAAGCCGTATATACCTCCACCGCACTGTGAGACAGCGGCTTTAACAGGAAACAGGCTCCCACAGCCCCAAAACCATATATGATGCAGAAAGGACCGTGTCCAAAGCCACGGTTCATTACAGGCTTTTTGTACTCCACGCTGAGTACAATGCACTCCAGCACATAACCTATAAAGCTATAAAGAAAAAACCAATTAATATAGCTGTAAACAGTCAATCTGATCCCTCATCTCTAATAGCAGCCGTCCATCATCAAAGCCAGACCGATCCCCAAGATAGCTCCTGCAAAAACCTGCAGGGGGGTATGTCCCACATACTCCTTTAACCGCTCCTGAAGAACCTCCGCGCTGAGCTTGAGGGGATTTTCAGAAAGAATGGAATTTAAAAGCTTCGCCTGTTTTCCTGTCTCCCTTCTCACCCCGATGGCATCATACATAACGATCATAGACATGACAAAACAAACGGCAAATTCAAAGGATCCTGTGCCGTATTTTAATATAGCTGCTGTAGTAAGAGCGCATACGGTAGCTGAATGGGAGCTGGGCATACCGCCGGATCCCACCAGACGCTCTGCGTTAAAACTTTTGTTCAATGCACAGTCGATGGCGGTCTTTAATGCCTGGGCGACCACCCAGCCTGTGACTGCGCTCATAAGGAGCTGGTTTCCCAGCATCTGTGTCCAAAGGTTCATATTCCCAGTTCATTCTCCTTTCAAACACGCTCTAGGCATACTGCCGCCGCTGCTTTACCCGGAAAGCAGTCTCCCGTGCACTGCAGTATTTATCCGCCCATGTAACTGCATATCCGGCCCTGGATACCGGAGGAACCAGAGTCAAAGGCCACATATGCCGAAGAATGATCATCTGCTCCTCTTTTGTAAGGTCAAAGCTCTTTCCCGCATTATCTAACGCTGTTCTTGGGTGGGTAAATCCATGGAAATAGTTTCCAGTCTCCCTTGCATGGGTATGCCAATCATACAGAAACAGATCATGGAGAAGCCCCGCCCTGGCGGCACTTCTCCAATTTCCACCAAATTTCCTGCACAGGCGGTAAGCCATGTAAGATACCCGGATGCTGTGTTCCAGACAGGTGGTGGTTCCATGCTGTATGTACTGCTCCATCGAGCGGAACACCGGATGATCCAAAATGTCCTTCACACTGTCCAGATATTCCTCATCCCATGTGCACAAAAACCGTTCAAGCAGTTCCATTGATGTCGCTTCCTCTCTTTAGTAGCCGATCAGCCAGTCATAGAGCTCCTGATACTTGGCAGCGGAAGTCCACCAGGAGTAATCCCTTGCCATAGCCCGGTCAATGATCTTATTCCACTCCCGGCGCTTACTGTAGTACACATATTTGGCATATCGCAGGCTTCCCAGCATCTCATGGGCATTATAATTCGCAAAGGAAAATCCGGTTCCCCTTCCCTCATACTCATTATAAGGCTCCACTGTATCCTTTAATCCGCCTGTCTCCCGGACTACCGGAACGGTTCCGTAGCGCAGGGCCATAAGCTGGCTCAAACCGCAGGGTTCAAAAAGGGACGGCATGAGAAAGGCATCACAGGCTGCATAAATCTTATGGGACATAGCCTCAGAGTAATAGATCTGGGCCGATACCCGATCATGGTACTTCCAGTCATAATGGCGGAACATATTTTCATATCGTTCCTCCCCAGTTCCCAGAACTACCAGCTGGACATCATCGCTGCACAGCTCGTCCATAACACACTGGATGAGATCCAAACCCTTCTGATCCGTCAGGCGGGATACGATGCCTACCATGAACTTTTTCTCGTCCACAGGAAGGCCCAGCTCCTGCTGAAGGGCTTTTTTATTTTTCACCTTTTCCTTGCGGAAATTCCTGGCGTTATAGTGCTGGACGATATAGGGATCTGTCTCCGGGTTAAATTCTTCGTAATCGATGCCGTTTACAATTCCACGAAGACTCTGGGACCTGGCCCGCATAAGGCCATCTAATCCCTCCCCGTAAAATGGCATCTTGATCTCCTCGGCATAAGTATTGCTCACTGTGGTGATGGCATCTGCAAAGACAATACCGCCTTTTAAGAGGTTTCCATCCTTATAAGCTTCCAGCTTATCCGGTGTAAAATAGTAATCGGGAAGCTCTGTAAAGCGCTTGATGGTCTTTACATCCCACACTCCCTGGAATTTCAGGTTATGGATGGTGATCACGGATTTCATATTCCGGAAGAACTCGCCTTCATGAAATTTATCTTTTAAAAGGACAGGGATCAATCCCGTCTGCCAGTCGTGGCAGTGAACCACATCCGGCTGGAAACCAATGACCGGCAGTGCAGACAGCGCTGCCCGGCAGAAGAAACAGAACTTCTCCAAATCCCAATACCAGTCCCCATACGGCTTAGCTCCGTTAAAATAGCTCTCATTATCAATAAAATAAAAGGTGATGCCTTCGTGTACATACTTCAGTATCCCCACATAGCGGCTCTGCCCCAGATAATCCATATAGAAGTGGTCCACATACTCCATCTTGTCCCGCCACTCCTGTTTGATGCACAGATATTTAGGGATCATGACTCTCACATCAAAATACTCTTTGTCAAAGCATTTCGGCAGAGAACCCACTACATCTGCCAAGCCTCCCGTCTTAATAAACGGTACTGCTTCCGAAGCCGCAAATAATATTTTTTTCATACAAACAACCTCCCTCTCCTGTCAAGCAGGCTGTACTGCCCCTTTACCTTCTCCGCCTTTCTCAGCAGAAAGGCGACTGCGGCAGCTAGGTTATGCCTTTCTATAGTATACCTTACTTTTGCAGAATTAGGAAGTTATTTCTCACCAATTTTTCAACAACTAAGCCGTGGAACTGTTTATGGAGCCTTTGACAGACGATTAACCGGCAATCCTTTTATATTCCAATAAAATCTTATCTGTGATCATGGCGATAAACTCGGAATTTGTAGGCTTTCCCTTTCCTGTGCTGATCGTATATCCAAAAACCTCGTCAATGGTCTCCATCTTCCCCCGTCCCCAGGCTACTTCGATGGCATGGCGTATGGCCCGTTCCACCCTGCTGGCTGTCGTCTTATTCTTTCTGGCGATAGCCGGATAGAGGACTTTTGTAATGCTGTTCATCATAGTGGGATCCTCCACACACATGGAGATCGCATCCCTCAAATACTGATACCCTTTGATATGGGCGGGAATCCCCAGCTCATGGAGCATCTTGGTAATGTCTGTTTCCAGATGATCCTTCATGTAATCTTCCCTGGACATGGGAGCCTCTCCTCCATTCTCCAGAAAAACAGCGGTTTTTCTGTCTGCCCCATTCTTCTTCGGCATTTTTGCAATATGGCGGATCTTATTGACCAGTATATCTTTATCAAAGGGCTTCATCAGATAATAATTGGCTCCGGCCTGAAAGGCTTCCTCCGTCATCTGCTCTCCCCCTACCGCGCTCAGTATAATAAAGGCCGGATTTTTCAGGAAGGCGTTCTTTTGTGCCAGCTTCTCTACCACAGATATTCCGTCTACCTTCGGCATGACCAGATCCAAAAGAACAATATCTGGTGTAGTATCCACGATCATGTCGATGGCATCCTTCCCGTTATCCGCTCTCCCAATGACAGAGAGTCCATCTTCCGCACTGATCACCTCATCCAACGTATTCAGGATCAACGGATTATCATCCACGATCGCAACATTCAGCTTTTCCACTTCACTTTACCTCCTCAATTTGCGCTGCCCGAAGTATGGCAGCTTCTGTCCTATCACCTTTCGTATACGTCCCGCCGTATCCCCATTCCGGCTTTCCCAGTCAGTCCATCTATTCAAGCCTGCCTGCAAAGGGTATGCGACTGTAGTTCTAGGCACAAGTTGGAACCTATTGTAATATTTTGGTTTCATTTTTCAATTATTTATTATTATAGCCGAGATTTTTGTAATAGTAAACCACGCTTTTTACAATTTTTTCCTCTATAAGCCCCCGCCTTTTCATCATAATGCATTACCGTTCTATTATATTCCCTGCTGTTCGATTGTATAACGCATTTTTTTACTGATTTTATCTATTTTTCTGTAACCTCACCGCACTTTTCTGCAAAATATTAAGTTTTTTGTCGAAAGGGGAGGTCATTCCTGCCTCTCCATCATATCCTCAGCAAAAATCCCATATCCTCTGGAGGGATCCTGGACAAACACGTGAGTCACTGCCCCTACCAGCTTTCCATTCTGAATAATCGGGCTTCCGCTCATCCCCTGGACAATCCCTCCCGTCTGCTCCAGCAGTTTTGGATCTGTCACCTTGATAACCATGCTCTTATTTTTCCGGTTGGAATCATAATCCACTTTCTGGATCTCAATATCATAGTCCTCCAGCTTCCCGGAAACACTGCTGCGGATCACCGCAGGCCCTTGTTTTACCTTTTGCCGGCAGGCTACCTCCAATACTTCCTTTTGAAACGCATCCCTCGCTTTTGGATCCATTGTTCCAAAAATTCCCTCCTGTGTATTCTGGAAGATCGCTCCCATATAGGACTGGGGACCGTAACAAATAATCCCCGACAAAAGCCCTGGTTTTCCTGCTACCCCCTTCTCAATTCCCAGAATATCTGCCAAATACAGAGATCCACCTTCTGATTCCACCAGATTTCCTGTATCGCTGTCGCTGATCCCATGACCCAGGGCCCCAAAATTGCCGTTAGGATCAATGTAGGTAATGGTTCCAATCCCCTGGGTATCGTCCCTGACCCAGGCTCCCAGCCGGTATTGTCCGTCTTCTCCCTCCACAGGAGTGACCGCCACCTCCACCGACTCTCCCTTTCTTCGCAGGCTCAGGACACAGTCCTTGCCGCCGGAGCGTCCTACCTCCTGGATCAGCTGCTCCTTTGTACGAAGCGGTGTCCCGTTAAAGGCCTCGATGTAGTCTCCTGAACACAGGATTCCGTAAGCCGGCTCTGTTTCGATTCCGTCTTTTCCCATGATCCGGCCGGTTCCGATCACCATGACACCATCTGACTTCAGATAAATTCCAGCGGGAAAGCCGCAGGGAGCCGCATACCGGGTATCCACTACATCCACTTGTATATCCTTGAGCTTAATGATCCCTAAAAGCTTCAGCCCCACCTGATAGCTCCCCTTGCGGGCTCCCGTCATGGAAAAACTGTCTTCCCTGCTGATGGTGATCTGATCTGCCGGTATATTGCTTTCCGCCGACAGCGCCACTTCCTGGTTTTCGCTGGAAATCGTTGTCCGGACAGGCAGATGAAAGGAAAATATTTCCTCCTTATTTTCTATGATGCTCACTCTGTCAGGCACTGCCTGATCCATCTGATACCATGCGCATCCTGTAATTATCAGTGCAGGCAGCCAAAACAAAGGCCCCAGCCGCCGGCCAAACTTTGATCGTTGTCTCATCGCCCTTCCTCCATGTAATAATTTGTGGAAATTCCCGTAAAACGAGAAAGAAAGAAGCATGGGCTCTTAGAGAGCCGCCGCTTCTTTCTTAGTATAAGCCGCGCTGGGCATTTCAATCTGTTTTATTTTGTCCTGTCTGCCAATTCCTTCATCTCACAGGCATTTTGGCGCACTGCTTCCGTGATCTTTGCGCCTCCTAAGAGCCGCGCCAATTCTTCAATGGACTGATCCCGGTCAAGAAGGCGTATGGTGGTCTGAGTGCTTCCCTGGCTGGCAGATTTTGCTATTTCAAAATGAGCGTCTGCCATAGCCGCAATCTGGGGAAGATGAGTAATACAGATCACCTGATGGCTTTTTGCGATCAGCATCAATTTTTCTGATACCTTCTGGGCTGTGCGTCCGCTGATCCCGGTATCTATCTCATCAAAGATCAATGTAGGAATATCATCTGTATCTGCTAAGACGGTCTTGATGGCCAGCATAATACGGGACATCTCTCCTCCCGAGGCCACATCCTTTAAAGGGCGCATGGGCTGCCCTGGATTGGTAGAGATCAGAAATTGGGCTTCATCCCATCCCCCTGGTGTAAAATGATCCAACTGCTGAAATTCCATGTCGAACTCCACATCCAGAAAGTTGAGATCCATAAGCCCCTGACGGATCTGCGCTGTAAGGCGGCCCGAGGCCTGTTTTCTTATCTCTGATAATTGTGTACAGAGCTGTCTCAGATTATCCTGAATCTGCTTTTTTTCTTCCTCCAGACGCTGTCTGTGAATATCGTAATCCTCCAGTTCTTCCAGCCTTTTCTTTTTTTCTTCCAATTTTTTCCGGATTGCTCCGATGGAGGAGCCGTACTTGGCCTGAAGGCCCCGGATCAGATCCAGCCTGGCCTCTGCCCGGCGGAAAGTCTCCTCATCTATATCCATAGAATCCAGATAGGAGGCCATCTCTCTTCCTGCATCCCGAAGGATTGACTCTGCATCGCAGAGCTGATCCCGTATCCCTTCCAGGGAATCATCATACTGAGCGGCTTGGCTCACCTCTTTCAAGGCGGTTCCCAGCCATTCCCCCTCCACTGCTTCATAAGCGGTTCCCAGACACTCGGCAATACGCCTTGCGTGGGCACAGCGGCGGTAAAGAGCGGCCAGCTCTTCCTCCTCCCCTTCGTTCAGGGCAGCATTTTCAATCTCCTCAATCTCAAACCGCAGGAAATCCACCTCCCGCAGACGGCTCTCCCGGTCAAGCAAAAAGCGTTCCAGCCTTTCCTCCAGCTCCCGATAAGCCCCATACTGCTCCCTGATCCTATCCTTTAAGGGCTGGGCCTCTGTTTTCACATAGGCATCCAGGATTTCCAAATGTTTGGACTTATAGAGCAGGGATTGATGTTCATGCTGTCCGTGAATGTCCAATAGAAGTCCTGTGATGCGGCTCAGCCGGGCCATGGTGACGGTCTCGTCATTGATCCGGCTGATGCTTCTGGATGGAGTCAGCTTTCTGGAAATAATAACCATTCCATCTTCGTCCGGTTCCACCTCCAGCTGGCGCAAAGCCCTGCGCTTTTCCTCCTCTTTTATGGAAAATACTAACTCAATATAGGCGCTGTCCGCTCCTTCCCGTATACTGTTTTTTGAGGCCTTTCCTCCCAGCGCCATGGTAACGGATCCAATGATAATTGATTTTCCTGCTCCCGTTTCACCGGTGAGGATATTGAGACCCTCACCAAATTCCACATCTGCCCGCTCAATCAGGGCCAAATTCCTCACATGCAGTTCCAGCAGCATAGATTATTCTCCTACTCCTCCACCATTTTTTTAATCTTTTCCATAACAATAATGGTATCATCCACGCTGCGGATGGCGCACATAATGGTATCATCACCTGCGATGCATCCCACGATCTCCCCGAAATGGATGGCATCCAAAGCCGCAGCCACAGCCATAGCCATACCGGACACAGTCTTGATCACCAGGATATTCTGCGCCATATCCATGGACAGAAAGCCATCCTTCAGAATGCGGATGTATTTGATCGCCGAGGTTCCCCTGGGGCTCTCAAGCACCATATAGCGCTGCCGTCCGCCCTCAGACTGCATCTTGGTCAGCTTCAGCTCCCGTATATCTCTGGATACCGTGGCCTGAGTCACATTAAAACCAGCCTGATTCAGCTTTTCCGCCAATTCCTCCTGTGTCTCAATCTCATATTTTCCAATTAATTCCACAATTTTGCTGTGGCGCTCTACTTTCATGTACCGCCCTTCCCTTTCCTTACCAGATTCCTATATTTACCCTTCGCCCCTGCTCTATATCCGGCCTAAATGGTTGCTCAGATTCTGCATAAATGAAATCTGCTTCAGCTTGACCATTACCGTCTCCATAGAATAACGGCAGACCTCCACAAAATCTCCTGCTTCCAGCTCTGCAAAACTGTCGCCGTCAAAGGATACCACCTGGCCGCTGTTTAAAACCTTGATCCGCACCTGATCCTCCGGAGCCAGTACAATACTCCTGGCATGAAGGGAGTGGGCGCAGATCGGGGTAAGAACCATCATTTTAGCCGCCGGGGCAATGACCGGCCCTCCTGCTGACAGATTGTACGCTGTAGAGCCTGTGGGCGTAGCTACCAAAACGCCGTCGGCCGCATATTCATTTAAGTATTCCCCGTTCACATAAACGCTGTAGCGCAGAACCTTGAGGGGATCTTTTCTGGTGATCGCCACCTCATTGAGAGCGATGTCCTCCAGGAGTATTTTCTCCCCCCTAAAAGCCCTTCCCTTGATCATCATCCGACGTTCCAGCTGATACCTGTCCTCTAACAAGGCTTCCATTACAGGAGCCATATCCTCCTGACGGCTTACCTGGTTCAGATAGCCCAAATGGCCCCGGTTGACTCCCAGCATGGGGATTCCCATGCCAGCCAATCCTCTGGCCGCCTGGATCAATGTCCCATCACCGCCGATAGTGATCACACATTCCGTCTCATCCGGCACTTGGCTGGCGCAGGTTCTGGAACCGCAGTCTGCCTGTTCCGGCATGTGACGCAGTTTACAGGTAGCGCCTCTGGCCTCCAGATAGGTTTTGATGAAGTCCTGGGCCTCCTGTACATATTCTTTATCAAGATTGGCAATAATGTAAAAATGTTTCATGACTGTGGATCTCCTGACCTCTTATCACTGAATATCCGGCCTGCCTAATCCAGGCAGCTGTGGGCTTCCTCCACCACAGCTGTGGGATCTGTCTCAAAGGGACTGTTCTTTTCGATCCCTCCATGTTCCATCCCGTTTTGCAGATACAGAAGATACTCAATATTCCCTTCCGGCCCTTTAATAGGAGAAAATTCCAGTCCACGGATGCCAAACCCGATACCTGCCGCGTAATCCATTACCATCCGGATCACCTCCAAATGAACGCTTTTCTCCCTGACAACGCCTTTTTTTCCTACCTTTTCCCGTCCTGCCTCAAACTGAGGCTTGATCAGGCACACGATCTGTCCCTGGGGCGTCAAAAGATTTTTCACTGGACCCAGAACCTTGGTCAGTGAGATAAAAGACACGTCAATGCTGGCAAAATCAATGGGATCAGCTATGTCCTCCGGCGTCACGTACCGGATATTTGTCTTTTCCATACAAACGACCCGCTCATCTGTGCGCAGTTTCCAGGCCAGCTGTCCATGTCCCACATCCACAGAATACACTTTTACAGCCCCGTTCTGCAGCATGCAGTCTGTAAAGCCTCCTGTGGAAGCTCCTACATCCATGCATATCTTTCCTTCCAGCTCTACGCCAAAGCGATCCATGGCCTTCTCCAGCTTCAGGCCGCCCCTGCTCACATACCGCAGTGTATTTCCCCGTACTTCAATCTGCACTGTATCTTCAAAGGACGTACCTGCCTTCTCCTCCTTCTGCCCATTGACATAGACAATCCCTGACATAATAAGGGCTTTTGCCTTTTCTCTGGACTCTGCCAGATTCCTCTGGACCATCAGCACGTCCAACCGTTCTTTCTTCATCTCTGTCTCCTTATATATATCCGCCCTGCTTCATGGCTCGGATGACTGAATCGCTGTCAATGCCCAGTCCCTCCCGCAGCACTGACACATTTCCGTGCTCCACGTAAGCGTCGGGAAGAGCAATATTCAGCACCTTCACCTGAGGATAATTTTCATGTATAAAAGCAGTGATCTCAAGCCCAAATCCGCCCTGAAGTACATTTTCCTCCATAGTAACAATCAGACGGTGATTTTGGGCCAGATGAGCTGCCAGCTCCCTGTCAAATGGCTTGACAAACCGGCCGTTTGCCAGGCTGCATCGGTATCCCTCTGCCTTCAGCTTATCTCTCACATGCTCCCCGGTGCTGACCATGCTCCCCACGGCCAGAAGGGCAATGTCCTCCTCCTCATAGAGCATCTCTCCCTTTCCGTAAGCAATCGGCTGGCAAAACTGTTTAAGCCCCCTATATGCCTGCCCCCTGGGATAGCGGATGGCAAGAGGGCCGTTGTAGTCCACAGCAAACTCCAGCATGGCCCTCAGCTCCCAAAGATTCTTTGGGGCCATAACGCTCATGTTTGGGATCGAGGTGAGATAAGAATAATCAAAGATCCCCTGATGAGTCTCTCCATCGCTTCCCACAAGGCCAGCCCGATCCACTGCAAAGAGGACGGGCAGGTTTTGGATACACACATCGTGGAGGATCTGATCGTAGGCTCTCTGCAGGAAAGACGAATATACAGCCACCACCGGCTTTAAGCCAGCCGCCGCCATTCCAGCTGCTGATGTAACAGCATGGGCTTCCGCGATCCCCACGTCAAAAAAGCGATCCGGAAACTTCTTTCCAAATGCGGATAATCCTGTTCCATCCGGCATAGCCGCAGTCACAGCTACCAGCTTGGGATACCGCTCCCCTAACTGGCATATCTTCCTGGAAAATACATCTGTATAGTCAGGATGCTCCTTCTTAGCCAGGGACTTCCCTGTCTCCACCTCAAACGGCCCCACGCCATGAAAATGGGAAGGGTTCTTCTCTGCCGGCTCGTAACCCTTTCCCTTTTTGGTCATTACATGAACCAGCACCGCATGATCCAGATTTTGGGCTTCCTTCAATACCCGGCACAGCGCCTGGATATTGTGGCCGTCTACGGGCCCTAAGTAAGTGATCCCCATATTCTCAAAGAGCATTCCTGGAATAAACAGCTGCTTGATGCTGTTTTTCGTGCGCTTGATCTTGTCGATCATGGCAGAACCTACAAGGGGGATCTGCTCCAAAGCGTCCGCCACATTTTTTTTCAGATCATTGTAGCCGCTTCCGGTGCGAAGCCCGTTCAGATAGCGGGACATCCCCCCCACATTCTCTGAAATAGACATTTTATTGTCATTGAGGACAATAATAAAATTTTTCTTCATTCGGGCCGCATTGTTTAAAGCCTCATAGGCCATGCCTCCCGTAAGGGCCCCGTCCCCGATCACAGAAACTACACGGTAATCCTGTCCCAGTATATCGCGGCCTTGGGCGATCCCCAGCCCAGCGGATATGGAGGTAGAGCTGTGTCCTGTATCAAAGGAATCGTAAGGACTTTCCTTTCTCTTTGGAAACCCGCTGATCCCCCCGTACTGGCGCAGCTCGTCAAACTCCTTCATCCGTCCGCTCAGGATCTTGTGAGTATAGGACTGATGACCCACATCCCATATGATTTTATCCTCCGGCAGATGAAAGCTCTTAAACAGGGCAATCGTAAGTTCCACCACTCCCAGATTGGAGGCGAGATGGCCTCCGGTATGGCTGATAGAACGGATCAGAAATTCTCTGATCTCCTGAGCCAGAATCTTCAGTTCCTCCGGTGAAAGAGCCTGCAGCTCCTCAGGCCCCTTGATCTGTTCCAATATCATACTGATTCCCTTTTAATCACCTTTGACGGTTCACCAGGGAACGGATCAGCTGCTCTAAAAACTCATTGCTTCCGGGCAGCTTGTTCAGTTCCCCAATGGCTTCTTCTGAGATACGCTCTACGTCCCTCCTGGCCTTATCCAGGCCTTCTAGGGTTACATAGGTAGTTTTCTTGTTCCTGTCATCGCTTCCTGACGGCTTTCCTGTCACCGTCTCATTTCCCTGCACATCCAAAACATCATCCTGGATCTGGAAAGCCATACCGATCTTGCCAGCCAGAGCTTCCACGATCTTACAGTCCTCATCAGCCGCTCCTCCCAGCACTGCTCCGATCAGCATAGCTGCTTCCAGGAGAGCTCCTGTCTTTAACCGGTAAATAAAATCCAGCTTTTCCTTTGGGATGGGGCCTCCGGCTAATTCCACATCTACCGTCTGGCCCCCGATCATTCCATGCACACCTGTCTTTCTGGCTAATATCTTCACAGCCTGTCCTACGCGGCGCAGTTCTTCCTCGTCCTGAGCTCTCTCAAAAGCCTCTGAAGCCGTCTCAAAGGCATACATCATCAGGGCATCTCCCGTGAGAACACCTATATCTTCCCCAAACTCTGCCCAGGTGCTGGCCTTGCCCCGGCGCATCATATCGTCATCCATACAGGGAAGATCGTCATGAACCAGGGAAGATGTATGGATCATCTCCACAGCTGCCATAAAAGGCGGTACAATGTCCAGTGTCTCCCCTGTAAACAGACGGCACATTTCCTGAACCAGCATAGGGCGAAGACGCTTTCCGCCTGCCTGGACACTGTAATTCATGGCTTCAAATATAGTCTTTTGAAATCCCTTCTCCTCAGGAAGGCAGGAGGACAGAAGCTTCTCGATCTCCTGGGTCCGCTCCCTTAATTCCTTCCCAAATGTTTCCCTTTCACTCATTATCATCACCCTCACTCAATATCTGAATCTGCTTTTCTACGTTGTCAATCTGGCTGTTCAGGGACCGAACCAGCTTCATCCCCGCCTCATAGCAGGCAAACGCCTCCTCCAAGGTGCTGTCCCCTGACTCCATCCTTCTTATTATGTCCTCCAGCTGCGCGAAATTTTCCTCGATACTGGTTTTCTTTTCCTGAGTTTCTTCTGTTTTCTTAGAAGCAGCTGATGAGACATCTGATATTTCTGCCTTTTTACGCGGCATAACTGATCCTCCTTCCGCTACTGTAAACCGTAACGGAGCTTTTCTATCTTTTCCACTCTCGCCTCCATCCGGCCATCCCTCACCCGGACAGTGATGGATTCTCCCGGACATGCCTGGGTCACGGACCGCAGGGCCTGCTCCCGTTCATCGGTGATAAACCCATAGCCTCCCCCCAGCTTTTTAAGGGGGGATAGGCCGTCCAAACGGCTTCCTAAAATAGCCAGACGATGCCGCTCCCTTGTAAGGGCCTGTTCCATTTTGGCGGAAAGGAGCCGCAAAGCCTCCTCTTTTTGCTGTTCCGCCTTTTGCAGACGCCTTTCTATGTGATCCCTCATATGACCTTCTATATCCGCCAGACGCTGCCTCCGGTCATTAAGCTGGTGTTTGGGACTCAGAAGCTTTAATCTCATGCAGTCCTGGTTCAGCCGAAACGACAGGCGCTCCACCCTTCTCTCCATAGAACGCTGCAAAACCTGATGGTACAGCGCGGTCTGCTCCACAAACTGCCCATAGTCAAATACAGCCAGCTCTGCCGCCGCAGACGGGGTAGGCGCACGCAGATCCGCCACATAATCTGCAATGGTCACATCTGTCTCATGGCCCACAGCAGAGATAATGGGAGTATTGCAGTTAAAAATAGCTCTGGCCACCAGCTCCTCGTTAAATGCCCATAGATCCTCAATGGAGCCGCCTCCCCGGCCCACGATCAAGAGGTCTAACCCCATTTGATCCAGAGTCTCGATGCCTTTCGCAATACTGTATTTTGCCTGCTCTCCCTGTACCAGGGCCGGATACAGAACTAACTGGACATACGGGTTTCTCCTGGAGGCAATATTCATAATATCCCTGATGGCGGCTCCCGTACTGGCAGTTACGATCCCAATACTTCTGGCATATTTAGGAATGGGTTGCTTATAGCAGCTGTCAAACATCCCCATTTCTTCCAGCTCGTTTCTCAGCTGTTCAAATTTAAGATAAAGGCCGCCCCGTCCCTCTCTGGTGATCTTCTTCGCATAAAGCTGGTATCGCCCATCTCTCTCATAGACATCTACGGAACCAGTAACTGTCACCTCCTGTCCCTCTGCCAGCTGAAAATCCAGTCCGTCTCTCTGCCCTGCAAACATGACAGCGGCGATCTGGGCGCCGCTGTCTTTCAGGGTAAAATAAATATGGCCAGATGTGTGATACTTGCAGTTGGACACCTCTCCCCGTATAGATATACGGTTTAGGGCAAAGTCCTGGGTAAACATATTGCGGATGTAGGAAGTCACCTGGGTCACTGTATAAGCCCCTGCCATAACTCGTTTCTACGCCTCCTGGCCTGGCTGATCTGCCGGTTCTTTCCCTTCCTCGACCGACTTGTCTGCCGGCTCTTTTGTTTCCTCAGACAGCTTGTCTGCCGGATCCTTCCCTTCCTCAGCTGGCTGTCCGCCCTCATATTCTGAGGCCCGGGTTTCCTTTGAAGCCTTTGAAACGCCTTTGGCTCCTGCCATACATTTTGCCAAAACTCCGTTCACAAAAGAAGGAGAATCGCTTCCTCCAAACTTCTTTGCCAGCTCGACCGCCTCATTGACCGATACTTTATCAGGAATGGAATCATCATATTCCATCTCATATACGGCCAGCCGCAAAATAGTAAGCTCCACCTTTCCCATACGCTTTGTCTTCCAGCCTGCTGCCACCTGATCCAGTTTTTCATCGATCTCCGGGATCTTCTCTATGATAGCTGTTGTCCTCTGCTCCAGTTCCCGTCTGGATTTCTCGCTAAAATCAACCCGGTGAAGGATCTGCTGGACGCCTTCTGCATCGGTATCGTCTTCTTCCGGTGACTGAAAATACTGTTCCAGACGTGCAATCGCTTCCTCCCTAGTGGGATAGAAGTCCGCTGAGAACAGCATTTTAAAACAGTGCTCCCGCAATTCTCTCCTCGTCATACTTGTTTACCTAAGGCTGCTGCAAAATTAAAAAACTCTGATTTCCCTGTACACAGGAATCATTTGCTGCAGCTTCTTTTCCTTTCCTCTTGTTGTCTGCCGTTCCCAAACAGACGGCTTCCATACGCTTTACTCATTATAACAAACCCAGTGTATAAAAACAATAAAAAATGTATAAAACACTCCCTGGAGCGGCCTGTTTTCCGCCCCCAGAGAGTGTCTGCCTCCTGGATCAGCTTTATTCCATATTTACTCCAGCGATTTTTACATTTACATCTAGTACCGTAAGTCCTGTCATATTCTCAATGGCGGTGCTGACCTTCTCCTGAACCTGCTCGCTGACCGCCGGGATATTGTACCCATACCGGATATTTAAGGACAGATCCACGGACACATGTTCTTCCGTCACCTCTACCTTAACGCCCTTTCCCAGGTTCTTCATTCCAAGCCTTCCCACCAATTCGTTGGTGATATTGCCAGCCATGGAGTCCACTCCCTCCACCTCAGTTGCGGCCAATCCGGCGATGATCGCTACTACCTCGTCTGCAATCTGAACCTCGCCGATCTTTTCCTTCTCATATAATTTATGTGTACTGCGGTTTTCCTCAGACATCGCCCTTACCTCCTGTCATGACTTGAATACTTAGTATTATACCAAATCCAAAGGGATATGTATAGGACAAAGTTTCTTTGGGATTTCTTTTTACGTCTCTTTGTTTCCCCCAATGCAGCCAAAAAATTCCATTATTTTACAAGCCAATTTCATTATTTTACAGACCGTTTTTTCTCAGATACGCCTCTATTCCTCCATATTCAGCAGGGTAATAATGATCTGATCTGCCCCTACCTCGGCCTTTCGCTTTACAATATCCTCAATCTGGGCCCGCTGGGGATCTGTAATAGACGGGGCATTAATAACCACATCTACCTTATCCTTAGCGATGCTCACAACCGGATCCGAAAAGCCTTTTGCCATAAGAAGCGTCTCTGCCGCATTCTCTTTCTCCGATATTTCCGTCAGATCGATCATATCCTGGATCGCCTGCTGTTTTGCAGCCTCGTCAATCGCGGTACTATTGATCAGCCCCATCAATGTCTCCTTATTCCTGGCCCGAACCTGTTCCCGGCTCAGTTGTACATTGGCTATGTAATCCGCCACATTCATTCCGCTGGTAAGCACTGCCTCCCCAGGATTTTCTAAACCTGCCTGAAATGTACCTGTTTCTTCCTCACTGCTTTCTGAACCCTCTCCAGCCTGAGCTAATGGTTCTCCTGCTCCGCTTTCTGCTCCTTCTCCGGCCTGGGCTAACTGCTCTCCCGATCCCTTGGTAGCTTCCTCCACATACGTTCCCCCGTCAGCTATCTGACTGGTTTCCTGAGCCCCGTTTCCTGCTGCCAGTTCATGCTCTTTTGAATCCAGATCAGCCAGATCCTGATCCAGGCTTGGAATCTCCTGCAGCCCCATCTCTCCTCCCAGGGAAGCCGCCTGATTCTCTGCCAGAATGTCCTCGTCGGAAATATCCATGGCTCCGGCCTCATAAACCCGGTTTCCTCCATCCAGCTCCTGATTCCCAGCATAATTCAGGTATCCAGCCGCTGCGATCATGATCGCCAGCGTCGTAATGATGATCTGGTTCCTTCGGAACAGCCGCTTCATCGTGACATCCTTCATGTGGTCTTTTACCTGTTTCATATTTCTGATCTTCATATCCGCGCTCCTTTATTTATTCCACCCTCTTTAATACTTTTATCTTATGAACAGGAAGGCCGAATAATGCTTCCATAGCCTGGGAAATTTCATTTTTTACAATGGGATCCCCTCCTCCCTGAGCGCTGATGACAATGCCTGATATTTCCGGACTCAGCTCCTTCTCCACAATAGGTTCCTGTCCGCTCCCACCGGAAAGGACTATAGTTTCCCCGGTCTGGCTGCTTTCGATCTGTCTGCTTCCTCCGGAAGAATCAGTCTCCTTCGTACTGCTTATATTCTCCTGCCGGTCTGTGTGAAGGATCTTTTCGCTGGAGGATTTTAATACGACCATCACATCCACCTTTCCCACACCTTCCACGGATCTTAAAATATATTCTATCCTTTCTTCTAGACCTTTTTCATAGGAATGATCCTTCTGGGGGCTAGCCCCAGTCTGCCATACAGAATCCCCTTCCCCGCTATGTTCCGCAGTGCTGCTATTTGCCACCCTGCTGCTATTTTCCATTATCCCGCTATTTTCCATTCTGCTGACTTTTTCCCATAAGGGGACGCCTCCCGGGCTTTCATTCTGAAGATATTCCTCTCCTTCTTTTCCCTCATTTCTGTTCTCCTTTCCCTCCTCCTGTCCCAGGCTCCAGTGCTGATTTTCCCCCTTTTTTTCCTTATCCGTTCCTGCTGCCGGAGGAAGGGACAGGATCATCAATAGGATCCCTGCTGCCAGAAGCAAAAGCCATTTTTCTCTAGTCATAGTTCCACTGAATTTTGTCTTTATTTTCTTCCAATACATAAAAATCTGCCACCTTTCCCCTGAGATCTCCCCAAACGTTTTTCTCCTCTCCTGTTTCCTGTATATGAATGGCCTGTGCTTCCCTTAGATCGACTGAAACACGCTCCACTCTCCCCGTTTCTACATGGACGGCTTCTGCCTGTCCCCCCGGCTCGATCTGTCCCTGTTCCTTCCTTTGTTCCTTTTTCTGTTCTTTTTTCTGTCCGTCCTCCTCTGCCTTCAAGATCAGCGAAATCTCCTTTATCTGCCCAAAGTCCTCCTTCATCGGATCCCGTTCCAGCGTTATCCTTACAGACTCACAAAAAGCACCCTGATCCAGGGCCATTTTCTCAACCTTCTCTGCGGCCTGGCTCTCATATTGGGAAAAAATCTGCTCTGTGCGCCTTCTCTCCATTCCCAGCAATTCTTTTTTTAGATCCCGGGCATCTTCCTCCAGGGAAATAGACTGAAATAATGTGCAGATCCGGCTGCTTAATCCAAGCCCTCCGGCGACAGGATCCGTCACTAAAAGGATCAAAACCATTCCTGCAAAAAACCGCATATGCTTTGCATAATGTGAATCTGCCAGAAGCCGCTCTGTCACTGACAAAAAAATCATATAATAAAGGATTCCCCTGATCCAATCATAAACTGCCTCCATACGTTCTCTCCCACCTCTCTGCCAGAAAGCAGTCAGGAAGCAAAATAATTGACATTCGTAAAGCTGCATGTAATGGCAATACACACTATAAACAGAAACACGGAGCCTAGTACCAGCCGGATCAGCAGACGATGGCCCTTTGCTGCTCCCTCAACTGCCTTCACTGCCTGTTTTGCACATACCGGCTCCATAACAGCAGCGGCCAGCTGATAAAAAACCATAAGCACAGCCAGCTTTAACAAAGGAGCTACTGTAATCAGGGCCAAAACCACCACCGCAGCAGCCCCCATCGTATTTTTGATCAAAACGCCTGAACCCAACACCATCTGGGCCACCGCCCCAGCTCCCTGCCCCAGTCCGGGGATCAGCTCCAAAAGGCGTTTGAATCCTGCCGATCCAGCTCCATCAGCGTAAGGCAGAACCAGCCCCTGGATCATGTGAAATCCCACCACTACCCCTATAAGCGTTTTAAAAGACCATGTAACTGCCTGCTCAATGAGCCCTGACAGACGTGACAGGGGATCCTCCTTCACCGCCAAGCTTCCCAATACGGTCATCACATAAACTCTGGTTAAAGGGAGAAGGAAGCTATGGCACATCCACTGAACCCCTGTCACTGCTCCAAGCATACATTCGTGAAGAGCCAGAGCGCTCATGCTTCCCCCTGAAAAAGCCACTGCCATATAATAGGCAGGCATCAGAAGACGCATAAATTCCAGGATCTGCCCCAATGCCTCAGAAGCTATCCTGAGGCTTGAGGAAAAACTGGCGGCCAGGCAGGTAAACATGAGAAGGTAGGTGACAAAAAATCCCGTATCCGAAACTTGTCCCCCTTTAAATACAGAAGAGAGATTTGCAAAGATCGCCCCAGCCAGCCCCAATGCCACTGTTTGATACAGCATACGGCTGCCTGTCTTTACCTCTGAAAATAAAATCCCGTACAACGCCTGTCCGGCCTGGCTGAGAGCCCCGGCCAGATCTCCCCTGATGAACTCTTTCATAATTCCCCAAAAGGAAATCCTCTCCCCGCTGTCTTTTATGTCTCCCAACACCCTGTCCAGAAAACGCTGAAGCTCCTCCATTTCTCCAAATATCCCCAGCTGCTCCATGGCCTTATCCAGACTGTCTTCCGGGGCAGCTGTACTGATCTGGGAATTATGGTCAAAGGCCCATTCTGGATCTGTGTCGATCGCATCAGAAAACAACTCCCCGGAAAATGAGAATCCATACACAGTCAAATTCCCAGTCCAAAAGCTCCCCAGCATTCCTCCCCAGACAGCCGCGGTTAAAAGAAGGACTGTCATCCATCCCTTGATTTTTCTGCTCCTTTCCTCCCCCCTCATGTCAGAAATGTCTCCAAAGTCTGAAACAGAGCCAGAAGAATTGGCATACTGATCCCCAGAATCGATAATATCCCGAAAATCTCAATTTGATTTCCCAGGGAACCATATCCGGCGTCCCGGCAGATACCAGAGGCAAATTCTGATACATATGTAATCCCCGCCATCTTTAACAGGGTTGTGAGATAAACCGGGTCTGCACGGATATAGGACTGAACCTTTTTCAGGGCTTCTAATATATTTTCTAATTTCCCCACGCCGTAAAAAAAGATAAAAACCCCGGCAGCCATAACTAAATAGGAGGCATATTCCCCTTTCAGGCCCTTTAACTGCAGAGCCAGCAAAACAGAAGTGATCCCCGCTGCCGCTATTGCAATAATGGTCAATTTTCTTTCCTCCCTCCAACCTTCAAACCCCTATAATGCAAACAATTTTTTCATAGTCTCAAACAGATCGTATATATAGGGTATGGTCCAAAACAGCACCAGGATAAGCCCGGCCAGGCTGGTCAAAAAGGCCTGTTCATCCCGGCCGCTGTGCTTTAACACCTGACAGATCACTGACACCAGGATTCCCACTGCCGCTATGCGGAATATTAAATTGATCCCCATTGGCTCCTCCTTGCTAATACATTGCTATGACCAGAAACATTCCCCCCATGATCCCTAAAACTGTGGAGAGGCGGCAGGCTTCCCTCTCGCTCTGCCTCAGGTATCCGATGGTCAAATCCAGCTGTTCCAAATAAAGAGACAAGGTTTTTTCCTGCATGTCCACATCCAGATAGCCCAAATGGTTTCCCAGGCAGTTTAAATGGTTCAGATCCTCCTTCTTTATTGGAAGGCCCCTTCTATTTTCTCCAAATTTTTCTACTTCCTGTTTCCATATCTGACAAAAAGGCTCCCCCTTCTGCCTGCGGATTGCTTTTGCCGTATTTTCAAACAGATCTCCCATTGGGCCGCCGTTCCTGTTTCCCACTCTCTGAAATGCTTCCTCCAAGGCAGCATGATGGTAAACAATCTCACCTTTAAGAAAATAAACCATCTGTCTGAGCCCTTCCAGCATAGCCAGCCGTCCCCTTCTCTGGGAAGCGCACCAAATCCCAAAGCCGGAAGCAGAAAATAGGATCAGCAAGGCTCCGGCTGTCTTAAACACGTCCACTATCGTTCCTCACCTCTCCCATAAAGGCTCCGCCCCTCCTGATCCCGTATCTGCCGTATGTGTCCTGCCTTCCCTCTGCGGTCTAAAAAAATCAACCGTTTGAACACCTTTTGGCAGATCAGATCCCCTACCCACGGCTTCTCTTGTATATCCTCCAGGGAACTGCCATGAACGGTAGCAGCCAAAGAACAGCCGCAATTCCAGGCATAGGAGATAGCCTCCACATCCTCCCTTCCTCCGATCTCGTCCACTGCGATGACTTTTGGAGACATAGAGCGCACAAGCATCATCATTCCCCTGCTTTTAGGACAACAGTCCAGCACATCGGTACGCATCCCCAAATCATTCTGGGGCACGCCCTGGTAACAAGCGCCTAATTCTGAACGCTCGTCTACCACTCCTACCGTTCTTCCCGGATACCTCTTTCCCCTCTGGCAGAAACCGTCAGACACCTGACGGATCAGATCCCGCAAAAGGGTCGTCTTGCCGCATCCAGGAGGAGACACAATCAATGTGTTTAAAAAACCGCCCTCCTCTGAATAAAGATAAGGCATTACGGAGTCCGCACATCCCAATATTTCATGGGCGATCCGTATGTTGAAAAATGAGATGAATTTCAGTACACGGAGCTCCTCTCCATTGGCCACCGCCCTTCCAGCCACGCCCACCCTGTGGCCGCCCTCCACCGTTAAAAAGCCCTGGCGAAGCTCCTCCTCTGCTGCATAGACAGAATAGTTGCATATGTATTCCAGGGACTCTCTGAGCTGTTCCGGGGTGGGCCTGATGGTTTCGATCTCTGACAGGCCTCCGGCTTCCGCTAAACTCCCATCTTGGGCCAAAACATATTCCTTTCCCTTTGCCAGAAGAAATAAAGGTTTTTCCGCCCTCAAACGGATTTCTTCGACCTGATCAAAATTAATCTCCGCCCGGCTCAGAACCATTCTCAGATCCCTTGGAAATAGTTTTAATATCTCCTCCCTCGCCACCATACCATCCCTCCCTCAGCCTGCAAACGTTTTATATCTTCCTATATCCTGTTTCCGGGATTGTTACCAATATATGAGACGGGCCTTAAAATATGCGTCAAAATCATCTCTGCTTATAGAGCCTATGCTCCTCCAAAAGCATAAACTGCCTTTTTCCCTTCAAACTGGCTCTTAATTCAGCCCTTCTTTCATCTGAAGCTGCTGCAAGCGTCGCCCATAGCTGCAAAAACGCTATACAAAAAAGCCTATGCTGCTATCCTCATGGACTGGCTGCAGCATAGGCTTTCTAAATTTTATAAAAATATTCAAATAAGATTTCTTAATGGCAGGTGCGGTTTTCTGAATAGCCGCAATTCATATAATGTTCGTAATAAGAAGCCAGATCATCTCCATATATATCTGCCAGATCTGCATTTTTCTCTTTATACACACAGACGTCAAAGGCCTCACAAGCCGCCCGCCCCTCCTTCATTCCCGATTGCAGGAAATGGTTCAAAAGGCGTTCTTCATCATAGCCAAACATCTCATACAGATCGCTGTTATGATCTGCATAGTATCTTGCATCAAAAATTCTGTGTATATGCTCTGGAATCGCTGGCTTTTCCGGCTCCTGACCTACCGCATTTTCTGCTGTCTTGGCAGCAGGAGCTGCAGTATAGCCGCTGTCATAAGGGCAAACACCATTTGTATGTAAATGAGCCGGATAGCCGCCGCAATGATAGTGATAGCTTCCCAATCCGCTCTTATTTTTATTGTCACGATGTTCGCCGTGTCCATCAGTTCTTCCGCTATGGGCCTCAGCCACGATCAGGTTTGGCGTGTCCATAACCGTCTGAGGCATCCATGTGCATAACATACATACAGCTAACATGCTTACAAATCTCTTTTTCATTCTCATCTCTCCCAGTTATAATATTTTAATATCACTTTATTAACTCTTTTTTCCCTCCAACTTCACCACGCACTCGCAGTGCGGTGAAAGTTACTTCTTATACCAAATAGCGAAACCGTCACCTTTTGCGAAAAGGTTTATACCCCACTTAGGGGGATAGCCTTTACCCCTCTCTCAAACTTTACATACGCACTACATTACTTGTAAATAAAACTCAACCTGATGAATATGTGTATTGCTATCTATAATTACTTTATTATCCATATTATTTTGTAACTCCTTCCTTGAGTGATAAGTTCATTTTACCATATCCACCTACATTTCTTGGTGAGGAAATCCACCGTATAGCTTTTCTGCAGCAAAGCATCACCCTTGTATTTTTCATTTTCCAACATACTCATTAAGGTTGTGGACTGCCGCTTCGTACCGCCATCCCAGTTTTTCACGCCTTCTCGTTCAAAAATCCGCTTGATGTAATCGGTTGTTTTTCCGTCCAGGAATTCCCGATACAGCCGAACCGCAATCGGCTCCTGCGTTCTGTTGATTACCAGCTTCCCCGTTTCATCCGTATCGTAGCCAAGAAAACGCTTTGTACTCATTTTGTGTTTTCCTGTTTCAAACCTTCTGCGGATTCCCCATGTGCAGTTCTCTGAAATGGATCGGCTCTCATCCTGTGCCAGTGAGGAAAGAATGGTAAGCAGCACTTCTCCCTTTGCATCGAGGGTATTGATATTTTCCTTTTCAAAAATAATCCCTATCCCCAAATCCTTCAACTCGCGCACATAGTTCAAGCAATCCAGCGTATTTCTTGTAAATCGGGAAATGAACTTGGTAATGATCATGTCTATTTTCCCCGCCCTGCAATCAGCAATCATATGGTTGAATTCATCCCTCTTTTTGGTATTGGTTCCCGAAATTCCTTCATCCGC
>ENA-UONU01000798-UONU01000798.1-human-gut-metagenome-genome-assembly--contig:-CS51-NODE-798-length-28432-cov-5.754273_pt1 | contig 28432 bp, 20 predicted proteins | sample MGYA00242462_ERZ724009 | MGnify/ENA metagenome assembly ERZ724009 | reverse complement strand
CTGGTAGGTTTTGCTCTTTTCGCCGCTTAAGGAAATGACCCGGTCGCTCCCGCCGCCGGAAGAAGAAACGCCGTCTGCTGACGGTACGCTGGCGGATGCCAGGTTGCCGGATGCAGAAACACCGTTTGCAGACAGTATGCTGCCGCCGGATACCGCGCCACTATCGCCCGCGCTCCGCCGGGTGGTATCCCTTGTGACCAGTTCCACTGGAAAATATTCCTTGATCGCGATACGGGTTTCCATGTTCAGGTCATATCCTGCATAGGTGATTCCGAATCCCCCTTCGCCCAGCATCGGGCCGACCAGATACTTTCCGGCAAGGACCGTGTTCACCGCCAGGGCGCGTGGATTCTGTTTGTCTGTTTTGATTCCAAAGCTTTCCCAGATTTTATTTTGATCCATCTCTGTTTTCCTTCCATTCACAAGGATTTTTTACTACAACTTCAAAAACACACGAACTTCCTCCGCCTTTTTGGTTGTGCCGTTACCATCCAACCGCTCCGGCAATGGCAAGAGTGCCGTCCGCGCGGATTCCCAATGTACAGTCATTACCGGCCGCCACATATACAATGTCCGTCCAGTCCTCCACATCGCACTGACCGGAAGCGTTGCTCCCGACTGCAACTACGGTGCCATCCTCTCGCAATCCTACCGTATGGCTGTCACTCAGCGCGAGCTGAGTCAGATTTTTCCAGCCGCTCACATTTTTCTGGCCGTACTCGTTATCCTCCGGCTGGTCGATCACAGCGGTCCCGTCCTTTCGCACTGCGCCCACATCCGGCCCGGAAAAAATCGCCGCAATATCTGTCCAGCTATCCGGCAACTCGCGTTCCTCCCCATTGACCATCAGTGCCTGTACGGAACCGTCCTCACACAGTCCGAAAATACTTCCCTGCGTGCATGCAAGCTGTTTGATCCCTGTCCATTCCTCCGCTTTCCGCAAGCCTCCCATTCTTTCTTCCTGCTCATCCGGCAGCAGCACCCTGACCGTTCCACCCTGAAAAAGTCCGGCAGCAAAATCCCCATATGTCCAGGGCGTCACAATCTGGTTAAGCCCTTCCCATGCTGCGGCCTCCCCCAGCGTCTCAGGCACTCCGATCATCCGGCCGTTTTGATCCAAACATAAATATCCATGTATGCCAGATGCGAAACCATAGAAACTGCATACCTGGCTGATTCCCGAAATTCCATCAAGTACCATAATGTCGGTGCCCTGAGAAAATGTCAGCACTTTTCCGTCCTTTGTCACGCCTGCCAGATCCTGTCCATCCAGAAAAGTGATACTTACCAGATTTTCCATAGCTTCCGGTGTACTGTTACCATAACTCAGACTGTCCGTTACCAGGCTTCCATCTTTTTTCAGCCCCACATATCTCCCCCTGTAATCCACACCGGTAAAACTCTGCAGTTCATTCCATTCCTCCATTCTTTCCAGGAGAGGACGGCGTTCCGCATCCTCTGTCCTTCCTGCAACGCACAGGCTTCCATCTTCTCTGACTCCAAACTGCCAGAATCCTCCGTCTGAGTAAAAAGCCGTAATGTCATGAAAACTTTCGATTCCCGAAAAATCATAAGAGGTCTCCGGCACCGCATCCAAAATGAGCGCAGAACGGACATCTCCCTCTTCCGTAATTCCAAACACCGCGTACTGTGCGGCGATCAGATGTTTTACGTCCGTCCATCCTTCAATCCTTGTCGGGCTACCGAAGTCAATGTTCTCCCTAGTAATCTCATTCAGTACCGTTCCATCCTGGGTAAGGGCGGAAAAACAATAATTTGAGCAGGCAATATGGGCAATGTCCTTCCACTCATAATACGCGCCCGTCTCCCCGTATTTTTCATTGCTCAGAATAGTCCCATCCGCAGTAAGCGCAAACAGCATTGTATCTTCCGCCGCAATTTCCACCACGTTTTCCCATCGTTCTACCTCGTCCGCAGCTTCCAGTTCTCCGGCAATGACAAGCGTTCCGTCCTCCCGCAGCCCCGCGGAAAAGGTTCTGCCTGCCGCGACGGCTGCGATCCGTTTCCAATTCTCAACCTCCAGCTGGCCTTCGGTATTTGCCCCCATCCCTTTCACCGTTCCGTCTTCCTGTATTGCCACCACATGCCTGTCTCCGGAGGCTATAGAGGTCTGCGGTGTCCGTGTTATAATAGCTTCCCCGATTTCCTCCGTCTCCTGCACCAGAGAAATTTCCTCTCCTGCCGTTTCCACAGGATTGCTCTCTATCTCTTCGGAAGCGGTGGAGTTATCTTCCTGCCCCTTTCCCGCAGTCTGACTCACATTCAGATTTTGTCCGTCCTGCGCGGTCACTTCTGCCTGTTCCGTACTCTTTTCTCCGATGTTCCTGTTCTTTCCTGTCCGAAAAGCCGTCTCAATCCCCACCGCTGCCATGGCCAGAACCAGCACGCCTGCAACAAGAGCCCCCATTACATAAATACAGCGCCGTTCTTTCTGTCCTGCTTTTTTTATCTTTTTTCCCGCATACAGCGCATCCATCAGCTCCCGCACGCTCCGGATCCGGTCCTCCTTCTTCACTGCCAGCCCCCGCATGATGGCTTCGGACACCGCAGGGCTGACCTTCGCTCCCACCTCTTCCGGGCGCTTCAATCCATCAGAGAAAAGCCGGTCCATGGCAGGCTCAGGCACCTTCCCGGTGAGCATCCGATAGAGCACCGCGCAGAGGGCGTACACATCCGTCCACGGCCCCTGTTCCCCGTGGGAACGGTACTGTTCCTCCGGGGCGTAGCCATGTTTTAAGATGATGGTCAGGGACTTCTGGTCGTTCTTTGAAGTCATCCGCGCCGCGCCGAAGTCGATGAGCTTCACTGCGCTGATATTCCCGTAAACGGCGGAAACACCTGACTGCCCTGCTCCCGCTTCCCCTTCTTCCACGAAGGTCAGCATGATATTGTCCGGGCTGATGTCCCGGTGCATGATCCCCGCCGCGTGTACCTTTTCCAGCGCCTCCAGCACCGGGCGAAGGATGGCGAGGGCTTCTTCTTCCGAAATCTTCCCGCCCTTTTGCTTCAGATACTCCTTCAGGCTAATCCCCTCTATGTACTCCATCACGATATAAGCGGTATTGTTTTCATAAAAGAAATCCTTGACCGACACGATGCCGGGGATGTCCGCGAACTGGGAAACATTTCTGGCCTCATCCACATATTTTTTCAGGCCCTGCTGGTAGGTTTTGCTCTTTTCGCCGCTTAAGGAAACGACGCGGTCGCTCCCGCCGCCGGAAGAGGAAACGCCGCTCACAAACGCGCCGCTGCCGCCGGATGCAGATTCGCTTGGCGCAGCGTTACCCGAGACAGAGCTGCCGGATGCTTCGCCACCTCCGCCCGACGTCCGGCGGGTGGTATCCCTTGTGACCAGCTCTACAGGAAAATATTCCTTAATGGCGATCCTGGTTTCCATGTTCAGGTCATAGCCCGCATAGGTAATGCCGAACCCGCCTTCGCCCAGCACCGGGCCTACCAGATATTTTCCGGCGAGGACTGTGTTCACCGCCAGGGCACGGGGATTCTGTTTGTCTGTTTTGATTCCAAAGCTTTCCCAGATTTTATTTTGATCCATCATCCTGTCCTCTTTCCAAACCGCGGCAAGACTTCGCTTTGCAGAAGTCTGGATGCGCCGGAAGCGCGTCCTGTGACGCTCTGGCAGAAATTATCACATAAAATAAACTATCTAAATATATTTTTCAGTTTTTTCTTCCGAAAATTATATATTTTCTGTCAATATAGAGAACCAGCCATTTTCAGTTCGCCGTCGGCGGTGATGCCAATCGTACAGTTGCGACCTGCCGTCAGATAAATGATGTTTCCCCAGTTCTCCACGTCGCACTGGCCCGCGTGGTTGCTGCCTGCGGCGATCACTGTGCCGTCCGAAAGGAGGCCCGCCACATGGCTTTCGCCCACGGCGATGTCCTCAATCCCTGTCCAGCTTTGTACCTGCGTACGCCCCATTTCCACCGCCCGTTCTCCCGCAACGATCAGCTCTACCGTCCCGTCCTTTTTTAAGGCCAGCACATCCTCCAGGCCATGCTGCCCTCCGATGTACCCCGCTATTTTTTCCACATTTGAGACATCCTGCAGGCTTTCCCTGTTTTCCTCCACCGTGGTGGAAACGGTTCCGTCCCTGTGAAGTCCGTATATCTTACCGTCTATTCCCAGGATCTGTATTACATCGGTCCATGCTTCCGCCTGCGATGCCTGCCTGATCTCCGATTCCGACCAAAGGTCCACCCCGTCTACAGTATCATGCGTCTCTCTGATCTCCACACGCCCATCCTTTGTAAGAAGGGCAAATGCCTCTGACCATACATCATTGGCCGCACCGCCCCAGAGCTCCGCCGCCTGAAGGATGTCATCTTCCGTCCACCAGGTATACGCTTCATTTGCGCGATCCCAGCCATGAAACGTTCCGTCCTCATACAGATAACCGTCCCGTATAAGTCCTCCTGCGCCTATCAGAGAAGCTGTTCCCCTGTTTTCTATCTCGGTGTAAAAGCTTGGAATGTATATGCCATATGTCAGCAGCTTTCCTTCCTCATTTAATGCAACAAGGGAATCCTCCTGTCCCTCTGCCACAACCTGGATCCATTTGAGATCCGTCATCTCAGCCGGTTCGGAATTTCCGTGGTTTTCCCTGTATTCAAGGATCGTGCCATCCACCTGCAGTCCAAATACCAGAAGCTCATCAAAAATATACGCGGAAGTGAGGGCTTCCAGGTCCGTCCAGGTTCTGAGCGTTTCCTTCAGTTCAGGATCGGCGCTTTCCAGGAACATCGCCGTGCCATCCTGTCTGACCCCCAGTGCCGGTGTATTCGCGCTGAACTGCTTCATCTCTGCCCAATTTTCCACTCCTGTAAAATGTCCAAAGCTGTCTTCCTCCAGCTGCGCGCGTACCAGGCCGCCATTTTCCCGTATCCCGATCAGAGCAAGCCCCTGCAGTGCGCCGCAGCTGATCCATTCCACATCTTCCCATCCGGTTATCTGCGGCAGATCATTCCAGAAGCCTGCAAAATGGCAGTTTCCATTTTCGTCCAGCCCGATGACACCTGACCTGTTTGGCGCTGTGGCGATCGCCCTGATATTTTCCCATGTGGAAATTTCATCCACAAAAAATTTCACATTGCCGCAGGCTTCCACAGTCCCATCGGAACGAAGCCCGAAGCTTGCCGATTCCCCGGCAGCTATCGCGACGATATCATGCCAGCCTCCCGTATCGCACTGTCCGTAGCTGTTCTCTCCGACCGCGTATACCTTTCCATCCGACCGCAGTCCCAGGGAATGGGTCGAGCTTGCGGATACTGCCGCCACATGCTCCCAGTTTTCTACCATGCACTGACCGTACCTATTGCTACCCAGCGCTTTCACATGTCCATCCGGCATACGAAACAGCGTATGCGCCTGCCTTACGCAGCTGATTGCTGTCTGCGCGCTCGGAAAAACGATCTGCTCCCCCAGTTCTTCCTGTTCTTCAAGAACCAGATATTCCTCCGTGGGCGGGAGAACCGTTTCCTCCCTATCCGCAGCTTCGGAAGCTTCTCCTGCATTGGTTTCCGCCTGTTCCGCCGCCCCTGCGCTCCCAGTCTCTTCCGCTCCCTCTGCCATTTCCGCCGTCTCTTCCGTCTGCCGGACGGCTTCCATCTCCTGCGGCCTCTTTGCCACCTGTACCATGATCACGCCCAACAAAAGAACGCCTGCTGCCGCTGCGGCAAAAATACTGTACCTGAGCCATTTCTTCCCTGCTTTTCCAACCGATTTCCCCTGATACAGCGCGTCCATCAATTCCCGCACGCCCTGGATCCGCTCTTCCTTCTTCACCGCAAGGCCGCGCATGACCGCTTCCGACACGGTTGGACTGAGTTGTACACCCAGCTCTTCCGGGCACTTTAATCCATCGGAGAAAAGCCGGTCCATGGCAGGCTCCGGGACTTTTCCGGTGAGCATCCGGTAAAGGACGGCACAGAGGGCGTACACATCCGTCCACGGGCCCTGTTCTCCGTGGGAGCGGTACTGTTCTTCCGGCGCGTAGCCGTGTTTCAGAATAATAGTCAGGGACTTCTGGTCGTTTTTGGAGGTCATGCGGGCCGCGCCGAAGTCGATGAGCTTCACCGCGCTGATGTTACCGTAAACGGCGGAAACGCCGGACTGCCCTGCTCCCGCTTTCCCTTCTTCGGTAAAGGTCAGCATGATATTGTCCGGGCTGATGTCCCGGTGCACGATCCCCGCCGCATGCACCTTCTCCAATGCTTCCAGCACCGGGCGAAGGATGGCAAGCGCTTCTTCCTCCGATACCTTCCCGCCCTTCTGCTTCAGATACTCCTTCAGGCTGATCCCTTCTATGTACTCCATCACGATATAGGCCGTGTTGTTTTCATAAAAGAAATCCTTCACCGATACGATGCCGGGGATGTCTGCGAACTGAGATACATTGCGGGCCTCATCCACATACTTTTTCAGGCCCTGCTGATAGGTCTTGCTTTTTTCACCGCTTAAGGAAATCACCCGGTCGCTTCCGCCGCCGGAAGTGGAAACGGAAACGCCAGGCGCAGAGCTGCCGGAAGCAGCGCCTTCGCCCGCCGCATCGTCTCCACTCCCCGTCCGGCGGGTGGTGTCCCTTGTGACCAGCTCCACCGGGAAATACTCCTTGATGGCCACACGGGTTTTCATGTTCAGGTCAAAGCCTATGTAGGTGATGCCGAATCCGCCCTCTCCCAGGACCTTTCCCACCAGATATTTTCCCGCGAGGATGGTATCGGGCGGCAGGCAGCGTGAATTCTGCTGATATTCCGAAGGGCAGAAACCGCAGTAGGGACAGCGGGCCGTATCTGCCTGCTGTCCCTTTTGGCTGTGTCTTCCCGGAGCGGACATCTTCTGCCCGCCCGTTTTCTGTTCCGGTGTTTCCGTTGCGATTCTTTCCAGCTCTCTCATACAGCCGGGGCACAATCCAGTCTCTGCCATGGCGTTTTCCCTCCCTCATCTGAACTGTCCGGATCGGCTTCCGCAAAAGCCGTGTTTTGCTTCCGGGCCGTTTATCCCAGCCGGAACTGCTCCGGTCCGATTACCAGAACCTGTCCCGGCTCCAGCATTACGGTGCGGTTCTTCGGAAGCCGCATACCGTTCTCCAGGACTGTACCGTTTTCCGAGCAGTCCGTCACCTGATATTTTCCGCTTCCGGCATCATAGCAGACGATACAGTGCGCTCCACTCACCGTTTTGTCCGCCAGCACGATGCTGGAGCGGGAGGCATCCCTTCCGATCACAATCCTCTCTCCGTTTGGAAGCGGGATCTGCGCGCCCGCATACATTCCTTTCCGTCCCGTAATCGTACCTGTCTGCGGCGGACGTGCAGCGGTCTGGCGGGATGCTTCCTGCCTCTGAACCGGACTGGCCGTCTCCTGCCGCGGCGACTCCTGTCTCTGAACCGGACGGATTGCCTGTTGTCCTGTATGCTGCTGAGGCTTTACCGGATGATCTTCCTGCTCTACCACGGCGGCCGGTTTTTCAGCTCTCTGCGATCCGGCGGCTGGCTTTTCGCCCGCCTGCTCCTCCTTCGCCTGCCTTACGATCTCTTTTCCGCCTTCCGCCAGCTTCTGCGCAAACCCCGCCGCCCGTTTTCCGGCATAGGACGCTACGGCCTTCGCCGTTTCCGCGCGGCCTTCCCAGTCCTGATTTTTGATGGATTCCAACGCGTCTGCGGCTCCTTTTTTTACCTGATCCATATGGATCCCTTTCGCGCCGTCCGCCGCCCTGACATGAAGCTTTCCGTAAAGCAGAAAACAGAGCAGGGAAAGCGCCGCCAGAAGGAGCGGAAGGAATACCAGCCCCATGCTTCCGGCACACATTTCATAGCCGGTAGTATCCAAAGCCATCTGTACCGTCACCCGGCTCCAGGGAGCGACCACCAGAAGATAGATCAGCAGCATAGCGATATATCGCTTTCTTCCGCCGTTTTTTGCCGCAAGCCACAGACACAGTACATCCAGCACAGGAAAAATCCCGAAGGTAATAAGCGCTAAAGCAGCAGACTCCTTCATGGCGATCCGCAGATAAGCAAATCTTGTGAGCTGCTTTGGCATCTCATCCACCCCGAAAGCGGAAGCCAGCCGCGACAGAAGCTCCGCCGACGCGGACAGCTCCGCAGACGGGATCACAAAAAATCCGATCAGATCCACCGCTATGCCGATCAGCAGGATCTTTTCAGCCAGATTCTTTTTTCTCCACATATCTCCCATAACTTCCTCCATGTCAAAATGTCTGATCCGGTTGGAACAGATTGGGAATTTAATCTTTTACCGTACACCACTTTGGGGACTCTGCATTCAGTCAGAACTCGCCGGGCAGCTTTCCCGCGATGAGCAGGCTGCCGTCGTTTTTCACGCCGATGGTGTAGTAATCCCCGACCGCAATGTACGCCACATCCGTCCAGCTTCCAATCTCACACTGGCCGTTTTCGTTAGCTCCGGCCGCAACTACCGTTCCATCGCTCTTTAAACCCACGGTGTGCTCCGCTCCTGCCGCCGTCTGAACGATATCCTTCCAGCTGTATACGTTGGCCGCTCCTCCTGAGATGCCGGAGACATCCACTGTCCCGTCTGAAAGTACGGTGGCGACATAGTCTCCCCCCACCGCAGCCGACTGCGCGCCGGAGACAGAAAGGGTGCGCCTGTTTGAAAGAACGGTTCCGTCAGACCTTACACCGACGATCTCACCATTGCCCGCCGCAATGGAACCAATCTGCGTCCACTCCGAAAAACCTGCAGTTGTTCCGGAAACGACAGTTCCGTCAGCCGCCGCGCTCATCACGGTCCCATCTTCTTTCAGGCCGACCGCAATGCCGTCCGTGATCGCTGCCTGCGTAATTCCCGTCCAGGAGGCAATCTCCTCCAGCCAGTCTTCTTCTGCTTCGGTCTGCGCGCTTCCGGAGCTGCCATCCTCCGCGTTTACATCCCTGTCAGCCTGCGCATTTCCGGCTGCGCGGTTGTCCGGACCGCCGCCCGCCACCAGCACTGTACCGTCCGTTTTCACACCGATGGCAGCCTGATCACAGGCCGCTATGTCCGCAATGTCCGTCCAGTCCGCAACGTCGGTCTGCCCGGAAAGGCCGCCGGAAACGCCCCAGGAGATCACGGTTCCGTCCTCACGAAGTCCCAGCAGCCATCCGCCGCCGGAAACCACCTTTTTCAGATCCGTAAAATTCTCTCTGGATACGGTGCCGCAGGTATAGGTGGTGCGCACGATGGAACCGTCAGCCCGCAGACCGAAAAGCGCGCCTTCTCCTGCCGCAACCGCCGCGATGTCGCTCCAGCCCGCCGTTCCCGCTCCCAGACAGGCAGTGTCTCCTGCCGTCACCACCTGGCCGTTTGCCAGAAGGCCCGCGATATAGCCGTCTCCCAAAGCGATATCCGCCACGCCCTTCCAGGACAGAGCCTCCTGCATGGCATCCGCCTCACCGCACAGAACCACGGTTCCGTCCTCCTTAAGTCCCGCGCTGACATTTCCGCGCGCGGCCAGGCGGACGATCCCTGTCCAGCCCCGCACGCCGCCGCACTGTCCGGCGCTGTCGTTTCCAGCTGCCAGAACGGTCCCGTCTTCACAAAGTCCCAGCGAATGACTTGCCCCGGCCGCCGTCTGAACGACTCCACTCCAGCCGCTCACGTCGCACTGTCCCATGGCATTGCTTCCAGCAGCCGTCACGGTCCCGTCCTCATGCAGCCCCAGAGTCATGGTTCCGCCTGCGGATGCCTGAACGATATTTTTCCAGATGTCCACCGCGCATTTTCCATCCGAGGTATCTCCTGTCGCCACGGCGGTACCGTCCGTTTTCACGCCCACCGTATGGTTCGGCCCGGTGGAAAGGGACGCAATATCCTGCCAGTTTCCCACCTCCAGCTCGCCGGAATGATTGGTACCGCCGCCCGTGACGGTTCCGTCCTCCTTCCGGGAGAGCAGATGCCAGCCCGCTGCGGCAAAGCCATCCGCAGCCGCCTTCGCCTGCGCCTGTTTTTCGGAAAGCTCCTCAGCGGAAAGCTGTTCCAGCTCCTTCCAGTCCACAGATGGCTGGCCGGACGCTGCCATGCCTCCGGTCTGTGCGCCCGCACTTCCGGTCTTCCCGGCTCCATCCGGTTCCATTCCGGCAGTACCGGCTGCCGTCTCCGCGCCGTCCACTCCTGCTACGGCCGTTCCCGCTGCCGGAAGCTGTCCTCCGCCCGGCAGGGCCGCCTGCAGAATTCCCCAGAAGAGCAAAACAGCGCAAAGCCCTCCGGCCGCCGCTCCCACGCCGATATAGAGCCGCTTCTGCTTTTCCGTGAGCTTTTTCTTCCGTCGGATCCTTCCATGATCCGCTCCATAAAGTCCCTCCATCAGTTCGTCCATGCTCTGATAGCGGTCCTGCACCCGGATTGCCATTCCCTTATCCAGAAGGGCGTAGGCGGTCTTCGTGGAAACCTTACAGCCCAGCTCCTTAAATTCCTTCAGCGTATCCTCATGCAGCCGGTCCATGGCGCCGGGCGGCACCTCGCCTGTAATCATCCGGTACATGGTGGCGCAGATGGCGTACACATCCGTCCACGGCCCCTGATTTCCCCTACTCTGATACTGCTCCGCCGGAGCGTAGCCATGCTTTAAAATGATGGTCAGGCTGCGCTCATTATTCCCGCCCGCGAAGCGTGCCGCACCGAAGTCGATCAGCTTCATGCGGCCGTCCTTCGTCATCATGATGTTGTCCGGGCTGATGTCCCGGTGGATGATCCCCGCAGCATGAACCGTTTTCAGGGAATCCATGACCGGATGCAGAAGCGTGAGCACCTCCTGCTCCGAAAGCCTTCCGCCGTGGTTTTTCAGGTACGCGCCCAGCGTCACTCCATCCACATACTCCATGACCATATAGGCCGTTTCATTGGCAAAGAAGAAATCCCGCACCGACACGATGCCGTTCAGATTGTAAAATTTCGACAGGTTCTGCGCCTCCGCCATGAATTTTTCCAGTCCCTGGCGATAGTTGTCCCGGCGCGCGCCGGGAAGGGCGGATATGGCACAGCTTCTCCCCTGTCCGGTTTCGCGGGTAGCAAGGCCCATGGGGAAATATTCCTTGACCGCCACCCGTACCTCCAGGTTCAGGTCCCAGCCCATATAGGTGATGCCGAAGCCGCCCTCTCCGATGACCTTCCCGATCATGATCTTGCGCTCCAACACAGTATAGAGAGGGAGCCATCTGGCCGCCCTCTCGTATTTGTTCCGGATAAAGCCGCATACCGGGCAGGGCTGGTCAGGCTTTGCCCATTCGTTCATGCATCCCGGACAAAGCCGGCGCGGGTCTTTCATGATTTTCCTCCATTCCGAAGCGCTTCTACGCTGAGGAACGCGCGCCGAATTTTCGATTCGGCACTGCGTTCACAGGATTGGGAAATGCGCTATCAGGCGCATTTCCCAATCTTATCTTCCCTTTTTATCCCAGACGGAATTTTTCATCTCCAATTACGATGACGCTGCCTGCCGCCATGGGGGCAGGGGTTGTTCTCGTCATCCGGTTCCCCGCCTCGTCAAAGGTACCGTTGGAGGAATAATCTGTAACGGTATACATGCCGTTGTCTCCGTTGAAGGATACGGTGCAGTGCTTTCTTGAGGCCTTTTCCGCCTTGATCACGATGCTGCAGACGGAAGGGTCCCTGCCGATGGTCACGGTGTCGCCGCTCTTTACCGGAATCACCGCTCCCGCGTAAGCGCCGGAAAGCCCGGTAATGGTTCCGTCCTTCTTTCCGGGCTTCACGCTCTTTCCGGGCTTCGCCGCATTTGCCGTACCTGCGGAAGCCGCTCCGGCAGTCTGCGCTGCCGTTCCACCGTCCTTCACGCAGCCGATGATGGAAACCACAAACATGACGATGGAGAGAATCACACAAAGCGGGCCGCCCAGGCCAGACTTATAGCCCGCATCGGCAAGAAGGGACACCATGAAGGCCGCAAATCCATAAAAGCTTGCCATAAAGAAGGATAAAACGATGCTTCCCACGTAGCTGAGCCGCTTTTTCCCGAACAGGTTCATCAGCAGCACCAGAACGCCCATTACCACAGGCGGCACAAATACGAATACCATGATCACGCCATAATCCGGCATTGTGGACAGCATCTTCACTGCCGCAAGTCCGGTCAGATTTTTCGGATACATATCTCCCAGTCCCAGGCCGGATGCCAGCCCGGACAGCGCTCCCATCATGTCGGACAGAGTCGCGTAGGGCAGAACAAAGAAAAATAACAGCTGCAGCGCGCCCGCTGCCATCAATATGATTCTGTATACACTTTTTTTCATCTCTTCCTCATTTCCCGCCGCCGAAAGGCGGCATTCTTTTTTATGAAGAATCGCGGAAGCGATTCTTCCAGGAAAACAGCCAACGGGCTGTTTTCCGCCTCATTTCCCGCCGCCGAAGGGCGGCATTGTAATCTGTTATGTCTCTCCCGGCTTAAGCTTCCTTTTCAGGCTTCACGTCGTCCCAGCTGAAATGCTCTCCGCAGCAGGCCACCAGCATCAGCTTCAGATTGCCGATGGTCAGCACGTCGTAGTTTTTCAGCTTCTCGTTGTTCAGAACCACCTCGTCGTTTAAGTAGAACAGCTCCCTGGAATCTCCGGGCTGGGCGATGAAGATACGGGCCTTCGGCTCGTAGATCACGACGGCATGACGTTCCCTGGACACGCTGTTGTCTCCGGTGAGCGCCACATCCATGGAGGCGGAACGTCCGATGAAATTTCTGCCGGACTTCAGCTTAAAACTCTCTCCGAAATAGCTTCCTTCGATGCAGACAAGCCAGCCCACCACCGGATCGGTTCCCATACTCTGCGCATAGAAGCTTACGGTTTTGCTGTCGTCCAGATCCTGCTTCGCCGCTGCAGCAGGCGCTGCAGGTTCAGGCGCGCTCACGGCTGCGCTGACCGCATCCTGCAGGGAAACGGTCTTGCCGTCCTCATCGTCAAATTCCGGCGCGGCGCCGCTGTCCGCATAAAGCTGCGCCTGATCCATCGCCACGGTCAGCTCGGAAGCCGATACGGTGGGATTGCAGTACGGACAGGTGTTAAATTTGTCCGCGTCATAAAAATGTCCGTTGTTGCATCGCTTTAAATTCATGGTTCCCTCATTTCTGCGCGGTTTCTCATAGTATGTATATATTGGCCCCCGCGGCCGCCGCGCTCCCGCCGGGACTGTTTTTTCTGAAAAAGGCGCAGCCGTCCGGCAGACGCCCGTTTCCGAAAAATCAAATGAATTTTATGCTCCGGCTGTTTTTATGCCAGCCTGCACCGGATCAGGATGGCGCTGGTGTTGTCCTGCTTCGCTCCGCCGGCTTCCACAGCCTCCTGCACCAGTTTTTTCACCAGAACTCCGGTGCTCATCCCGCTCATGAGAAGCTCCCTGAGCCGTTCCTCCGAAAGGCTCCGGTACAGGCCGTCGCTGCACAGGAGCACCTGATCTTCATCCTCCAGCCAAAACGGCTGACGGTTCTGCTCCATCAGCTTCAGGCCTCCGATGCCGAGAAAGCTGATCAGCGCCTCCGCGTTTTTCTGTCCTGCCCGGTACGCGGCCTCGTCGATCTTCCCCTCTGCAAGCTGCCTTTTCAGAAGCTCCCCGTAGTTGTGGGGTCTGATCGGGCACAGAAGTTCTCCTCTGCGGAACAGGTAAATCCTGCTGTCTCCCACAGAAATCCAGTACAGCTCCCTCCCGCGCGCCAGCACGGAGACCACGGTGGAGCCCGCTCCCATCGGCCTGCCGTCCTCCGTCAGATTGAAAACGGCATCGTCCGCCCTTCTGGCAGCCCGTTCCAGAAAATCTGCAATATCCGAAATTTCTTCCTCATAAAATGCTTCAGCGAAAAAACGGGCGGACAGCTCGCTCGCTGTCTCTCCTCCGTTCATTCCGCCCATCCCGTCACACACGGCCGCCAGCAGCATTCCGTCCCGCTCTCCGCTGAACAGACTGTCCTGCTGGCTGGCCCTCCCGCCCGGCTCGGAATATGCCGCGCAGATCAGGCCGCTTACCGGCTCCTCCTCCGGGATGTCATTCATCTGCACCGTCACAATTTTGCTTTCCTCTGTCATAACATCTCCCTTTATTCCTCCAGCACGATCACGCAGTTCATGCTTCCCACGCCGATTTCATCCTTCGGCATTACCTTATACTTTTTCCCCTTCTCCAGCCGTATGCCCTGGTAGTACAGACCGTTTACGGACTGATCGATTACATAAAAGCAGTGCTTTTCCCTGGCGTAAAGGAGCTTGAAATGCAGGCCGCTGATCTCCGGATGGCCGCTTAAACGAATCTCGCTTTTCGCCCCGGATCGTCCCACGGTCACGGTTCTTCCCGCAGCTACGGAAAAACGCTGGCCCGCACAGGCTCCCCTTTCCACTCGCAGCCAGGCGGTCGGAGCCGCTGTCCGGGAATCGCCGTCCATTTCAAGCGTTGTTCTGAAAGCCGAATGCGAATCGTCAAATGACGCAGGCTGGCCTGTGACGGACAGGGGGATTCCAGAGGCCGCTCCTTCTTTGACAGGCTCCTGTTTTCTTTCTCCCTCCGCGTTTTTCCGGCTTCCTCCCGGAGCGATCCCTTCCACAAATTCCCGTATGGTCTGGGTCCGGAACCTGGCGTCCAGGCACAGCGCCCGATCCACCGCCTCTGATGCCCGTTCTCCGCACTCGGGCACCAGCTTTTCCAGGCTCTCATACTCCGTCCCCATCACCCGGTCCGGCGCGGCCGGTATCATGGTTCCCGAGGCGGCGTAATAGAAGGTACCGGCCAGCGCATACACATCCGTGAAGCTTCCCTGGCTCATGTTGCTGGCATACTGCTCCGGCGGCGCGAAGCCCGGTTTCAATACCACGGAAAACTGCTGATTTTCACTCACCGCCATGGCCTTCGCGCTTCCAAAGTCGATGATCTTCACCCCGCCGTCCGGCATAATCATGATGTTTTCCGGACTGATGTCCCGGTGAAAAATCCCTGCCCTGCTGTGGATCTCATCCAGCGCCAGCCCCGCCTTGACGACGGCCTCCACCGCCGCGGCATATGGGAGCTTCCCTCCCAGCGCGCGCATCACCTGCTTCAGCGTCCGGCCCTCCAGATATTCCATCACATAATAGGCCGTATTGTTTTCCTCAAAGGCTTCCTCCACATGAACCACGCCTGGAATTCCGTTCATGCGCATCAGAATCTGCGCTTCTTCCAGGAAACGCTTTTTCCCGTGCAGAAATGCCGCCTGCCTGTCCGGGTCCGGCACGATCTGCCCGCTTTCCATATCCCGGGAGGCGATGGCCTCCGGCATATATTCCTTTACCGCATACACGCAGCCTGATCCTGTATCCTCACAGCGGTAGGTGATGCCGAAGCCTCCGGCTCCCAGAATCGCCTCCACCCGGTAACGTCCGTTCCTGAGCAGGCCGATCTGCGGTCTGATCTCATCCTTTTCTCCCATATTCCCTCATATCCTCCTGACAGCGCTCTGCCTGAAGCCTTTCCCGGCTTTTTTTCAGAACCGGATCCGAAGCTGGAGCTGTCCCGCGCTGATCCAGTCTCCTGAATTCAGGCGCACCGCCTTCTCCTGCAGCTTCACGCCGTTCAGAAGGGTAAAGCCGCTCTGGCTCAGGTTTCGGATCCACAGTCCTCCGTTCTCGATCTGAAGGGCGAAATGCTGCCGTGACAGAGCCGGATCGTCAAAGCTCAGTTCGCAGGCGGCGCTTCGTCCCACAATCATGCTTTTCTGCACCACTACAGTGATCTCTTCCTTCTGGCCCTTAGCCTGGAAATGCACGGTCAGCTCCTCCAGCTGCCTGTGTTCCACCTTCACGCGCCGGTTGGGCTGCAGTCCCACGCCCACCGTCTCCGCCCCGGCTTCTTCGGAAGCAGCATCCCTCGAAGAACCGGTCCCCTCCGGTGCCGCACCGTCTCTGCCCGTCCTCCTGTCTCCGTCCCTTTTCTGCGCTTTCTTTTTCCTGAAAAGCAGGAGCACAACCGCCAGCACGACGATGAGCGCGCCCGCCGCTGCGGCTGCTGCCGGGAAGCCGGGAGGCGCTGCGGAAGCGGCCTGCTCTGCTGCAGTTTCTTCCGTTTCTCCTTCCACCAGGACAGAAACGGAGCTGTCCATCTCATTTTCCTCCATGGAAACATCCTTCAGCCCCACGCAGCGAAGCTCGTACTCTCCGGCGGGAAGCGTATCAAAGGTGAGTACCGCCTCCATCCCGCCCTCCTGCGCCGAAGCATAGACGGGGATAAGAGACTGTCCGTCTGACGCGATGGGAACCAGCTCGTAATGCTCCGCCGCCTGGGCTCCCGTCACAGCCTCCGAAAAAGTCACCCGGAGCTGTTTCTCTCCCTCCACAGCCGCTTCCAGAATCACAGGTGCTTCCCCGTCCGCCTGCCAGCGGTTCTGCATCGCTTCGGTCTGCTTTTTCTCTCCCGTATCGGAAAATTCCAGTGAAACATTCACCATCCCGTTCGTCACCCGGTTGGAATCCGCCTCAAACACCGCTTCCCAGGAGGAAAGCAGGTCGTCCTTTACCGCCGCAAGCCCCTGTGCCGCTTCTCCCGGTTCCAGGATGGTCAGCGTTCCGCCGCTGGCTCTTGAAAACTCCCCGAAAGCGTCCGTCGCCTCCTTTCCGGCATCGGATACGGTGAAGCCATAAACCGGGATTCCGCTCTCCTTCAGGGTCTGCTCCGCCTCCTGTCTGGTGGCCTTTCCACGGGCGATATCTTCTCCATCCGTAATCACGAAAGCCACCCGACGCATGCCGTCCCGAGCGGCATCCGCGTCCGCCATTTCAGCCATCCGGTCCACCGCTTCAAACAACAGGGTCTTCTGATCCGTATTCTGCAGGCCAAGAATTTCTTCCCGTCCGCCGCCTCCCTGCAGCGCTTCTCCGCCTTCCTCCAGTACGGTCTGCACCTGTTCGCCAAAGGTGATAAACACCATCCGGTCCTGCGCCGCCAGCCCCTCTGAAAAATCCGCAAGCGCCTCTTTGATTCCCGTGAATTCACTCTCCGAAATGGAAGCGGAAATATCCAGCAGTACATAATAGCAGACGCCCTCGCCCGTATCGGAAAAACGCTTCATCGACACCAGCGAAAGCTCCTCCTCTCCGATGAAGGCCCGCAGGCTCTCCGCCGCCGTCTCCCCTTCGCCGGAAAAATAGAATCTGGCCTCCGGCATATTCAGGACCACCTGTTCCAGGCGCGTCGCGCCCTCGCCCGTATGGATCACGTCTCCCATGTGTACTCCTTCCAGCCAAACGGCACAAACGCCAGCAGGCTTTCTCCCAGTCCAATTACGTCGCCCTCCTCAAGCGGCTCCGCACCGTCAATCCGTTTCCCGTTTTTAAACGTCACCGTTCCCATGCCCGGCACCAGAAAAAATTTCCCCCGCTTCGGCTCATAGACCACAGAGCAGTGATTTTCCCGCGCCACCAGAGCATCCTCCAGGCAGATATCCGAATACGTCTGCCTGCCGATCCGGTTGAAGCCCGGAAAGATGCGGAAATCACGTCCTCTCTGCGGTCCCCTGACGCAGACCAGCCAGCCCGCCAGAAAGCCCGTCTCTCCCGTCTGGATAAAAGCGTCCGCTCCGGCCTTCACCGCGCCGCCAATCACAAGGACGCTTTCCTCTGCACGGCCGGCCCGGTATGCGCCGCTGCACTTCGGACAGGCTCCATATTTTTCTTCATCATAAAAAAAACCGCAGGAACTGCACCTGATAATCGCCATCTTCTCCTCCCCGCTGCAGCGGCTTCATGCTTCCGCTCTCCTCCCGCTTTTACCGCCGTCTGCGCTTTTGCCGCCCTCTGCGCCGTTACGTCCATACCGCCACCGCGGAATAATTATCCATGTTGGTTCCTTCTCCGTTTTTGATGACCAGCGCTTCCATGGCGTCCAGCCACTGCTCCACCGTGCGGGACCGCTTCAACAGCGCCGTCATCTCCTTTTCCGTCACCAATTCCCAGAAGCCATCGGAACACAGCAGAAACGCCTGTTTCCCGTTCCGCTCTATTTCCTCAGCCAGCTGAAATGCAGGCCTGTCCCACTCTACGCCCATGACGCGCAGAAGCCGGTTGCGATCCGGATGATGCCGGATTTCTTCCTCCCGTATCTCCCCGGCAGCCGCCAGCATCTGCGGCACGCTGTGATCCATGGTGCGCCCCATGAGCTTCCCGTTTCGGAAATAGTAGATGCGGGAATCCCCCACATGCCCGAACCGGATCCGGCTGTTTCCGATGAGAAGTGCCGTCATGGTCGTCTTCATCGCCCGGGGACAGCCCAGCTCCCTCTGCTTTTCCATAATGGCATCCTGCCCTGTGAGAAAGATCTTCTTCAGCGTCTCTTCCCCGAAGCCGCCCTCCTCAAACCGGAGGATCGCCTGTTCTACCGCCGTTTTGGACGCCACCTCTCCCTTGCCGTGTCCGCCCAGCCCGTCCGCAAGAAAAAAGCCGTACTCCTGCCCCTTCCTGTGCATTCCCACACAGTCTTCGTTCACGGATCGGTTTCCCATACGGCTGATGCTTTTATATGTAATCATGTTTACCTCCATGTCGGAGCGCCCTTTGCTCCCCCTGTTCGAACGCCTTTTCTACGGCCTTCCGCCGGTCGGCACATTCTAATGTATAATTGTAGAGTTTTGAAGAAAAAGGGACATATCGCTTTCCATTTATAATATGAAATCCTCCTGCCGGGACTTTCGGACAGATGAGCTTGTAAATGAATTCGGCGCAGGTTATACTGATTGCAACAGATCCGTTCAGCCGCCATTCGCCTGCCCCCACAAAAAATGAAAGGAATTTTCCCATGCGTCGTTTGACCCCCTTCAGAAAATTCATCACCACCGCCCTTCTGCTCCTGATTGCAGCAGCGGTATTTTTCATCTGGTACTATCTGCGAACCTGGCCGCTGCGCTTTCATGGGGAGCTCGACGCCTTTTTCGGAAAAGGAAACTGGAAACAGATTTCTTCTGAAACAAGGGAAAGCCTCATGTACTCCGTTTATCATCGCTCCACAAATCCTTCCCTTTCCGGTGAGCGCCCCGGCAAATTCCATGAGTGGGATATCGCCTTCACCAACCGCAGCGGAGAAACAGAAATCTGGACGATCTCCGATCACACCATGCGGATCAATCAGGACAAATACTGGCTTCTCAGCCCCAAACGCTACTCCGCCAGACAGGCCCTCACGCAGGAACTGATGGATCTCTCCTCCGGTATGGCAGGGCAGCAGGTTCTGGATGAAATTCTGCGCGACATTCTTCCGGAGCGGGAAGCGGACTGTATCAATGTGGAGATTTCCTACCGGAACGGGAATCCGCCTCCGGGCATGTACAGCCGCCTGATCCGGCAGCCCTGGTTTAATGTGGAGCAGATCAGCGCCTCCGAATATCTGAAGACGGACCTCTATGATTTTTACATCCGTATCCTTGCATATGACTACAGGGTGGAAAAGCTCACGCAGGAAGAACAGGAGCACCTTTTTCCTATCTCATTTTGTTGCAAAAAAGAATACAAATACTCTTGCCGGTCCGCTTTAAAAGTGTTATTCTGAAAACGCATAATTTTTTTCAAATATTCCATAGTGCAGTCAATAACTGCAATCAGATAAAAAAAAATCATCCAATCGAAGATCTGTGCGCTATAGCGCATTTACAAATGAATATCCGGGTATCATTTCCTGTCGGGGACAAAATTCTCCTGCTATATTCATACGAAAGGATGATTCGATAAATACTATTTTATTTAGAGCAGTATAATGACAAGACCTGCAGCATATATTGACAACTGTCAGAAACAGATACGTTCCATCATATTCAACGTTTCCTCCGTTGAATACGTCATTTCCCCACGTTCCAGATATTGACAAAATTCATATAGTTTTTGAGATATCCCTGATTCTTTGATAACATAATATTTTAATCCATTTTCAGAGCTGCTCCAAAACGCGATTCCATTATCCACGTTGGAGCTGGACACTATAGATAGATATCTGGGAAGCTTAATACAGTCATCTTTCACACAGATACAGGAATTGGGACTGGTACGCATATATTGATAATACCGTTTCAGAAGCCATTTTCTTAAATGTATGGGAAGTGGATTATACAGGGAATCGGGGTATCCGGTAATCCTGCCCTCTTCGATTAATACTCTAACTCCTTCCATGGAAAAAATATGTACCATTTCTTCATATTTCATATGAGAAATACGTTGCTGAAATGCCTCAAGAAGCTTTATTTTTTCTTCTTCTTCCCCTATGAGCTGATCTTTTAAAATATTCGTCGGTATCAGATGCAGCAGGCAGGGCGACTGTTCTATATAATAATTGCGGATCACATAACCGGCATTCATCATTGAATTAACGTCATGTACATACTCTGTCAGTTCGGAGTGTACAACCAGGGGCTTACACATACCCAGCTTTTTTCTGAATACATCCCTCAGGATGCATATCTGCTTCTTATCCTTCAGAACTATTCCCCTTTGCATGGAATCATTGACGCCAAACGCAATTCCGTCAGTGATAAACCAGTTGGGAAAAGGACTTATCTGCTCCTCTCCCATGCTTACCAGATAGTAATAATACGGGAAAAAATTATCATGGAACAACATTGATTTTAACAGACGTATCAATTTCAGATTTTCAAGTGTATCTATTTCGTCACGGTTCTGTCTCATGGGAAATATGTATTCAATCCTTTTACCAGGCATCTCATGGAAAAGACGGAACAGCTCCTCTGAGCCTTCTCCCGGATTTATTCCTGCCGTCCAGATGAGATACTGCTCTTCCCTGCAGCCCAAGAGCAATTCCTTAAGGAAATGGTACACTTCCGACTTGCCTTCCAGCGCGGTTACGGCCGCCGCTTCTTCGTATAATGATGGGACAGCTTCTGTTTTGACAGGATGACATGGAGTCTCCCATTCAATAATACCAATAAGTTCCTTTATGCATGCCCATTGAGTCTTCCCCATTTTTTCCTGACGGTACAACTGAAGCAGTTCTCTGCGCGTCCCCGGCATACACTCCATAGCATCCAACAGCCTGATGATCCGCTCCTCATCCTGCGGCAGCCTCTTCCCTCTGCTCATTTTTGAAATATAATCAAGCTGAAGTCCACTGGCTTCCGCAAGATATCGCAAAGGCTTCTTTATATTTTTTATCTCACGTTCAAGTCTTTCTGAAAACTCACTCATTTGCCAATATCCCGTAATAATATATTAAGATTATTTCCTCTGTCAATCTATAGGTGTCTCTGGTCTTTTTCAGAAGCTTTCCTTATACGTCACCAGTTCGACCGCAATTTTACCATTTTCTATAACAACGGACAGCCCCTCATTATAGACAAGCCCCTTCATACTGCCCCATGAATCTTTATAATCGTTCTCTTCATATACAGGTTCAGCGATTACATCCCCATTGATGGACATTATACCTGATTTTTCTCCTTTGGAATAGACAAATTTTTCTTCAGATAAATTACCTTCATAAGTGAGATCATAATGATCCCTTTCAAAGGATTCCTGAAATATTCAGGCGAAGAGCCGGGAAAATATGCTTTTTTTCTTTCTTTTTTTGTCAGAATCGTTCGCCCCGGAATACATATCAAAAATATTATTAAACAGAACAATAACGTCACGACTGGTCAAATCTGAAATCCGCTCACACACTAATTTCCCCTGTCTGCAGGTCTCCTTCTGTTTTTCATGCAAACCGCATCCCCCGAATACCTCAGCCTGCATTTTCAGTGCGAAAAGATATTGCAATCCAATTGCAAGACGAGTGGCGCAATCCTCGGATGTAAACAGTTTTTCAAAATATTCGTTTGCCAGCCTGATATGAAACATACCGTTTTCTCTGTTCGCCAGGAGCATTTCACAGCATCCCTTCACTGTCATGAGTTCAGTCTGCGTAGACCAGACGGATCCCTCTGCTGAAGCCTCTATATATCGATCAATCTTTAACAGCTCCTGTTTTGCGATCAAAAGACTCATCCTGTATTTCTGGCGGTAAAACAGTGTATTTGCATAGCGGGCCCCTGCTTCAACGCTCATATGGATTGAAAAATCATCCGGTTCCACAGATGTCCATATCCCATAATCCACCTGAAGCAGTTCTTCCGCCTCATCAAACTTTTCGCTGAGCCGGTAGAACTGGCCTAGTCCATGCGCCAAAACACCCAGTTGAATTAATTCCTCCTCATCCACACCGTGACTCGTTGTTTTTTCTTTTAATTTTCTGTATTTTTCCAGAATCATCTGCGTCAACTGTGCATTTTGTCCGCCTGTTCTTTCCCACTCAGAGACCAGCTCTATTGCTTTGGCTGCCTTGAGTACACTCTCTGTTCCGTCCTTCAAAACAGTCTCCCTTGGGAGTACGAAGGTTTTCCCTGTCATAAAATAAGAATAATCCAGCTTTGGAGCAAGAATCGCCAGTAATGCGGACAAACGGGCGGCTTCTTCCGGCGAAAATCCGGGTTCCATAACTTTTGCAGGAAGAAAGCATGGAGAAATCGTGTTTACTTCCTCCAATGCCGTCAGCCATTCAGCTACACACAGCTTCCAATCCGTTTCAGGCATATAATATGCAAGACGTTCTTCCTGTTTTGGGCCCGGAGCCAGCTCGTATTCACCAGACCTCGCTACAGGCACGGGAGTATCCTCTAAGATCAGTCTGCTCAGATATCCATCGCACAACTGGAAACTTCCCAGAGCATATAAGATATCATAGCGTATGGATTCATTGCTGACATTGTAATAGTGATCCGTTCTTCCTTTATATAACGTATGTTCATAGCTGGACATCAGATAGTTTCTATCCATCCAGTGATCGGCTGACAGCATATAATCACTGTAGCTTCCATATGTTTTTAACCCGGACAAATCTGTAACCGGCTGATTTCCCAGCAGTAACCCATATGTATCTATCTTATTAAGTTCCTTCTCCCTCTTTTCCATAAGGGTCTTCTGTTCCTCTTCACTGTATCTGGAAATTTTTCTGAACTCCGTATCGTGAAAGGAATTCATCTCCCTTTTCTGGCCGTGTTCAACCAGAAAAACGGAACATTTATTCCCCTCTTCCTGAAGTCGAAGAGCAAAACTGAGACTCCATTTTTTATCTTCAAGATAATCAGGGAAAAACCTTCTTCCGACTGCTTCCTCCACTCTTTTCTCTTCTGCTTCCCACCAGCATATTCCTACAGCAGACTCTCCCCGGGAAAAAGCCTGCCTCATTCCCTTTCGAATATCAGCAAGCTTTTCCTCCTGTACTATTTCAGATTTCTCCATTGGCTTCTGGCGGCAGCTTTGATTAATAAAGTCGAGATATTGTCTGATCAGTTCTGTTTTCATTATCTGCCCTTTCGGCTCTCAGACCGTCTTCATCGTCACTTTTCCAGTAAGAGTGGCCTTGCACTGTATCTTAATTACATCCCCTTCTGCCAGATCAAATTCCATGGTAGACGCACCAGCGCTAATCATATCCGAAACGAAATTGCTGCCGCTTTCACCACCCATCATGGTTGTATAAATGTTTCCATTCGCCATGCCAAATGTGGCTCCCATAAAGCCTCCAACCAATTTCCAGTTGGACTGCTTGCCCTCCTTCTTCGGATCAAGGGTAACTACCGTGTGGTGTCCCGCATTTACAGTAAATTCATATGGATTCTTAGAGGCTTTAAGCAGCTGGGGTTCTTCTTCATCAACAGCCACCAGCAATTTATATTTTTCATACATTGCCTTATAGCTTCTGATCGGATGGAAAAAATTATCCGCCACAGAATTACCCATAACCTTGGAATACATGGAAGTGTCCTTAACCAGTATCCTTATTTTTGCGCTCATAAACGGCCCTCCTCATTTGATATTCTTAAAACGGAATTTACAATGATATTGGAGCAAAACCATACATAAAAACTGTTCCGTCCTCAATTTCATATAGTTAAATTATAGCAGTATTTACACAGATTGTTCTTTAGGCATTGAAATTAGACACAGAAATGAGCACACAGAAATTATACGGAAGAAACTGATACAACAACAGCAAAGCGCAGAACCGAATGTTCTGCCAGATGAAGTAATTTCCTTTTCCTATTTGATGTTTTGGGAAAAACATGATTTGCCCTCTTCTCTTAGTGAATAAATTCTGTTTTCAATATAAAGGGAGCGCAGGCTTTTCCTGCATATACCACTTTTTCTGCGCCTGCAGCATTTCCCGGAACATTCCTTCTTCCTTTTCCAGCTCCTCATAGGTTCCTGTCTGTACCAGCCTTCCCCGGTCCATAACCATGATCCGGTCCGAGATCTTCGTCAGGCCGATTCTGTGTGTGACAATAAACGCGGTCCTCCCCTCGGCCATTTCCGCAAATTTCTGATACAGCCTGGTTTCCTCCAACGGATCGATCGCAGAAGTCGGCTCATCCAGTACCATCACTTCCCTGTCACGGTACAGGCCACGCATTATGGCTATTTTCTGCCATTGTCCGCCGGATAATTCTGTCCCGCCAAATTCCCTCGACAGAATCGTATCACGGCCCTCTGCAAACTGCCCGGCCTCAAAATCCATATCGAACTGCGCCGCACAGTTTTCCAGCGCGGCCCGATCCTGTCTGCCGGGATCGCTGATTTTAATGTTATCCTCCACCGACATTTTGTATTTCAGAAAATTCTGAAATACTGCCGACATTTCCACCCCCACAGACTTTGAGGAAATTTCTCCAATATCCATATCCCCAATCTTCACGCTTCCGCTCTTCGGCGTATAAATGCCTAACAGGATTTTTGACAACGTTGTTTTCCCAGAACCGTTATTTCCCACAATCGCTATCGTTTCACCCGCTCTGACACGGAAAGAGACATGATCGAGCGCTGGCTTATCTGCTCCCGGATACGAAAAAGTGATATCCTCGGCCACAATCGGCTTGCTGAAATCAACCGGCCTGTCCTTTCGTTCCGGCAGTTTCCCTTTTATCAGGGCTACAAAGCTGTTTACGATCGCAACTCCATCAAAGGGTGACAGAAAATGATACGCCGCATCGTCACACATGGCATACATGAGCGTGATGGATGAAAACACCGATGCATAGAGCGCTGTCGTTATCCGTCCCCGCAATAAGGAAACAACCAGCAGCACCATCACTCCCCCATATCCGAATACGGAAAACAGAGTTGTCATCAATTCTACCAGTTTTATTTTTTTCTGTGCCTTCCAGATATAGCCGTTCAGCAGCTTCACATTTTCCAGAAATTTCGTTTTAAAATAGCCGCTGATTCCCAGCGTTCTCGTCTCTTTGAAATATTCCGGACCTCCCACGCATTTTTTCAGGTAAGCATCCATCCTCCGCGCCGGGGCGGCATGATCCTCCAATTCAAAAATGAGATCCGGCCTGATTACCATAGACGCAAAAGCAGGGATAAAGATCAGCACGACACACAACGCGAGCACCGGATCATAACGCTTTAGATAGAGTCCCATCAAAACGCAGTACGGCCCATACTTAAACAGGAAACGGAGCATCGGAACCAGCAGGGCAAAACAGTATCCGGTTCCTTTATATGCCTTCTCCAGAAAGTCCAGAAACTCCCTATGTTCAAACCACTCTGCAGGAACATCCCGCACTTTCCGTTCCAGCTTCACCAGCGCCTCCCTGTCCAGCTTTAATTTCAGCGCAGGGATCACTGAGTGGCCGATTCCGTTTGTCGCATGCTGCAAAATGATGACCGCACACAGCTTCCGCAGTTCCTCCACCGGATACTCCCGGAGTTCTTTTCCGTCAATCAAAATTTCACCCTCGTAGTCCCGATATAATCCCACAAGAAGTTTTATCACCGTGGACTTTCCGGCCCCATTTTTACCAACAAACGCATAATGGGATCCGGCCGAAACGGAAAAGGACAGCCCCTGCAAAATATACCGGTCCGTATTGGGATATTTAAACCAGACATCCCGGAATGTTATCGAGGGAATCCCCAGCATCCGGTTCACCGGCGAGTCTTCCGTTTCCTCCTCCAGCAGCCTGAAAAACGCATCAATATCCTTCAATTTCTGATGATTATTGGTAAGCTCTGATATTGCACCCGCAAATCCCCAGGACATCGTTTCTGTCAGGGACATCACCTCCGAGAACAGGGAAAGAAACAGGCCGATTGTCATACTGCCCCTGTAATAGGAAAACAGAAGCATTGATGCGATCATTACCGTAAACAGAGACGTAACAATGCTCCCGCCTTCCACGTTTATATTATTTCGGATGGTCACAACAATGCTCTTTTTGCGGAACATCTCATAAAATTTCAGCATATGCTTTTCCACAAAAGGGCCATACTGAAACAATGTCCGCTCCTCCACGCTGTCCCTGCCGGAAAGCAAATCATAAAAATACTCATAACGCCTCTTACAGGCTGCCTCTTCCTTCTCCAGATCGTATTCCCCCCCGATTTTGCGGCAATTTTCATCAAAGGCAGAGACACCGCCAGAACAATCAGCCCTGTGAGCAGGGAAGCCGTCATGATGGCAGCGAATACGGACAGAATCTGGGCCAGCAATACAACGGCGTTTAACATGGACTGATAGATTTTGCAGATAATTTCCCCATCGTCCTCCGTCCGCTTTAACAGCTCCAGCACATTCGGGTCTTCTATATTGTGGTATGCAACTGCAGCCATTTTATCCATCCGCATTGATCCGTAAATCACTCTCAGCTTCGCGGTCAGCCGGATTGCGACAATACTACTCACGCTTTTTTCCAGATAGGAATAGCCCGACACCAGGACCACGACAGCAATCGGGAAAAGTGCGTCGGTTAGGGACGCCTCTTCGGACAACAACCGAATGGAAGCATCGATAAATTCTGCCGTCGCGTAGATTTTTAGTAGCGGGCTTATGACCAGAATGGCCGTGTCAAGCAGCATCAAAACGGTCAGAAATGGCGCCGCTGTAAAACACAGCCTTATGCAGGAAAGCTCATTGAATCTTTTTTTCAAAAACATGATTTATCCCCCTCTGTATGCTCTTACAGTATAAAGGAAGACAGAGACATCTGTCTGTCATGAGAATGGTTATAATAAAAGTCATGAAAATTGTATTTTAAAACGATATTGAGTTCCAAGATTAAATACGTAAAGCACTTTGTTGTATTTTTCTTTACAATGTGATAATATAGATAAAAGCAGAGACGATATGGCCCTGATTCTTATCCAGAAACGGCTGCCGCCGTTTTCCATGCCTGAAAGCCGTCTGTCGGCGTCGAAAGGAGAGGAAGCTACATGGCACAGACAATGGTAAATTTTCGTATGGATGAAGATCTCAAAAAAAAGATGGAAAAAGTATGCGCTGACATGGGAATGAGCATGACTACTGCGTTTACGATTTTCGCCAAAACAGTTACAAGAGAAAAGAAAATACCCTTTGAAGTGACAGCAGATCCTTTTTATTCGGAGAATAACCTGTCCCACTTACGCCGTGGTATCAAAGCTTTGAATGATGGAAAAGGAATCGAGCATGATCTGATCGAAGAGGAAGAATAATTTCCCGTAAGGTCATTTATCGCAGCGCCGAATCCCACAATTCGGCGCGCGTAACATTAAGCGTAAAATGTCTGACAGGGAGGTGCAAATGAAAAAGATATGGTTTGACGAAGCCTAGGACGATTATCTATACTGGCAGTCTCAGGACAAAAAAACGCTCAAACGCGTGAACCAGATTCTGAAAGATATTGAGAGGGAGCCCTTTACCGGAATCGGAAAACCGGAGCCGTTAAAGGGCGAGCTGAGCGGATTCTGGAGCAGGCGAATTGATGAAACAAACCGCCTGGTATACCGCATAAAAGAAAATGTTCTGGAAATTCTTCCATGTCGCGGCCATTATGATGGTTGATTCACATTATAATCACACTTCCTTTTTGATTCCATTCAATTTTTAAGCATATGATGAGAAATCCCGAGATCACGTTCGAAATTGGTACCGATACCAGATTATAGAGCGTCCGTTCTTTCTGTTTTCCCGAATCCAGGCAGATCCGTTTTACCAGAAATATACCCCTCTTTCCCCGAAAGTTTCCTGGCACGCGGATTACCGCAGCCTTACCGGCTGCCGGATCACCGTGCGAAGCCGTTCGGGCGCGGTGCGTCTGGGATCGCTCAGATAGATCTCATGATGGCAGCGCAGAAGCAGCGTCCTGTCCCTCCCGTTTTTCTCCCATTCAGGCCCTTTTTCCCATCTTTTTTCCTGACCGTTTCCCGCATACGGATCATCCACCTCATAGCCCTGCTCTCCGGCATATTCCTCCATCCGTCTGATCGTATCCGGTTCGTCATCATACGGACCCACGTGCATGCACTGCACACACAGCCCTTCATAATAAGTAAAAAACTCCGCTTTTGAAAAATCCTTCTGTTTTTTCTCCTCCGCTTCCCGAACCGCCCAGT
>ENA-UONU01000795-UONU01000795.1-human-gut-metagenome-genome-assembly--contig:-CS51-NODE-795-length-28505-cov-4.853462_pt1 | contig 28505 bp, 26 predicted proteins | sample MGYA00242462_ERZ724009 | MGnify/ENA metagenome assembly ERZ724009 | reverse complement strand
CCCGAAATTTTCCTCTGCCATTCCCACGGCCGGATACCCATAGTTATTTGCCAGATCGAAATGAGTGATTCCCAGATCAAAGGCCCGGCAAAGGATCTCTCTCTGCTGATCCAAAGGCTTTTCCAGCCCAAAATTCTGCCATAGCCCCAGGGAAACCGCCGGAAGCTGTATACCGCTTCTTCCGCTTCTCCTGTATTCCATTGCCTCATACCGGTCTTTTGCTGCCTGATACATTATTCTACCGCCTTTCATCTCTTGCTTTCATCTCCTGCTTCAATCCTCATCTATTACCGCCTTCAGCACCTCTCCAATGGCATCGCTGATCACCAGGTCTGCTTGGGGATCTTTGGCAGTTGCTCCCTTATTGATGAGAACCAGCTTATTGCCTCTGTAATAATCAATCAGTCCCGCCGCCGGGTATACCACCAGAGACGTTCCCCCCACAATGAGCATATCCGCATGCTCTATATATTCCACAGAACGGCACAGGATATTGCTGTCCAGCCCTTCTTCATATAAAACCACATCTGGTTTGATCACGCCGCCGCAGCTGCAGCGGGGAACGCCCTGACTCGTCCTGATCTTCTCCAACCCGTAAAACTGATTGCAGCGGGTACAGTAATTCCGGTGTATCGATCCATGAAGCTCCAAAACTTCCCGGCTCCCTGCCATTTGGTGAAGCCCGTCTATATTCTGAGTGATCACTGCTTTCAGCTTTCCCTGGGCCTCCAGCCTTGCCAGGGCTTTGTGGGCCTCATTGGGCTTTGCATCTGGAAAAATCATCCTGTCTTTATAAAACCGATAAAATTCCTCCGTACTGCGCATATAAAAGCTGTGGCTGATGATGGTTTCCGGCGGATATTGGTACTGCTGGTTATAAAGCCCGTCAACACTTCTGAAATCCGGGATGCCGCTCTCCGTGGACACCCCTGCGCCTCCGAAAAACACAATATGATCGCTTTCACCGATCCATTCCCTCAGCCTTTCCCATGTTTCTTTCACCCTGATCCCCTCTTTTCCTCTCCATGTATCCATTTTCCGCTGTAAATTGGTTTCTGACAAGTCAAATAGAAAACGATTTAATCGTCTCTACACCACTTCATCCAAAAATACGCCCTCAAGAGGCTGTATATAAGAACACCAGAAAGGAGGTTTATCCCGATCCTCCAGTCTCATATATCCAAAAAGCCAGGAAGCCAGATCCTCAATGGTGATCTCCAAAACCTCCGTGGAGTCCAAAGTACCGGAATAAGGCACTTCCTCCTCTATGGAAGCGGCCTTTACCTTCTCCCCTTCCGTCTTTTCCTCAAACCTCCGGGCCAATCCGGATTCCCGCTTTGTCAAGGAAGATCCATTTCGATTCAAGCGCCAGCGCCACAGGCCATTCTGAGCCGGAATCAGCGAATCCCTGATGTATAGCATCACGTCCATACCATGGCAGGGACAGTCACTTCTCAGCACAATCGCCTCCATAAATGACTGGACATCTGTGATGCGGGCCATAATAGCGGGGCGCAGAAAGCGGTTTTTGTCCTCCGGCTCTACCCAAAGCTCCTGGCTGCTGTAGAGAAAGCGCTGTTCCTTCTTTTTCAGCCCCCAAACAGCCTGAACAGCTTTTAAAACATCCTGCTCGTCGTACCAGCCATACAAGCATCCAGCCTCACTCTCCAATTCTTCCTGAAGCAGGCCCATGTATTCCAGATCTCTCACCGCATAAACCTGGAACCGTGCTGCCAGCCATCGGTTCAGCCAGGCCGCCAGAAACAAACGCTCCTTTCCTTCTGCGGAATACACACGCCGTGTCAGAGTGCGCTCCCCTATAGGGCTCATTTTCCACCGAGGCTGGTCAAATATGTAACGGAATCCAAAGGGGGTATAGATCGCTGGGGAAGCTGGCATAAGATAGCAGAACGGCTTTTTTTCTTTATTCATATCCGTCAGCATATGGATAAGTACATCACGCATATGCCCCTGATGGCGGCAGTCCTTCGCCGTAGCTACTCCCACGATATAGTCTAACTTCCACAGCTTTTTCCCCACATTCACCCGATAAGGATTTAAATGGGCCATTGTGATCACGCGGCCCTTCTCATCTTCCTTCACCAGAATACGGCTGTTTTTTATTTTCTTATTAAAATAATATTCCAAAAATTCCCTGGAATCCTCAGGAAATGCCTCCTGCCACAGAGGGCGGCAGGAGAAAAATTCTTCATTCTTCAAATATCGGATCATCGTTCCCTCACCATATATTTTCTTGCAAACCCAGTGGGATTGTAACTCATCTTCGCCTTTCTCAGGCCTTCCATTCCCACATCGTCCTCCCGGTTCACTAAAGCTGCCTGGGGGAACTCGTGGATTAAAAACTGCTGATTGATAAACTGATACAGCCCCCGTATCTCCGGATTGGCTTTTTCAATATGGATTACTGCCATATTTTCCAACTCATTAAGAGTGCCAATGGTAAATGCCTCCAAATTGCCGTCTATATAGACGCCGGCCATGCGCACGCCGAGGCTGGAACAATTTTTCAATATCTCATGGATCCCCATCACTTCATTGTCCAGAGACACCTCCATGGCTCCCACCTCCTCTTTCCGCCTGCTCCATTTTTCCATAAAACGCCATACATCATCCCGGTCGGAACAGCAAAGAGCCCGGTATTCATAACGCCCCTCATACTCCCGAAGAAAATTGTTCAGATGGTTCCTCTTTTTTACAAACTTTCTTCCCGGAAGAGTGCGAAGCTCCTCCCCATCATAGAGATAATCCTTTAAATCCTCCTGTTCCTCTACCAAAAAGCGTTCCGGATCCAGCTTCAGATACTGTACCGCTTCCTCATCTGCCAGATAAATGAAAAAAGGCTTGTGAAGTTCCCTATGGAAATAGTCTACTATTTGCTGGAAAAAATAGGGAAGATCTTCCTCCCTGCATAGAGGCATAGCAGAAGAAAATATCCCATCTTTTTCCATCAGCCACTGGACAGCCCTCCCTTCGCTGACTGCACACTGAACATGATAATACTCTTTCCAGAGGAAGCTGTCCAAAAATACGCTGTCGCATGTCTTATTAGGCCGCAGCCCATAAAAAGGACGGAGCCTCTCTATATCCTCAGCCGTTACAGGCTTAAATTCCAAATCCATATCGTAAATGCCTCATTTCTCTTTCTTACTTTCCTCGCTGACGCTCGCTGCAAATGGGTTCAGCGCAAATGGGCGCGGTATAATATGCGCCTCTGGCGATATTATGTCATAGCTTCGCTACGACCCCTCCGGGGGATGCGCACCATTTGCAATGGGGTTTTCCTCGCTGACGCTCAGCGCAAATGGGCGCGGTATAATATGCGCCTCTGGCGATATTATACCATAAAACCTGCTTTCAGCATAGGGGCGGCATTGATGAGGCTTTCAAAAATCCATCACACCAAAAAGACCTGAACTGCTTTGATCCAGGTCTTTTGGCATTTTAAACGGATACCACAGCCGCCGTCCCCCTTTTCTTACTGACTATTGAAGCCCCTGGGCTACCTCCTTTACCAGCAGCAAACGCTGTCCTGCTTTCACTTGCTCATCTGCCAGCTCATTGGCAGAAATAATATTTCCCACTGTTGTATGAAATTTCTTGGCAATTTCCCACAGACTGTCCTCTGGCTGGACAATATATCCCACAATACCTGGGAGATCTTCCAACTTCTGCAGATCCATAGGATGGACAGCTGCTTCTGTGATCACTGACTCCACGGCTGGCTGGAGCACCAAAAAATCCAAAACGGCAGACGCTTTCACCTCCACCATATCCCCGCCCATCATCACAGCGCTGAGCTGTTCCAGCCGGGCATCCAGCTGATAAATACTGTCTTTTTTAATCCCGGCCGCTTCTGCGGTGCAGTGGAAGGGAAGCTGGTCTGTCACTGACCGGACAGGAGAGCTGTCATCGCTGGTCAGATAAAGGATTGTAATCTCCAAAACCCCGTCAACTTCCAGACAGTCCTGTCCGATCTCTACCTCGTCCAGCCTGATGACTCCCTGGTTATGGCAGATCTGCAGTACTCTCTCCGACTGCGGCAGCTTGATCTTCTCCACAATTTTAGATCTGCACATATTTCTTGTAAGAATCTGGTCAAAAGCAGCCTCTGACCGTGTAAGCTGAATTTCCCGGTCATTGGAATACATATCCCTTAACAATTCCAGCTTTTCTTCCTGATAGAGCTTGATATCCAGCTCAAGAACTGCCTCCAGCTCCATTTCCCTCATTTCCCCATCGTAATCCGGCTTCGCCTCAAGAGTCCGGTGGGCCAGGCGCACCGTCACCATGGGGATCTGATCCTCCTTTGCGCCAGACAGCTCCATTTCACCAGAAAAAGGAATGGACTCCTCCATCCACTGGACAGGCATAGCCTCATCCTCCGCCTGATAAATCACAAAAATCCCTAGCTCCCCACTGAGTAATAGTTTACCGTCAACAGGCTTCACCACCGCATCCGCCAGCTTGATCTCCTGCCACAAGATCCTCCCAATATTAGGTTTTCCTCCTGTAAGCCCCACTTCCTCCCGAATCCGGTAGGTGTCCTTCTGCCGGGCTGCAATGGCGGCTGTATTGATGCTCCGCTTCTGCGTCTCCGCCTGGATGACCGATCCGCAGTCCGGCACACCAGGCTCCCCCTGTCCGCTCATGTCCACATCCACAGCTGCATCCACGCTCCTCATGGCCTCTACCCGCACCTCCAGAGTAACAATCGCCTGAACTCCCAGCTTCCGGGAATGGATCATGTCTGTACTCAGATCCTCCAGCGCCCAATTGATCCCTACATAGTCCCGCTCCTCCAACCCTTGGATGTTGACCGTCTCCTCAAAGGGAATGCTTCCTCCCAGAGTCTGAAGCCCTCCCATTTCCTTTCTGTACAGGACCTGGAAATCCAATCTCCCCTTAACTGCTGCCTTTTCCCCCTGATTTTTCACCGTCTCCAGCTGGATCTCCCCTGTGTGCAGCATAATCTCTGCCATATCGTCCATGGTATCCGGCACAATAAAGTCATCGTCCAGCGTCACCTGGGTCGTTACATTTCCCTTCCACTGATTCATATGTATCTGCCTTTTTATCAACTCCATAAAAATACCTGCCGCCTCTCATAGTCTTTAAAAGAATCTATGCGGACAACAGGCTGTTTATGACGAAAGTTTTATTTCCTGCTCTTAACGCTCTCATGGCAGAAAAAGGAACCCTGGAGATCTAAATCGTAAAAAAGGCTGGAACATGTTTTGAAGCTCTTCTGCGTATCCTTCTAATATTCCTCCATAAAATGATGGCGCACCCCGTCTTTTACATAACCGATGCACGCGTCCAGATTAATATTTTCCACACTTTTCATAATATTGGAGTCAATAAAAGGGCTCACCTTTCTGAGAGAAGCGATCAGCTCTTTCATTTCCTGGCGCTTGGAGGTATGGATCACATCCGCCGCATCCCCCTTTATCCCCCTGGCTTCCAGTTCTCTTGCCGTCTGCTCCGTAAAGCGGCACGCACACTGCAGAAAATGAAGATGATTATAATCCTTCCAAGCCAATATGTCCTCCTCCTTTACATAATACAAAGGCCGGATCAGCTCCATCCCCTCAAAATTTGTGCTGTGCAGCTTCGGCATCATTGTATTGATCTGGCCTCCATAAAGGATCCCCATGAGAATGGTTTCCACGACGTCATCAAAATGGTGGCCCAAAGCGATCTTATTGCATCCCAGCTGTTTTGCATGATCGTAAAGATAGCCCCGGCGCATCCTGGCGCACAGATAACAGGGGGATTGATCCACGTCCACCACAATATCAAAAATATCGGAATCAAAGATACGGATCGGAATATTCATCAGAGCCGCATTTTTCTCGATCAGGCTGCGGTTATCCGGGTGATAACCGGGATCCATAACGATAAATTCCAGATCAAACTTTGTTTCGCTCTGGCGTTTCAGCTGCTGTAAGCATTTCGCCATAAGCATGGAATCCTTTCCCCCGGAAATACATACTGCGATCCGATCCCCATCCTGTATCATTTCGTAATCCTGCAGGCCCCGCACAAAGGGACGCCAGATCCCCCTGCGAAACTCCTTGATAATACTGCGCTCAATATTTATGTGGGGTGCTTCCTGTTTTCTCTCCTTCATTCCTCCAGCCTTTCCTTCTCTTTTGCCGTTGATGTTTCGATTTGTGCAAGAGCATTCCTCAAAGCGGCAATCTCCTCCTCCATCTGACCCATACGTATCTTCATATCCTCATATTCCTCCAAAGTCAGCGTTTTCTTTGCCTTTGGAATAGATACTCCGTCCTTTTTTACAGGGCGGGCCGGAACTCCTACCGCTGTCACATTATCCTCAAGAGGCTTTAACAGCACTGCATTCGCTGCGATAGAGCAGTTATCGCCTACCTCAAAGGCTCCCAAGATCTTAGCCCCAGCTCCCACCATCACATTGTTTCCCAAGGTAGGGTGGCGCTTTCCCTTTTTTGTTCCCACACCTCCCAGGGTAACTCCCTGATAAATCGTACAATTATCTCCTACCACAGCCGTCTCGCCAATCACGACGCCGCTTCCATGGTCAATGAGAATCCCGTGTCCCAGCTGAGCTCCTGGATGGATCTCGATCAGAGTAAAAAAACGAGCCAGCTGTGAGATAAGCCTGGCAATAAAAAACATGTGATGCTGATAAAACCAGTGGGCAAACCGATGCCAGATCAGGGCGTGCACTCCCTGATACAGCAAAAACACCTCCAGCGCACTGCGTGCCGCTGGATCCCGTTCCTGAACCGCCTTGATGTCGAGCCAAATATCCTTTAGTATCATGATCTTCCAGCCTTTCCTTGCAGAATCCCAAACCTCTGATTTTTGCTTCTTCGCGTCAACGTGTTACCAGAATATTATGATAAATTTCAAAATATCCTCTAGTATAACATATGACATTGGGATCCGAAAGGATTTTTTACCTAAAAATCACCGGCTGTTCCAAACATTCTGTTTTTATGACAATATAAGGAAAGGATTGTTCTGTTCCGGGATTCTCCCCCTTCTCCGGCCCCTTCAGCTCCGTATCCAGAACAATGGAGTTTTCTGTAAGATATAGGTCATTCACACAGATGCTGTATCCCCCGGTAGGCTGTGCCCCATATCCAACAGCGATATAAAGGTTCGAATCATCGCTGTAAGTCAGCTTAAAGGGCTGATGGATCTTTTCCGCGATCAGCTGGCCCAGCTCTTTTGGAACATCTGGATCTGCCGCCACAGAAAATTCCAGATCTCTCACCTTATCCCCATTATCCTCGGTTGCCGAACATCCAGCTAACCCCCATACACTCAAGACAATCCATACCAGCATAAGAAAGGCTTTTCCTGCAGAACCGATTCTTTTTCCTGCCCACTCTCTATTGGCTATTTTTTCCTCGTCCGCTTTTCTCACTGTTTCCTTTATCTTTCCTTTTTTATTTATCCTTACTATTTGACTTATCTCCACTATTTTCTCTGTCTTCTCCGCTTTTTCTTCCCCTCTCCTCCTCATTTTCCTCCACATCTTCATACAAAAACCTCCCTGAATATACCCTAGAATCCATACCAGTATATTCAGAGAGGCTTCATTTATATGACATTGTTATACGGCACAGCCGGTTATCCATTCCACCCTTTTACCGTACAAAAACAATACAGTCAGGGAAGACTGCCAGATAATTATACGATCGTTCGGATCCAGCCCTCAGGCGCCTGGATCGTACCCATCTGGATCCCCGTTAAGGTCTCATACAGCTTCTTTGTAACAGGCCCCATATCCTCCATTCCGCTTGGGAAGCAGATCTCACGGCCATGATCAACGATCTTTCCTACCGGAGAGATCACCGCAGCTGTACCGCACAGACCGCACTCTGCAAAATCAGACAGCTCAGACAGCTTCACCGGCCTCTGGGTTACCTTCAGGCCCAAATAATGCTCTGCCACATATACCAGGGAACGCCTTGTAATGGACGGCAAAATAGAATCGGATTTTGGCGTTACCACCTCATTATCCTTTGTAATGAAAAGGAAATTAGCTCCTCCCGTCTCCTCAATATAAGTTCTGGTTCCCGGATCCAAAAATACATTCTCATCATAACCGGCCGCATGGGCGGTCACAGAGGCATGAAGACTCATCGCATAGTTAAGACCTGCCTTCACATGTCCTGTTCCGTGGGGAGCTGCCCGGTCAAAATCGCTGACACACAGGGTCAGAGGCTTCACACCCCCCTTGAAGTAAGGCCCTACCGGTGTTCCGAAAAGGCGGAACTGATATTCCTGAGAAGGCTTTACACCGATCACGGGGCCGCTGGCAAACATATAAGGCCGCAGATAATAAGTTGCACCGCTTCCGAAAGGAGGAACCCAGGCAGCATTCTCTCTTACCACCTGATCCACGGCCTCCAGAAACCGCTCCTTAGGGAAAGGAGGCATCTCCAGCCGGCTGGCAGAATCCATCATACGCTCCGCGTTCAGATCGGGACGGAAGGTAACAATCCTTCCATCTTTTGTGGTATACGCCTTCAAGCCCTCAAATACTTCCTGACAGTACTGTAAGATCCCTGCACATTCATTGATCACTACATTTGGGTCGGAGGTCAGCTGGCCCTCCCCCCAGGCTCCGTCTTTGTAATTGGCAACATACCGTTTATCTGTAGGCCGATAGGAAAAGCCGATACTTCCCCAGTCGAGATTCTTTTTCTCCATAACTGATCCCTCCATCTTTTTTGCTTGAAAACCATTATAATCTCATTATTTCTCAAAATCAACGGTTTGGCCGAAATCAGCTATATCATTAATGCATGGGAGCTATAACCTTTGCGGAAGTACGTTCGGTTTCTGTATAGCCGCATCCACTATAAAAGCCTGCACACTCCCAGGGAGATGCAGGCTTGCATAATAGACAGATATTCAGATATTACCGATCCTCTTTACTGCAGATCGCCAGCCTGTGCTGGTATTTTTCTCTGGTCGCCAGACCTCCCCTGATGTGCCGCTCCGACTTGTTGACATCCAGAACGATCCTTGCCTGAGCGGCGAGAGATGGATTGATGTGCTCTAGACGGTCGGTTACGTCTTTATGTTTTGTCGTTACTTAATAGAGCTGTTTTAGTTTTCTCACCTTCATTAACTGATGCTTCCATGTTATCCTCTATAAGAATCGTTTCATCCAACCCCAAGTCTCCGAATAACCGCAGATAGATATCCACATTTCCGTCCTTGTCCACTTCGATTTTCTGAATCAGTTTCTTCAACTGCACATTCGTCATTTCCCGAACGTCTGTAATATTCTCCAACTGCTTAAAGGTATTATTTAAAACAGCCTCCAGTTGCTCACCCTTCGTCAACTGATAGGATACGATTTTCAATTCATTTTCCAAACGCTCGATTTCTTTTCTGGAACCGCCGATTTTCTCATTCAACTCCTCACGGGTAATCAGATCATCAGTGTACATGTCCATATATTTCTCACGTGTTTTCTGTAACTTGGAAAGCTGATTATTTAGTTCTTTTTCATATTCCAAATTTTCATCTTTCGCTTTGTAAACCCGCTGGAACTCATTTACCACATAGTTGATTACCTTTTTCTTCTGCTTCAACACATTTGCAAAATAATCCTGCAAGATCTGAATCAACTCGTCTTCATCAATGGTAACTGCATTCGGGCAACTGTCCGCTCCTTTCCCATTGTGTCCGGAACATACCCAGCAGATATACGTATTCTTATAGGTCCGAACACTTCTGCGGAAAGACCAACCACACTCCTTACACTTAATCAACGTAGAAAATAAATGTTTGTTGCTCTGACGCTCATGCTTCATATTGAACGCCCCATGCCTGGAATGAAGAATTTCCTGCGCCTTCTCAAATGTCTCGTCATCGATACTCCGAAGCTCCGGCTTTTCCGTAACCAACCACTCCGTCTCGTCCTTTTCTCTCCGCTGTCCGGTCAGGAAATCTGCAACCTCCTGTTTCCCATTGATAATCTTTCCGGTGTAAATCTCATTAGTCAAAATCCGACAGGTCGCATTCTGACTCCATTTGCAATTCCGCTTCGTCCGAATCCCCTGTTCATTTAACATATTGGAAATCTTAGATGCACCGTAACCTTCTTCTGTGTACCATTTGTAAATCTGACGAATAACCTTCGCTTCTTTCTCATTGATTGTAAGGTTAAAATAATCTCCGATTGTCTTATCATATCCGTACACAATATTGGGAACTCGTCCCTTCTCCGCATTCATCTTCTTGCCAAACTTCACACGCTTGGATGTATTGGCGCTCTCTTCCTGCGCCAATGCACCGAAGATTGTAAGGACAAATTCACTATTTCCCATGCTTGTCATATTGGCTGTAAGGAATTGTGTTTCGATTCCTAAGGATTTTAACTTCCGGACATTCTGTAAAAGATCAACGGTATTTCTGGCAAAACGGGAAATATCCTTTACCACAACCATGTCAAACATTCCTTTTTCTGCATCAGACATCATACGAAGAAATTCCTTACGGTTCTTGATTTTTGTTCCGGAAATCCCCTCATCTGCATATAATCTTACTAAAACATCTCCAGTACGCTTGGTGTACTCAGAGAAGAATTGTTTCTGCGCCTCTAAACTGTTGAGCTGATCGGCTTTATCGGTGGAAACTCTGCAATATGCTGCTATGTTCATAGGGTTATCCTTTCTGTTAGATATAGGTCATTCTGTTACTACTTTATATTATATCGTAATATAAAAATTCGTAAACAAAAAATTCTGTTTTACTATAAAAGCTACCATCATTAAGACAGTAGCTCTTACTAATATACATATTAAATCTTTACATCTGAATATCCAGCATAAAAACAAGTTCCTATATTCCCATAATTTCCATAATTACCAATATTCCCATAGTTTCCGTATACACCATAACATATCGATTTATAAGCTGAATTATTATTATAAAGCAATCTCCTTTTATCTACTATTTCTCCTAAATAATATCCCCGCATATCAATAAAAATACCTTCATTATCCAAATAATGACCAATATTTCTCCCCTGAACATCATACAATTGTCCACTTACAAAATTTGCTATATGTTTACCATGACTATCGTGTAAATCAATCATATTTTTTATTCTCCTTATCCTCTACATTGTTTTCGTAATGCTTCTATCGCTTCATTAATTGCATCATTATCAGGTTCATTATTATCCCATTCATCCCAAAAATCCTTTGTTGCACTAATTGGTCTATGTGTCTCTAACGGTTTATCTAATACTATTTTACTAGGTAATAATATAGCATCTCCTACCACTAATGCTTCTCCCACATCAAGCAAAGGTAATAATTCTATTGTACTTTTCAATGAATCTGGTAGCAAATTTTTAATTACACCTTTATCTCTTTCATTAGTCAATCTCAAAACCACAAAATTATTACATTGACTTAATATAGTTTTACTAACATCTGCTGGTCGTTGGCTAACTGCCAAAATCGATACCCCATACTTTCTTCCTTCCTTTGCTATTCTCTCAAAATTATATAATGCTTGCTTTTGAACCGAATCAGCATCCTCCTTTATAGGTAAATACAAATGTGCTTCATCACAAACGAGTGTAAATGGTGTTCGTTTTTGTTCATTCATCCAAAACTGAATATCATATAACAATCTCGCCAACGTTCCTGTTACAACAGGTAAAACATCAGACGGAACTTCTGAGAAATCAATTATCTTAATCCCTTTTTGACTATCCTGATATCCCAACAAGCGACAAGCCATATTCGCCAGCCAACTATACGCTTGAATCTCATCCGATGGTTGAAACATAAATCCATAAGTTTTATCTGCAGTCTTAGTTTCCAATCTAGAAATGAAGCGTGTTAATTTTCCTTCCCATTCTCCTTTAATCGGACCATTTTTTCCCATACCTTTTCTAGTATCATCATCTTTTAGCAACTCTAATAAATCTGTCATTGAAAATGGAATCGGCGAATCAACAGTAAATGTTTTCAATGTATCTGTCTTTCCTTCTTTAGTCAACGTTTCTTCTTTTAAACTGCGAATATGCAATGTAAATCGAGATGCCTGATTCGGAGCATTTGAATCACTTCTATCTAAAATCATTGATAAGAGTTCTTCTCGGTTAAGCAACCAATATGGCAAGAACAAAACATCGTCATTCGGCGTCTCCAAATCCCCAGGACCTGCAATCTTAAAAGAATGTGCAATTGCATCTGTCCCCTCCGTTAAGCTTTTATATTCTCCATGCATATCAAACACAATAATATTAGTATATTTCAATTTACTTGCTTTTTCTAATATATTTGCCACACACCAACTTTTCCCCGATCCTGTACTTCCCAAAACAGCTGCATGCCGCTGAAAAAACTTGTTACCATCAAGCACTGCTTCTGCACTTGTATCCATCATAAAAGAACCAATTTTCAAACGTTTATCTGTATCAATATCTTTACCCAAAATATTCATAAAATTTTGAAGGTTTTGACCTGTAATCTCATAACATTTACTTTCAATTTGCGGAAAAGTTTCAACACCTCTTTTAAACAAATCATGTACAGAACCGTATACAGAATAATATGTGCCTATTACACTTACTTTGATATAATCAGCGGACGATGCCATCATCTCATCAATTTCATCATCTTCGTCCATATAAGTCCCCATATACTTTCGAGTCACTTTGTCAATGAGTGCAATTAAATTTTCATGTTGCTTTGATGTTTCTATCGCCACGAGATTTCCTACACAAATCTTGTTCATCATAGTACTATTTTCAATTTCAATAATAATCTGCTCTGTATCAACATGTGTTACATATCCTAACATATCATTTTCCGAAAACACTAACAAATTTCCCATCAAAATACCTCCTTTATCATTTCATGCAAATCCCACAAATTTATTCCTGACAAGATAGTTTCACCTATTGAATTCAATATTTTTGTATCATTACTATTGGCATGGCAAATCGCAGTAATTCCAGTACATTCTTTAACTATGTTTTCCGCTTTTGTTGACAATGAATGAGTAAGAATAAGTGCTGGTTTTTCAGCACGTAACTGTTGCATTAAATGTGTTTCTAAATGATCATCACCAAAGCCATATCCAATAATAATATACCGTTGCGCCTTGTCAATTTCCTCATTAGCACGTGCTCGATGTATATCGAACGGAACACTATACCCTTCACGATATTTATTTAATCCAGGAGTAATTATTAAACTATCCTCTATTGAATAATCAGGCAATGAATATGGAATACTATTAATTAAATGCCAACTCAAACAACCATGTGGTTTCAAAATAGTCACTCTTGGAGAATACTGCAGTTTTTTCCCTTTTCCATTCGTTCTTTGCACCCCAATACAAGAGGCATACTTACTTTGATTGGGTTTGAAACGAGCTATATACTTTCCAACAAAAAGTGTATCTGCCATTATTTCATTAGTTTCACATGCGTACTCAAGCAACCGATCATAATTTGTTGTAATTACTGTCATTCCTTCATTTCTTATATTAAATCGTTGTAAATATTCCGAAAATCTAAGTTGTTTTCCAGTTTTTACAATATCTGTCAAAAGCCTTTTATCCGCTTCACCAATATATATTGCCGTTACTTTCCGAATACACTCTTCAACATATGAACTTGGCTTAGTATTGTGTAAAGCTTCTTCTAATCCAACTCCTTTTGCCAAATCGTTTTCAATATTATTCCAGTTTTTAATATCATCTGTCGCAGACAACAATCCAGGAATTTCCATTTGCAATTTCTTAGCTAGTTCGCCCATTCCTGGAATTCCTTCTGCTAATGAGAGTCCTGATCCAACTATTGTAACTGTACCATCTTGAAAAAAATCTTGTATTATCTTTTTTATCGTATCAATATCCATTATTTATCCTTCCGTATTATTCATGAAAACAATTTTCTATATTCTTCGGCAAATATTTCGCCAGTTCCTCCACCAACTCATATACCTTCGTCCCTGGTGCTATCTCTGTCGGTGTTTTCCCTTGTCCTTCTTTTATAATGCGTTTCGCATATCGTATCGCCAACTTTGGACTTCCATACGTCATCAACAGATCAAAAATATTGTCCATCTTTTTCTCATACTTTCCAATACCAAGTTCTTGGAATTTCTCATTCAAGAATTTTTTATATTCTTCTCGATGATTATTTGATGTGTAATAAGTAAAGTGCAGAAGGAACCAAAATTCTATGCATTCATTGCTCCATGCAGCATGATACTGTAATTCAGAATTTTCTTTATTTAGTTTCTCCGCACGTTCCACAACACCATTAAAATGCTGCGCCGGAAAACTGTCTTTATCGTACACACACCATATCTGTCCTTTTTGAAGTCGATTCTTTTTCACATATTCTTCTGCCATTCCGATTACTCGCATGGTTTCTGCCTGACAAGGCTCTATTTCAATCAAAACCATATCCTTGTAAATCGGATTTTCTTCAATCCGTTTTTTGAAGCCTTGAAAATAATTAGGTTCTGTTTCCTGACCTTCACAGAAAATATAATATCTGTATTTTTTCATTTCCAAATGCTCTTGTCGGCGCTTCTTTCTCCACGCTTCTGTTCTGACTTTCTTAGGCATTAACCTTCCCCCAATCTATAATTCTTCTGAGGTATGGATCTGCGCCATACTTACCTTCAAGATACTGTTTATCAAATTTGGCATCTTTACGAACAGACTCGCCCTTCTCATTTTTAAATTCTACAAGAGAATACAATTGAGAATTCTGCGCATTGCCTTTCGCCACAAACCAGATTTCATCCCTACGGAACACTTCGCTATTCATCGTCGATAAATCATGAGATGTAAATATTAGTTGTGCTTTTTTCTTATTGATGCTCATATCATTGAACATCATAATCAGATGGCGTAATAATACAGGATGAATTTTTGCATCCAATTCATCGATTACTAATGTTGTTCCGGATAATAAGCTATCAGCAATAAACGGCATCAATCCAAACAATTTCTTTGTACCGCTGGATTCTTCAAGTAAATTCAACTCTGTTTCATATCCTTCCACCATGTGTTTTGTATACACATCAATTCGATTGTTTTCATCTTCCACTACCCGGAAATCCACGATATCCAAATCCATTTCCTGAATCATGTCTAACATTAATTGCTTAACATCTTCTGAATTTGATACTGCCATGCGGAGTTCTTCGATTGGATTTCCATAGTTCAAGAAATCAATGCCATACTCAAACCATTCTAAAACATCCTTCACCACCTCATTTTTCTTATAGGTAATTCCTAAATAGGATAACAATGGCAATGTTGCAGAAAGTTCATCACTGATTTTTAACTTTGCAAATACTCCCTTTAATATAGTTTCTTCTGCAGTTCGTTCAAAAAGAGCTGAACGTCTTCCAGTTTCCATTTTCACACGATCAAGACATTCATAAACAACAACTTCTCTTTTCACATGAAGAATATATCTATATTCTGCCAGTTCTGTCCGGAAGAAAACTTCAAATTCTGTCGGTTCGTTTTTCATTTCTTCTGAAAATGCAAATGGCTCAATCAGTAATCTTTTCTGAAGAAAAACACGTTCTTCATTATCTCCGGTTGCATACAACGGACGCAGTACTTTCGCCGCCACAGTATGCAATGCTTCCAATACATTTGATTTTCCGCCACCGTTTGGACCATATATTGCAGAAACCGGTAAGAACTGCTCCCCATTTTTATCTCTTATCACTTTATCTTCATGCTCCGAAATAGCTGCAGCCTGCATATCAAAAGTCATCTCATCACGTATGCTCTTATAATTCTTGACTGTAAATTGACATAACATACTGTTACCTCCAATTCAAATTTTCTCTTCTATATTCTTTATTATACTCCATTTTCTATTTTTGTAAACAATATACGAGATTATTTCTCATATATTGTCTTGTAATCTTTATTTTATTTTTTTAATAATCAAAAACCAAGATATTACTATACATCCATCTAATAATACCTTGGTTAAATCTTGTTTTTCTTGTTTAAAATCTTGGATAAAGCTTGACTAGACCTTGGATAAACCTTGGATAATTCTTGGATAAAATTCAAATTTCTTGGATAAATCATATTCAAGATTTATTTTTCATCCTGCTTGTCCTCTTCCGCACTCTTCGTAGCCGCCTCCTGCATAGCCCGTTCTACCTTCTTCATATTCGCCTCGATAAATACTTTCAATATGTAATCGGCGGTCACTTCCGCAGTATTCGGATTATGAAAACGATAATTCAATTTCTGTCTCTTCATAGCGGCGCTCCCACCTCCCTTTTCTCTTTGTCCATTACTATGAAAATATCTATTGAAATAGTCCTAAACATTTAACAAAGTCTTTACCTCTTGAACCTTATCTCTGGCAATTTCTGCTCTTCTGCTAGTTCCATCCACTTTTACCGGAACACACATCCCCAATATACGGTCATAGATTCTTTTCTTATCCACATCCGCTTCGTTCTTTAATTTCCCCAAGGGTAAATTGGTTGTCACAATCAACGGCTTCCCTGAGCAACAGCGATGGTCTATCACACCAAAAACATTTTCCATCGCATATTCGCTACTTCGTTCCGCACCCAAATCATCGATAATCAAAAGTTCATATCTCATCAATGTTCTGATATATTCCGCCTTATCCTCCACCGAAAATAATTCATTCAAAATCATATTAAAATTCGTCATCTTGACTGTTACTTCTTGCTCCAGCAAAGCATTTGCGATACAACCGGCAATATAACTCTTTCCTGTTCCCACCGGTCCCCACAGTAAATATCCCATATGCTTTTTCTTCATCTCCTCCCAATTACGAACATAGTCTTCTGCAATATTCATAGCCGGATTATCTTTTCCCCCATTCTGAAATGTCCAATTCATCATCTCTTTTTCCTCAAAGCAAATGCACCGATTTCTCTCCACTACTTCTCGGTGTTCCTTTTCCTTTCGATACTTTTCCTCTTCCCCTCGAACTTTCCTCTCACATGCACATTGCCTCGGATGTTTCCCACCCTTTATAATAGAATTTTCTGGATAAAATGCTTCCAATGCTTCTCCACACACATCGCAATACAACACTCCATCCTCTCCATAAAATGACTTCTTCTCATCTATCACAGGCTTTCCTCCTCTCCACAATCATAATCTGACTCAATAAAATAATTCCTCCCCGGAATATCCTGCCCTTTTACTCTCCTGTTCTTACTTCTGTTATTTTGTTCTATTACTTTACTAGATGACGCATTTCCACCTTTCGCAAAGTCAGGTTTCCGCCCGGTTGAACGTCTGCTTTCCATCCCTTTAGAAGACACATTGTCGTCCGTCTGCAAATTCACCTCAACGAAATCATCTTCCGGCACTAAAATGTACAAATGCTTTGGTCGGGAAAATCCGCCAAACTTCCGGCACAACACTCCTGCTTTCTCCAATTCTTGCAGTGCCTTCTTCACCGACGTCTGACACTTTCCCAGCTTTTGAGATAACTCCTCGATAGGAAATACACCATATACTCTCCCTTGTTCATCCACCCATTGATTCTTTCTAGAAATTCTTGCCCTGTCGTACAATAGACAATACACAATACGTGCATTTTGGCTGAGCGGTATCTCCAATAAGAATTTTGGAAATTGATAATATAACAGTTGTTCTTCTGTATCTTTCATATAAGTAAATCTCATTGCCCGAATCCCTCCTTTTCTGCTCATGTTCCGAAGCTCTCTCCAATTCTTTAAGAGTTTTGAATATCCCTCTATATAACGAAAGGGAAACTGGCTCTTTTACAGGGACAAACTCCAAATTTCTTTTATTTTTTTCAGAGCAAGATCCACCCATGTTTAACATTATCGATTTTCTCTCCATGTCATCCCATGAGTTTCTTCTTGCTGAGGACACCCCAGACCCATAAAAATATCTTGGCTTTTACAAAAAATGTAACAGCAGCACTTCGTAGAAATTGGCATTTGAAGACAAAAAACAGCCATACGACTTCATCTCTGAAATCATATAGCTGTATTTATCCAAAATATATAATTTTTGCTGCGAAGCCAATTAGCGGGTATGGGGATGCTCCCCATCAAGTGAATACTCTGAATAACAATATGCAAAAAAATTGCGATATTGTAATACAGAGTGGATCTTGCTCTATTCTTTAGGCTCTAAATATGTAATAGGATTCTGTGCACTCTGATTCACTTTCAAACCAGCAATAGATCTATACAAATAAAACTTTTCTGCTTCGTCCATTAACTCATGATTCTCAAATCCTTCATCTACAAAAAATACTCTGTTCTCCATTTTTGAAGTCAATTGTGTAACGTGCTTTGGCAACTTTTCTAATGCATCTTTACAAACATGCCACATTGTCGGTTTATATACCGCAACTATTAACGAATTATAAACCCCAAAAACATATTCTACTGTCTTCACGCGTTCTAGTGATGCTCGCCAAATACCACGTACCGAATCATACAGAACATCTTCCGTCATTCCTTTTTGATAAAGTTTATTTATCTTGATAATCATTACTTTGTGCCGAATATCTGATTCTTGCAACTCTTCTGCTCCATAGATCTTTTCAAAATCATCTACTGTCAAAGCCTCCGCTGAATGATGTCCTGCAACAATGTTTGTTAACCGGGTATCTTCAACATAATTAAACGCATTAATTAGTGCCGCTTCTGCTGCAAATGCTTCTGCTTCTGTCAGATTACAGTTAATAATAACTTTTTCGACTTCCAAACCAGTTGCTTTAATCTCTGCTATCATCTTTAATTTCAACTTTTCGCTCTCAGGATTTCCTTGACTTTCCAATTCATGTTCAAAAACCCGATTTCCTGTTCCCTTGCCAATATAAAAAATTTTCCTATTCCTAGGATCAATCAAACCATAGACATAATAGTCTCCAAGTGATAATAAACTTTTCTCTGAAAACTTCTCCACATTCTTCTCCTTCTTATTCACATTCAGCCATTATCTTACCCGGCAATAAGATATATTTTCTTGTCATCAAAACAAATTCTATCCGTATGATTATAAATCTGAATCATATCCTCCATTTTGTCCATAAAGACACCAGTTCCCGGATTATGGAGAACTGCAAATGCTTCCAGTATATTCTTCTGCATATCCTGAACATTTTCTTTCAAATGCGCTCCACCGTCTTGTAAGAACTCATCCACTTGTCCTTCTTTCACAACTGGAATACTTCCTATAAACTTTCCTACCGCCTTACTTGCAACACCAATACCTTTCATAACATTTGCTTCTACAGATCCGGAAGTCATTTTCTCAAGATACATGGAACATTCTGTGAATAAATCTCTGTATTCCAATGAAAATTTCTTAATCTCTGTCTTTACATCAGAAATATATGTCTCTTTGAAATTACCACTAAGCATAATTTCAACCAATGAAGCCATAGAAAAAGTATATAGCGACAATCTGTAATATTTGAATTTCTTCTGTAAATCGTTTAAAGTTGATTTTACTTTTGCCTGAGCAACAATCATTTTTTTAGAATCTAGTAATTCTGCAACCTTCTTTTTATATGAAAGCATATTCTTTCTGGCTGTTCTTTGAATATCCAACACCATCTTATGATTGCTTGCAATAAAACGCTCATTATTCCAATTATACTTGTATGTAGTAATCATCTTAGACAGTATTTCGACATCCGCTTCAATCTCTGATTCTTTTTCAATTTCAAGAAATACCAAAATTTGTTTCTGCATTTTCTTTATATCTTTCAACTGTTGCTCTATCACAAACAGTGCTACCGCCATCATCATTGTTGCCGGATCAATGGGCATTACTGCAGAACTGGTAGTTGAAAGAGGCTCTGCTGCTTGAAGCTGTGCAAATTTCGATGCTCCATCTGCAGTTTTGAATGCTCCCCAAAAATTGCCATTCTTGGCTATCTTTAAAGTATCTCCTACTCCTGCATTTGCAAGCTGATATAAACCCTGAGTATTAAATGTTGTTGTTTGCGTTATTGTCCTTAAAGCCGGAATTAAAGACGCTACTCCAGTTCCTAATAAAGCCAGTTCAGCAATCGGCACACTAAGTGTTTTAGTCTTTGCAATTTCTTTTCGTGCATCCAGCAACATTTCTTCTGTCATCTCAGCTAAATCACGACATTCTCTCACGATTTCATTATTCTGTTCTGTAACTATATCACTGTCAGCATTAAATTTTATTATATCGCTCATAGAAACCTCCCCCAAAATATTCTTTATAATATGTTTTGTAAAATTCACGAAATTTTTTTATCTACCTAAACCTGATAATAATCAATTTGATTATATCACACTTTTACCTAACAACATATCACCTATGAACAAAAGATTCACTACAGCATTTTCACTCTCAACCACACTTTTCTACTCTTATTTATTTACACATACAAAAAGCCCGGTCATCACCGAGCTTTTTCATCATAGACTTGATTCTGCGGAGTCATCTCCTCCCACCAAATCCCGCTTATATGCATTACTTTTTATCCCTTTTATCTCACCACATACAAAGCCTTCACATTCCCACCTCTTTTGTTACGTCTTTATGTACCGTCGACTTACTAATGCCAAATTTTTTCGCAGTCTGCCTTACTGTCGCATTCTGGTCTATGATGTAATTTGCAATCGCTACCGCCCGTTCCTCGATATACTCTTTCATGGGCTTTTCCCCTGAAAATCTTTTTTACATCATATGAAACGGGAACGGGAGTTATGACGTACAGAAACAGAAATCCCTTACTCTTCCTCCACCAGCGTCAAAGCCCCTGTAGGACAAACCTTGACGCAGGCTGGCAGAAGGCCGGCCCTCTGCCGTTCCGCACATCCGTCGCATTTGCGCATTTTTCCGTTTGCATCAAAGGTGGGAACCCCATAGGGACACGCCATCGCACAGGAATGGCAGCCGATACATCGTGTATTATCATAGATAACAAAACCAGTCTCTTTATCCTTGCTCAGGCAGGCGCTGGGACATCCCATGACACAGGGAGCATCGTCACAGTGCTGGCAGCTGACAGAGTAAAAGTTTAAATGATGGTTTTGCTCCAATGTATGTGTATAACGGAACGGATGCTCTCCTGCCGGAATGTCCACATCATTTTGATCCATACAGGCCAAGGCACAGGCGCCGCAGGCGGAACATTTGCTTTTGTCAAAATGCAGCTTCTTCTTTTTCATTAGAGGCGCTCCTTTCGTACTGCACAGCGGGAAGACCGATAAGCCGGAAATCCAGAGTAGGGATCCAGATGATCGCCGTCCAGCAGGCTGTTGGCATCTGCCTCAGAATAACCATGATACAGATTTACCAGTCCCTTGGGCATTGCCAAAGTAGGATGAACTGGAACATGGAGCTCTCCCCGCATGGTAGAGATCACAATGGGATCTCCTTCTTTCAGCCCCATGGCTTCGCAGTCCTCCAAACTCATATCTGCAGTGGGAACAGGGCGCAGGCTTCTGTTATTGGCACAGTTATGAAGGCGGGAATGGATTGCATTTGGGATACGGGATCCAGACGTAAATGTAAATGGATACAATTCAGGGTCTGCTTGATCCAGCGGCTCCACATAAGTAGGAAGTGCCTCCAGTCCCCATTCCGGATGCTGTTCGATCAATGCAGACTTTAACTCGATCTTTCCTGTTGGCGTTTTCAGCCCCTTCTCAAGATGCTCCAAAGGCGCAAATATCTCTGCCTCTGCAACCTTAATCGGAAGATCCGGCTTTTTCAGATCCTCTACCGTCACATTCAGATCCTGGATCATATAGGAAATACATGCCTCATATCCAGCCTTTAAAAGCTCATCATCTAAATCCATTACGTTTGCAAGATCACTTAATATCTGCACATCGCTTCTTGCAGATCCCAACGGCGGGATCACAGGCTTTGTATAAAAGGCCCGTCCGCCAGGATAGGGCTTAAACTCGCCTCTCTCCATCGAGGTACATGCCGGAAGGACAATATCTGCATATTTAGCGGCATCTGTGAGAAAAAGATCCGTGTCCACAAAGAAATCCAGCTTCTTCAAGGCCCGGAACATCCTTCTGGAATCAGGCCACATGCGGGCATTTAACCCCAGGGAAAAAAGCCCTTTTACCGGGTAGGGATTCCCTGTTTCAATCTGGCCAGGAAGCGCCATGGACTGCATTTCACCTTCCAGCTCATTCCATAGAGGAAAACGCTCTGCACCAATGGGCGGCTTTGCATGTTTCGGTTTTGTACCATACTGGAACTCTGTTTCCCTTATGCGGAATCCGCAATTAACATGGACATAGGTATGCTGGATCAGCTGCTGTCCCCCTGGCCGGTCGATATTTCCAGTAATTGCCAGAAGCGAAATGATGGAGCGATAATTCTGCAGCCCGTTCCGGTGATGGGTCAGAGGTGCAGAGCTCTCATAAAAAGAAATTTTTTTGCTCTGGGCAATCAGATCTGCTGCCCGAAGGACATCTTCATAGGAAACTCCGGTCAATGCTTCAATATTGTGTTCATTAAAGTTCTTTACATACTCCGCATATTCATCAAAACCATATACATAATGATCAATATACTCCCGATCGATCTCCCCACAGGAAATAAGTACATTGGCAATGGCATGGGCCAGCGCCCCATCTGTTCCGCTCTTTGGACGAAGCACCACATCTGCCAGCTTTTCAACTGCCGGGGTAATACGGGTATCTACGATCAGGAATTTCAGGCCCTTTTCCTTTAATTTTGTTGCCCGGGCTGCACTCATATAATTAGAGTAATAGGGATTGAAAGCCCAGCCCAGAAAGAGATCTGAGTTAGCCATATCCGCTGCCCCTTGCGCACCCGCCGCTACCTTCCATGCCATAAAGGCAGATGTATAGCAGGAGCTGGATTCACTTCCGTAATTGGGAGATCCAAAGGAGTAAGCAAAACGGCGAAGCATCGGGCGATACCACTTAGAAAAGCCACTGAAAAATGCAACGGATTCCGGACCATACTCCCCTTTGATCCGGTTCAATTGGTCTGCGATCTCACGGTAAGCTTCCTCCCATGAAATTTCCTCAAACCTTCCCTCGCCCCGCTCTCCTACGCGGCGCAGAGGCGTCATAATGCGGTCTTTTCGGTACAGATACTGCCGGTTTGCCAGCCCCTTGGTGCACAGCTTTCCGTCATTGACGGGGTGGCCATCCTGCCCCTCGATCTTAATTACTTTCCCGTCTTTTACATAGCAGTCCAAACCGCAGTGCATACCTGGGGAACAAATATCGCAGATGGAATGGCGAACCTCTATCCCTGTATCTGCGCCCGGTATTTTTGCACGCAGCTTTCGTTCCAGTTCAGTCATACTAATCCCTCCAGCTTTTCAATAAATCCTTCCTCTACGCCATATCGGAGCAGCTGGATACGCTGTTCCTCCGTAAACTTTGTCTTTTCTCCTCTTAATATCCGAATTAAATGAGACTTCAAAATACCGCTGATCCCGTAATTATCTAAAATATTAAATCCTACCGGCCATCCTTCCTTCAGGACTGCCTGCAAATAAAATCCCCGGTCCGGGCTTGCATATTCATATGTTTCTCCCAAAATGCGGTTATCTCCCAAGCCAATAAAATCCATATCCATAAAATGTGTGATATTATGAAGGATATTTCCGTCTGTCCCATCATCGACACCTGCCATGTTATGCCCTGCTACCTGTCCCTGAACCCCCGCATTGGCCCACAGGCCGATGATCTGAGTCTGGCCGGACTGAAGATTGTTCCCCTGGCAGCAGTCCCCTGCTGCATAAATCCCCGGCACAGAGGTTTCCATCCTCTCATTCACCACAATTCCCCGATCCACCTTGATTTCTTCGGGATTTACAAGGGAGGTGGCTGCCCTCGTTCCGATATTCAGAACCAGCATTTCTGTGTTCAGCGTTTCTCCATCGGAAAATTGGATCTCATAGCCCCTTTCTTTCTTTTCAGCCCCGGCTAAGGCACGGCCGAATATCAGCTTCATCCCCCGCTTGCGGACACGCTCCTCAATCATCTCCGACACCTCGGGATAAGCTGCCAGCGCAAAGATATGGGGAGCCATATCTGCCAGCGTCACCTCTATCCCACGGTTCAGCAAAAGCTCTGCCACCTTAATCCCGACCATGGAGGCCCCTACGACCACCGCATTTTTATAATCCCGATGCGCCAGCGCCTCCTTTAAAGCTATGGCATCCTCCACAGTACGCATGCAGAAAGTTCCCTCTACCCCTGCAAAGGAAGGCGGCACAAAGGCAGCAGCTCCTGTGGCGATAAGGATCTTATCATACGCCTTCCTCTCCCCGGATTCCAAAACCAGGGTGCGCTCTTTTCCATTCACAAAGGAAACACGGGTATTTGTAATAAAATTAGCATGGTATTTTTCACCAATCTCCCTCAGCGTCCCAAAGGGGAATAATCCCTCATAGGGAAGCTTTCCTGCCACATAATAGGTGGTCAGCATCGGATTGTAGGGCGGCATATCTGTTTCCGTATATATATCCACAGACGCCTGGCTGTTTGATTCTCGGATGGCCGTAAGCGCATGATAACCGGCGCACCCGAAACCGATAATCGCAAATTTTTCCATTATGCTCTCCTTTATGCTATCCTTTACTTTACATGGTCACAATAGAAACGCTCCATAGCTTCCAGCCCTTTTAACAGGGTATCCCGGGTACATCCGATATTAAAGCGCATGAAACCGTCACACTGGGATCCATAATGGCTTCCGTCTCCCAGGGCGATGCCGTATTCCTTTGCCAGGATCCGGGTAATGTCCCCGCTGCTTAAACCGGCTGCCATCATATTGATCCACATAAGGAACGTACCCTCATGCTTCGTCACGCGGAATTTCGGCATATGCTCTTTCACATACTGGTTGACCAGAGCCACATTTCCCCTCAGGTATTCGCAGCATTCATCCATCCACTGATCTCCATAGGTGTATGCGGCATCCATAGCTGTAAATGCCAGATCCGACGGCCCGAACATCCAGCGGCTGTCAAATTCATAATATACTTTTTCCTTTACCTCTGGATTAGGGCACATGATACAGGCGGAAACCAAGCCTGCCAGATTAAAGCTCTTGCTGGGAGCCGTAAATATGACAAGCTTATCGTGGATTTCTGTAAATTTACCGACAGGGGTATAAGGACGGACCAAGCCATAGTCGGAATGGATCTCATCACTCAACAGATACACATGATATTTTACGCACAAGTCAACTACCCTTTTTAATTCTTCTTCGGTCCACACACGGCCTACTGGATTATGAGGGTTGCAGAAGGTCACAGCCTCCACTCCATGTTTCAGCTCCTCCTCAAACCGTTCATAATCAATGGTGTAATAATCGTCCTCATAATTTAAAGGACACTCCACCAAAGTATGGCCGCTGTTTCTGATCGCAGCAAAAAAAGGATCATATACAGGGGTAAATGCCAAAACCTTTCCCCCTTTTGGAACAAGGGCTTCCAGTGCAAAATAAATCCCAGTCACAACGCCGCAGGACAGGAACATGGAGGAGGTTTCCGGTTTCCAGCCGAAACGGCGCTCCCACCAGCCCTGGATCGCTTCAAAGGTGCGTGGCAGAGGATTGGCATAGCCGAATACGCCGTGGTCGCACCGCTCTTTTAATGCTGTCACAACCTCCGGCACAGTAGGAAAGTCTGTATCTGCGATCCAGAAGGGAAGAAGTCCATCCTTCTGTCCAAATCCGCCTTGAAAATTATACTTGATGCTGGTTGTTCCCCTGCGCTCAACTGCTTTATCAAAATCGATCATGCTCAATTCCCTCTTTCTTTTATTTTTAAATTCCAAATAATCCCAAAATCCCGATCGCTACAGGCGGCACTAAAAGGGCCGGAAGCAGATTCAGCGTTTTGATCTGCTTAATATTTAAAATGCTTAAACCAGAGCTGAAAATAAGTACTCCACCTACGAGAGAGATTTCTGTCAGAAGCTCCGGTGTCAGCAGCGGTGCGATCAAATTTGCCATCAGGAAAATAGATCCCTGCCAGCAAAACAATACCGCTGCTGCAATGGCGATCCCCAGGCCAAAGGTAGAAGAAAGTACAATTGATGTGATTCCATCCAGGATCGCATTGGTAAACAGGTACGTATGGTTTCCATTTAACGCACTTTCAATGGGCCCCAGGATCGATAAGGTTCCGGCACAATACAATAAGATCGCCGTGGACAGCCCTTTGCTCAAATTGGATCCTCCTGAGATTTTTCCCACCAGCCGTTCAAATACAGAATCCAGAGACAGGGCTGTGCCGATCAAACCCCCAAGAGCCAGGCTGACGATAAAAAGAACATGATATTTGCTCTCCGGCATGGCTGTTACGATGGAATTGACTCCCAGGGCGGTAGCTGCCAGCCCCATGGAGTCCATCATAATATTCTGGTATTTTTCGCCGATCCCCTTTTTCAGAGCGCTGCCCACCAGGGATCCCACCAGGATCGAGCTGGCATTTGCGATTGTTCCAATCATTTGGTATTCCTCCTTCTATCGGTATGCTCCTTCCTTCTATCGAGAATCAACGAAGGAAAGCAGAGCCTGATCTCGGCAGCCAGGCTCTGCGTGCGGTTCACTATTTCTGTCTCTCTGCCTCACGCTTCGCAGCAACGTGTTTGTAGCGGAGCTGGGTATAGGTAAATAAAATTGCAAAGTAGATTGCCAATCCGATGATTCCGTTGGTTGTCAGGTCAGACAGATTTACATAAGAAGTATACAGCATGATCCCGCCGATCACAGTTAACAGCATATGGAATTTCTTTTCCTCAATATAAAACATAGATGCCTTAAATTCTTTTGGAAATTTCTTTGGAAGCTGCCAGCATGCAACTAAAATGACAAACTCAGTCAACACGTCTGTTCCCACACCCATACTGGAGATCGTAGAAAGATCCATTCCGCTGAGGATTGGGAATGCACCCACCACATAAAATACTGCCAAAAGGATAACCGGTGTGCCGGCCTTGTTTTCTCTCGCACATGCCTCCGGCAGCCATCCCTCTCCAGCAGCCACCTGAAGCCCTCTTGTCACCCAGGATAAGGTTCCGTTCAAGGTGGTAGCCAGGGCAAACATAGCGCCGCCCACTACAAACACAATATCCAGCCAGGATGGGAAGATCTTCTGTGCAACAGCGGTAAGGTTCTGATATGCTACGTCTTCCACAGGAAGGACTCCGGCAGCAACAATGCCCACCAGCATATAAAATACAGCAACGATCAATGTAGCCGTAATAACCACCTTAGGAATCGTACGGCGTGCATCCGGGATGGCATCTGCATTTTCAGCAATGTACTTTGCACCGCCGCAGGCAAAGCTTAATAATGCCACGCCTGTAAAGAAGCTCTTAAAGCCGTTGGGAGCCATATTGACTTTTGTCATGGCAAGGCAGCTCCAATCCACCTGAGGCAGGCCGAAGCATGCAAACAAAGCAAGGCTGGCAAGCAGGATAATAACCATTAGATTCTGTACCTTCGCAGAGCTCTTTAATCCAATGATATTTAAAATAACGGCAACGGTCAGCGCAAGCATGGCGATCACTGTTTCACTGTACATCGGAAACAGGGAAACAAAATAGCTGGCAAAGCCTTTGGCGAAGGTTGCAATCAGCACCTGGCTCAAAACAAACATTCCCAAATAGAAAAATCCTGCTTTGTCTCCCAGAAGCCGCTTTGCATATGTATAGGCAGCGCCTTTGGCCGGGATCGAGGAATGGAGCACTAAAAACGGAAAGGCGTTGCACAGCGCCACACAGGCTCCCAAAGGGAACGCAAGGATTACTCCATGGCCTGTAAGGCCGATTACAATACCGGTCAGCACCATAATTCCGGAACCGATGATCTGGCCTATGGCCAGTCCCATACAATCCATATAAGAAAGCATTTTCTTTTGTGTGTTATTCTCACTCATACGTTTGTCCTCCTAAAGTATCTCTCAGGACAACAAAAGCTATTTTGTCATCCTACCCCCCATACCCTTAGGTTCATGACTCCTAAAAGTAAGGAACATCACAACGCTTTAAAGCAATTGCCCCAAGTATAAACTGTCTATCTGCTAGAGAGTCAACAGCAAAAATGACAAAATAGCTATTTATAATTTGTTTATTTTGTTTAGGATATTTTTATCTTTTAATAACGATCTGCCAGACCCACCGGTACTTGCAGCTCCGTTATAAAATCCTCGGGACATTCTGTCAGCCCAAAATCAACCAGAACAATCTCCACTCCGTCTCCTATGGGCTTCAGCCTCCGTTCCCTCAGCTTTTCCATGAAGATCGACCAGTTTTCAGCCGCCTCCGAATGTGTTCCATGATACCTCCAAAGAGCCCACTTCCCGGCGGGGAGCATACAGTCAATGGCGCTCTGTGTCTCTCCCGGATCCAGCATGCAAAAGATCTGATGATAACAGTCAAAATGCGCTCTCTGAATATCCTCCAGGCTCACAGTCAGCCCAA